>OLGA01000015.1_pt1 | contig 143162 bp, 178 predicted proteins | sample 1604881 | NCBI WGS metagenome assembly OLGA01 (sample SAMEA3888896, study PRJEB22519) | human gut metagenome | biome: human gut; feature: human-associated habitat; material: faeces | place: Denmark | collected 2009 | reverse complement strand
CCCCGTTTTTTATTTGCCTTTTTCTCTTAAATAGGGTATAATATATTTATTCCAAGAGAAAGGAAATGATATGGCTTCTGACCTTAAACAAGAATATCTTGACCTAAAGTATAGCTATGTCGATGGTGAAGCAGATGCTAAGCCTAAGAAGAAGGCAAAGAAGAAAGCTCCTAAGAAGGCAGACCATAAGCACGAATATCAGAATATTGTTATCGAGTATGTTTATGATAAGAATTATCCTGTGCGGCGATTAGCTGGTAAGCCTGCTTATGCTCTTGAATCTTACTGCCCTATTTGTGGTAAGTTGAACTGTGCTATTCAAGACCCTGTAGCGGTTAAGCTTTTTCCAAATATTTACACTGGGCATTTTGGTTTTATCGCTCATATCGCTGGACATGAGCAGGAATGTAACGATTATGAGCAGTGGGCTTTAGAGCATTATCCGCACTATTCTATGCCTGATTATTGGGAGTCTGCTTGGCGTGGTCAGACCTTTCTTAACCTTGACAAAATCATACCGGCTGAGGTATAATATATATACAATGTGCTCGTAACTCAACTGGAAAGAGTGCCATCCTCCTAAGTTGGAAGCTGCCTGTTCAAGTCAGGTCGAGCACACCAGATACGCCGTTAGTGTAGAAGTCGCACGCGACTCTCCAAAAGTCGAAGGCTGGGGGCAGTACCTAGACGGCGTGCCAGATGATTATTAAAAGGAGTTGATATATGGTTCAGATTGAAACTATTCTAGGATATGGCTTTCACGTATCGCGTGACCAAGCCAAAGGGGTAGAGAGTTCGGCAGACGAATATCTTCTGCGGCCAATGTGTAACACTTGCGGCCAATCCCCTTACTTCTTCGGTCTGATTTTGCAAACTATTAACTCTAAGCAAGCATATATTGAATTCGACCTATCAGAGATTGCCGTCAAAGATTTGAATGGTTGTATGACACGTGCTTTGAATGAAGAGTACGAAAAGACCTTTGGCCGCAAACCTCCTTTTGACCCCAAATTTATGATGTTCACAGATATGAAGGTGGTATAGTGGGCATTCACGATATGCAATTATTTAGTATTGACGATGTTCGCAAGGCTTGGGATGATGCTTGTACTAGAATCATTCCACTTGCTTCTATTCATCCTCTTGGACGTGCTCAGATTCGAGAATATTTTATTGATATTCTTATGCGGCGAATGATGGGAGACGATAGTTTTCCCGAAGAGCCGCAGCCGATAGAGGTAACTCCAATAGAACGAAAGGAGGATAGTTGAGCGTAGATTATAGTGCGGAGTTATATTATGGATATATCTTTCCGCATGACGAAGACCACATTAATAGTAAATATCTTGACGAAAAATCTTGGCTTGTTTGTGATGTTCTGAAATTTGACCCATATGATTGTTGGCATCGAATAAATGCTTATGACGATGATAGCGATTTTATCATCGGTACTCAAATCAGTTCAACAATGGACTATTGCGTTCTTGACGGAAATTGTTTGTTTGACCGCGACAAATACGATAAACAACTTTGTGGAGTTTTGGAACTATTTGCGGTTGATATTGATAAGGCAAAGAGCGATAAGCCGCAATTCTATCTTGTCAACAGAATATGGTAAAGGAGTGAAATGTTTCTGTTTATTGTAGCGTGTATTTTCTTCCTTGTGGCTATTGGGGCATTTGTTATTCGAGCTAAGCAAGATGAAGACTCAAAGCTGCCTGTAGCTATCCCCGGAGTTATTCTAGCACTTTCGCTGCTGCTTGCGGGTAGTCAGTGCATCTATACTCAGGATATCGGTGAAGCTATTGTTCTTCGTAACTTTGGTGGTTCCCTTGCTGGCTATACTGCCGATGCTGGTATCCATTTTAAGGCACCGTGGCAAGATGCTCTAGATTGGGATATTCGTAACCGTCTTATCAACTTTTATCGTGATGCTGAGTATACCTATGACAATGGTTCTTATAATGGTGCTACGGTTACTATCAATGATTCTTCTGGCACCAAGGCCGACTGCGATGTACAAGTGATTTACTCCATCAATCCTGATGCGGTTGAGCAGCTTTACGCTGATTATGGTACCCAAGAGGCTTATGTGTCCAGTTATGTCTCTAATGATGTTCGACAGACTACTCGTGATTGTGCTGGTCAATTTACCACGATTCAGCTTCTAACCGATAAGGAAGCTTTCGCTAAGTCTATTCAAGACACTCTTTCTGAGCGTTGGGCTGAAAGCGGTGTAGTGGTTGAATCTGTAAGCGTTCAGGATATTCGTTATGCAGATTCTATTACCGATGCTTATGCTGCGGCTCAGAGTGCTCAAGTTGAGCAGACTGCCGCTACCAACCGTCAGGAAACTGCTCGAATCGAAGCAGAGACTAAGAGCATTGAGGCTCAAGGTGAAGCAGATGCTAACGCAATTCTAACCCAGTCTCTTACTGAGGAAGTTCTTCAGCAGCAGTACATTGAAGCTCTTAAAGCTGCGGCTGACAATGGTGGTCTAATCGTTGTTCCAGAAGGTTCTCAACCAATTGTCGGCACGACTACTAACTAAATAGGATATAATAGGGGAAGAGAAATCTTCCCCTTGTTTTTGTATATGGAGGTAATATGGGAGTATCGGTACTAACAGCTACAGAAAATCCAATTGACGTAATTTCACTTGCGGCAGGAACAAGTTATCAAAAGACAAATATTTCTTATAAGCGTGTAGAGAGTTGTGTAAAGCATCGTCACACAAGCGTGCTAGAACATGCGACGATTACATTCCGTATTGATGAAATTTCACGCTCCTGCTCTCACCAGCTTGTGCGGCATCGTCTAGCAAGTTTCGTCCAAGAGTCTCAGCGTTACTGTAAGTATGACCTTAGTAACGATGATTGGTACGTTGTGCCGCAAGAGATTGAACGAGACGAGATTCGACTAGCCGCCTTTAAGAATACAATGAAGGATTGCGGTCTACGATACAATCAGCTTCTTGTGGATGGCGTTAAGCCAGAAGATGCTCGATATGTTCTTCCAGAGGCAACAAAGACTTCGCTTACTATGACTATGAACGCTCGTGAGTTTTTCTCTATGCTTAATCTTCGTCTTTCCCCAAAGGCACAACTAGAAATCCGTGAACTTGCGGCGAATATGCTTGAAGCAGCTCGAAACTATAACGAGCAATGGAAGCAACTAATGAACCTCTATGACGAAGTACAAGACCTAGTTCTATAATAAAAGCCCTCTATGTTTTGCCGCATAGGGGGCTATTTTTCTATCGACTCTTGGAAAAACTTGTGCTATAATATATATACACCAAGAGAAAGGAAATGATATGGTTCAGACCATCGGTGAATATATTGAGCAGGACGCAACTTTCTGGACTATGAGCAATTGCATCTACTACTATTGTTTTGTTGATACCGAAAACGACAATGAGGAAGTTTTGATTGCTACTTATTATCCTCGCTTTGGTCTACTAAAATGGGAGAAAGATAAGTTTTCTCATTCTGTAGCAATGAACGAACCTTGCGAGTATATTGACCGTAAGAGTTATACTTATAATGGCGATAGTGTTAATGTTGATATTTTGATGTACAATTTGCCAGAGGAAGAGATTGAGGCTTTCAATGTCTAAGAAGAAGAGCAAGAAGCAGGAAACGATTCATGTCATGTCCGCCGAGGAAGCGTGGCAGGTCAAGAAGCCCCGCTACAACGCTTGGCAGTGCGGACACGGCAAGCACAAGAGCAAGAAGGACTACGACCGCAACGATAAGTCTTGGAAGGACGAGGAGTATTAGAATGCAGGATTTCGAGCTTATCCGTCGTGATTTTCTTCGCAAATTCTCTGATGTATATGATTTTCTTTACAATTGTCACGATAATGTAGCGGGATTTACTGAGGCGATGGAATTTGGAGATTGGTTTATCAAGAATTTCCCCGATTTTACCCGTAAGTTTACTGACTATCGTGGTGATATTCTAACCAGCGACCGAGAGGTTGCGGCGTTTGGTTTTATTATCATGGATATGATTGGAGAATAGATGATTCAACTTCTTCTACTTTGTGGCTTTATGATTCTTGCTACTCTAGTAATAGCTCTCTTTGGCGGATTGATTGCTCTGGCTATTGCGATTATAACTAGAGTGTGGCCGAACTATATTACCCCTTGGCTTGATAAGCACTTTGGAGAAAGCGACTGGTAATGACAATTACTCAATACTCTTTTGGAAAGAATCTTGCGGCAGCTGCCTCTAACAATGTCCGCGATATTTACAAGGAATGGACAGCCGCAGAAGTGCGGGCAGACCTCCAAAAGAATCGAACTGATTTAGTGACTGTTTTAATGAACGTTACTCACGATTTTAACAAAGCTTCGGCAATCCGCAGCAATAACGCTTTCCTTGGCAAGGAAGTATATATTGTCGGTCGGCGAAAGTATAATACTTGTGGCGATGTTGGTACGCGAAAGTATGAACGAGTTCTCCATGCTGATAATCTCCGTGAAGTAGTTGACAAACTTCACGATGATGGGTATACTGTATATGCAGTAGATAATCAAATGGAATATCACCCTGTTAATCTCTGGGACGAGGATTTTCCTCGTAAGTCTGCCTTTGTTTTTGGCGAAGAGCAGCGTGGACTTTCCCAAGAGGAAATTGAAATGTGCGACAAGATGATTTATGTGGCGATGTATGGCTCTGTACGCAGTTTGAATGTTGCCAGTTGTGCTACTGTAATTATGGCCGAGTATTCACGTCGTTATCGTTAGGAGATAGTATGTCCAAGAAAACAAAAGGCATTTTGAAATACACCGCTAAAGATTGTCGCAAGAATATTGAACAGCTAGAAGAGCGTCTTGATTATGATAAGATTTCTGAAGCCTTCGGCGAAATCAATGCACAGATTAAAGAAGCTCTTACAGGTGGTGAACTTTCTGTAAAGGTTGGTCGGACTTTTCCTAATAGCGTCCTTCCTGTGCTAGTATTTAGTTGCGATTGGGACAAAGACGATAGTCTTTTTATCACCAATAAAGAATGGGCGATTATAGTAAAGACGCTCAATGATGCTGGCTTTACTGTAAAAGAAGATAAGAATAGTAGCTATCTGAGTATTAGGTGGTAGAAAAAAATAATGGCTGAAAAGACTTTTAATGTTGAATGTACTATGGAAGAAAGATGGATTCCATATTTTATTTCCTTTCTAAAGAAGATGCAATATAACGGATTAATTGGACATAGCGGGGTGGTTGCTTTTATGTCAGACGGTGATGGAGATTTTCACCCTAAATTTGAAACTGACGTAAAGTATTATATCACCAATCCGTCTATTAGCAATATTGCTAACGAACCGCCCGAGTTTCTTTACGATGCTGGTTAGGATGTATGATGATTGATTTTGAACTTTTTAAGCAGCGTGAGCGTGAGGTTGATACTAAGGTAGATGTGTGCAGCGATACCTATCTTGGTGTGCGGCTTGATGGTCGTAGTTTTCATACTCTAACCAAGGGCTGTGAAAAGCCATTTGATATTGCTCTTCTTCACGCAATGGTTAACGGTATGGAGTATGCTTTCTTTGCTCTCCAAAATTGTATCGCAGGTTATACTTGCTCTGATGAAGTAAGTCTAGTATTTAAGAATCCAACTGATAACCCTAAGAATTTTGCTTTCCAAGGCCGCACACAGAAGATTTGCTCCGTTCTTTCTTCTGCTATGGCTATTGGATTTGACCGTTTGGGGCCGGTTGATAATACTGGTTTCTATGCTCCTGCTCTATTTGATTGTCGAGTCTTTCTTCTAAATGGAATCCAAGAGGTCAAGGACTACTTCTCTTGGCGACGAATTGATTGTATGAAGAATGCTATTTCTACTGCGGCTGTTTGTGAATTCGGACATAGTGCAGTAATGAATCTTTCTAGTGATGAACGTTGGAAGATGTTGCAGGATACGAAGTGGGCACATATTCCTGATTATTTTTATTACGGAACTGGAATGACTAAGGACGTGTTTTTTGTTGCCAATCGAGCTAATATGGAGTATGCTATAGAAGGAAAGGTTGATAAAATTGATTGCCGACCTAGTTTTTAGTTTATATATTGCGTTACTGGTATTATATCTTTGGGCGATGAAATATCGGTATGACGATGTTGTTAAAGAATACGTGAAGGTGAAGATGAAATGTTTGAACTCCCCATTCTTATCGGCGTTGGTGTCGCTACTATCTTAATTTTACCTTTTACTCTCGTTACAGCTCTTTTGGCTATTGCTCAGCTTTTTTGGGGTGATAACTAATGGCTTGGCTTTGTTCGTCCGATTGGCATTTTAATCACGGCTATGATAATAACACTGGTGGAATTCTTAAGTTTGAGCGTGGAAGTAAGTTTGCCACTATCCAAGAGCATGACAAGTATATCGTTGAATTGATTCGCAAGTGGCTTAAGAAGCTTACTAAAGATGATATCTTTTATTTTCTTGGGGATTTTGGGCGTCCTACTAATGAGACTATAGCTGAACTGGGGGCGATTTTTGGCGAAGCTCGTTGTAAGACCGTGGCTATTCGTGGTAATCACGACCACGAATTTGAGACTGACATGATGCGGATTCTCTTTGACGAGGTTTACGATTATCCCATCTATATCTCTGACCGCATTATTCTCAGCCATCGTCCGCACGTAGAAATGGATACTAGCGTACTTAACATTTCGGGGCATCTTCACGGTTCTACGCTTAATCTTCCTAACTATATGTGTGCGTCCCTTCACGTAAACGGTTACAAGCCGATTACAAGCCAGCAGGCTCAGGGTAAGCTTGGCTCTCTCCCTAAGCGTGATATTCGTTTCCTCTGGGAATGGTTTGCACCTTACTATAGGTTCACCCAAAAGAAGGAAGATTGTATTTACGATAAAGATGGAAACATTGACCTTGCGGCGAGTCGTGTGATGCAACGTCTTAACCAAGGGCCGCACAACAAGTCTGGCGAGAGTGAATAAAATCGGTATCGAATTTTTTAGTAATAGATAGGTGGTGCCTTTTCCGCCTATCTATTTTTTATTGTCTATAGAAAAGGAGTGCGTTTTGAGTATTCAAAAAACGGTTGAAGTTCCAGAATATGTAGACCTTGTTGCTCTATTGGGGGCAAAGGATAAGAATCTTGACGCTATTAAAGCTGATACGTCTATAAAGATTTCAGTAAATGGAGATAATAAGATTTACTTATTTGGAAAAGACAATGAGGTTAACCGCATCATTAACGTCTTTGATAAGATGATGGAATATTTGGATACTCAAAAACAGTTATCTAAAGAAGATGTTGAATGGCTCCTACAACGTTCTCACGATGGAAGTTTGTTTGATGAAGTAGACGAACAAACAATTCTTAAATACGGGAAGAAAGAAATTAAAGCCCGTACAAAAGGACAAGTTGAATATTTAGAAAGTCTTCGTAATAATTATATTACCATTTGTATTGGTGGGCCAGGTGCTGGCAAAACAATGGTTGCGGTTTGCTATGCTCTATCAATGCTAGTAAATAAAGAAATTGATAAAATTGTTATTACTCGCCCAATGGTAGAAGCTAAAGGTGAAAGAGATTTGGGAGCTTTGCCGGGTGAAGTTAATGACAAGCTAAATTTGTATATGTTGCCAATGCTAGATGTATTTGAACGAACTCTTGGTAAAGAAAAACTTTTAAACTATATTGAACATGGTAAGATTCAGATGCTACCTCTTGGGTATATGCGTGGACTCTCTCTTTATAAGACTTGTTTAATCGCTGATGAATTTGAAAATTCTAACATTACTCTCGCTAAACTTCTTGTTACACGTCTTGGAGAATCTTCGAAGATTGTGATTTGCGGTGACCCAATTCAGCAGGATAATAAAGGAGAATCTGGACTTAACTACTTGGCTAACGCTTTACAAAATGTGCCGGGTTCTGGTATAATTAGAATGTCAAACGAGGATATTGTAAGGCATCCTATGATTACTAGAATGTTAGATGCTTTTGATAAATATGACAAGGAGAAAGATGCAATTAGTAGAGAACAGAGAGATTCCTAATTGGACTAATAGACGAGTGCATAATTGTCCAATCTGTTTCTCAAAAGGGTCTATTACTTTATTTAAAAGAGTTTACGAAGATTTTTATAGAGACTTTAGCTATTACGATGCTGAATTCGTTTGTCCTAAGTGCGGCCTTGCTGTAAAGACTGCTGATAGATACGCAATAAGTGGTAATCAAGCGGTAGAAGAATTGATTGACAAAATGAATCTTATTAATCAGAGAGTGAATCGAAATTATGGGGATATTTAAAAAGTTTAAAAGAGAGATTTTAATAGACAATTATAATAAAACTTGTCATTTACTTTCGTTAAAGTTTCATCCTGATATACAAGAATTTAGCGGTACTTGTTCGTTATGTGGATGCGGTAATTTTATTCATAATCAACGTTGTATGAATTGTCGAGCAAAGATTGAGGAAGATTTAGATGCGTGACATTGAGCGTATTGATAAGATTATTACTTTGATTGCTGACATTTGGCATGAGTATCCTGACTGGCGGTTTACTCAGATTCTATCTAATTCTAATGCTCTTGGAGATTCTACTGATAGAATTAACTTTTTCCAAGAGGACGATGAAACTCTACGAAAGCTTCAAGCTTTTGCTGATTATATGGGTATGTAAGACTTTGGGCAGTTAAGCACGATAATGTGTTTGACTGCCCTTTTTTCTTGTGCTATACTATATATAGTCAAAGAGAGAAAGGAAAAATACGTGAGTGCTCTGAAAATGTCCGGTCGTATCTATAATGCTATGATGAAGTTTGCGGGCGGCACTAAAGCAGCTCCGCAGCTTGCTAATATGTTTTTTTATCACGGTAAAGTGTATGCAACTAATTCTTTCGCTATGTGTCGCTGGACTCCCAAGGAAGAGTATGTCGCTGTGCGGTCAGCAGACCCAGATGGTCACGAGGGTAACGATAACGAGTTTTACTTTGCTCCGCGAATGGATAAAATTCCCGCAGGTACGACAATTTATATTGATGGCACTGCTTGTGATGTTGATTATGAATCTAGGATGATTAAAGACCCTGATAAGATTATCGAAAGTGATTATAAGCATCCTCTCGATATTGTGATGGGCGTAAATCCTGAGCATCTGGCGGCGATTGCAGCACTTGGCAAGGCGGTTAAAGCAGATAAGTGTGGTTCTAATGGTACGACCGATATTGATTGGACACAGAAGGTTCTTCACGCTCATATTAATGCCGGTTGTAATGGATATTTTGATGTTATTGTAATGCCTTGTGTTGATAGGAATAAGGCTAAGAAGGAGTAGTAAATGTTTCATAACTACGCTGTTTGTGGAAACGATACGCTTGACGAACAGTTGAAGATTATTCGTGAGTCTGAGGCTTACCGCGAGCAGGATATTGCTATTATGCCCGATGCTCACGCCGGAAAGGGAGCGGTTGTAGGTTTTACTTCTACTTACGATGATAAGATTGTTCCCTGTACTGTTGGAGTAGACATAGCTTGTCGTGTTACTCTTTTCCGTATCGACGGCGAGATTGACCTCGATGTTCTTGACAAGGCTATTCACGAGCATGTTCCTTCTGGCAACTCTATTCGTCAGTACGAGCCGATAGAGTCCCAGCAGTTCCCCTATGAAGAACTGCGTTGCTGGGATGCCATCAAGGATGGTGAGGAACGTTACCGTAAGTCGATGGGAACTCTCGGCGGAGGTAAGATGTATGATTGCCTCCGTGCGGCTTAATCGTCGCAGTAGTTAAAGCCGTCCAAATCGGTGAACCCTGAGACGGGAATACCGAGGGAAGTGGTAATACACCCCGTAGAGAGCAGAGGGACTTGGCGGTGCTGAAATATGCACTAAGGTGTGCTCCGAACTTTTGGGAAATGAACCAAAAGAAATGGGCAGAAATGACTCATTCTACGCTTGTATTTTTCATAATAAAATGGGGTACATTATATATGTAAGTTCATTTTATTGTGAAGGAGAATGAAGAATGAATAGTCAAGAAAGTTACATTTACGGCTTATTATTAGCCGATGGCAACATTTATTTATCTCATGCCGCAGATAGAGAACAGGATAATAGAGGTCGCGTATCTCTTGAACTAAATTCAAAAGATAAAGATATTATCGTTAAATTATTTAATTTAATTCCCAATTCTCATATCAGAGAAAGAACAAGAGATACTAATTTTAAAAAGAACTATACAACTTGTTCTTTTGTGAACTCTCAAAAAGAATTTAGAGATTGGTTATTTAGCTGCGGTTTTCCAAAAGAGGATAAAACTTTTAATGCCACTCCACCAATAACGGAGTATTCAGAAAAAGATTTCTGGAGAGGTTTTATTGACGGTGATGGTAGTATCGGAATAACCTCTAAGAATATTCCTTTTGTAAGTCTTGTAACTGATAGTGAATATATAAAAGATGCTTATCTTGACTATTTATTTCGCAATTATGGCTTAAAGAAAAAGTCTAATCGTAACAAAAGAGACAACGCTTTCAATATAATGATTCTTAATGAGAGTGCTGTTCAATTTGCTAAAGATTTATATTTAGATAGTGATTTGTATCTAGATAGAAAATATAATAAAGCCATAGAATTACAGTCTTGGATAAGAACTTCTCAAAAGCGTAAGTAACAAATTTGAATCACTACATTGCTGTTGAGGGGAACGACGAGAACAAGTATCTTGCTATTCACTGCGGCTCTCGTAATCTCGGACTCCGTGTAGCCAACTACTATCAGGAGCTTGCTATCGCGGCTCGTGATGCCCGCAAGAAGGAAATCTACGACCGCTATGAGCAGATGATTGCTGAGAAGCGTGAAAAGGGATACTTCGACGCTATTCAGCAGCTTATCGAGATTCGTAAGACCGAGATTGCAGCTGAGCCGATTGATGACCTTTGCTATATTGAAGGTCAGGATATGGAAGATTACCTTCACGATATGGATATGCTGCGTAAGTGGTCTTATCTAAATCATTGCACGATTGCTTCTTTCATTGCTATGGAGACTGGGTGGATGTACCCCGAGGGAATCTCCTCTATCCACAACTATGTTGATACTGAGCATAAGATTATCCGCAAGGGGGCAATTGCGGCTTATGATGAAGAATTTGGTATCATTCCTTTGAATATGCGTGACGGTTCTCTAATTGTGCGGGGCAAGGGCAACCCCGATTGGAATTGCTCTTTGCCGCACGGTGCTGGTCGCATTCTTTCTCGTGGCGAGGCTCGCCGCACCCTTGACCTTGCAGACTATGAGAAGTCGATGGAGGGCATCTATACCACTTCGGTTTGCTCTTCTACGATTGACGAGGCTCCTGACGCTTACAAGCCTGCTGAGCTAATCGAACAGGCTATTGGAGATAACGCAGAGATTATCGAGCACATCTATCCTATTTATAACTTTAAGGCTAAGAACTGACACTTGACTCTTTCTCTTGGGTATAGTATAATAATACTACATTCGAGAGAAAGAGTTTTTTTATTATGGATTTGTTTGATATTAAGAACTCTGATATGCGATTCTTCAATCTTGCCCACGAGATTGCAACACAAAGCGACTTTCCGCGATTTCATGTCGGTTGTGTACTTGTATATCAGGGAAAGGTTCTTTCTGCGGCTCATAATACCGAGAAGTCTGACCCCATTCAGAAGAAGTATAATCGTTATCGCCATTTCAATCATACCACTAAGGGTTGCATTAATCATTCTGGGCACGCTGAAATGATGGCACTTAAGAAGGTCAGCTATCCAATAGCCCAGCAGGTTGACTGGAAGAAGGTTAAGTGTTATACTGTACGTATCTGCCCCGGTCTAGAGCATGGTATCGGTCTTAGCCGTCCGTGTGCGGCTTGTATGAAGGCTATGCGAGACAAGGGAATTCGGGATTTTTATTATACCACCGACATGGGATATGCTCACGAAAGGATTTGGTAATGGTTGACTGCTCGAAGATTCGTTGCTTTGGTTTTTCTTATGAAGAAGTAGAAGATATTATTCGAGAATGGAATCCCAAAGCAGAAGCGAAATACGTAGGAGCAATTGTTCAGGCAGAACTTGGTGATGAACTTGTTTATTTCGCAGAGATTCTTAGCAAGATGCGGCCAGAGCTGAATATCTCACCCAATGCCGTGTCTATTTATTGTGAGGTTGGGTATATCTATACCCGTCGTGGAATTGATGTAATTGTAATTGATGGAATCCAAGAGGAGCTATAAAATGAAGTGGTTGCGAATTCCAGAAAAGATTATGCGGCAAGCTCTTAAGGAGCACAAGGAAAAGACCGGTAACGATTTTAGTTGTGTTTGGCCGCAAGATTCTGAACTGGGCGTTTATCTTCAAGATTTTAATCAAAAGATGAAGCTGGATTATCAGGCAAGTTATCTACTTCTTCGTCAATTGCTTGAACCTTTTGGGTATGATATTAATGATTGCGATGCTATCTATTATACAACTTCAAAGTTTTTTATTATATTGTGGGAGGATAATTACTAATGTCTTACTACGAGGATGAATGTGATTCTATAATTGAACTTGGTTTTATAGGAATCCTTATTATCTTGATAATTGTATTAGCACTCAGTATTAATAGCTGTGTAGCAAATTCCGCTATTGGTGGAACTATTGTAGATAAATACCGAGACAGATGGGGCAACCCTGTTTTAGTGGTAGAACTTGATGATAATTATAGCGATTTTAAAACAACCGAGAAAGAATATTTAGAGTACGATATTGGTGAGATATATGCCCAAGAGTAGCAAACCAATCGTTTGTATTTGCGGCTCAAGGTCTATCAAAGACTTGAATCTGGATTTCTATCTTGACCCAAATTATTTTGGCGAGATAGTCACGGGAGGAGCCGCTGGTGTAGATACGATTGCGGAAAAATGGGCGAAGAAACATAATATAGAGTGGGTATGTTATTTACCGCAATACGAAATATACGGTGGAAAATACGCTCCGTTAAAACGCGACGAAGATATGATTAATTATAGTGATGAACTTATCTGCTTTTGGGACGGTAAAAGTAATGGCACAAAGTATAGTGCTGAGTATGCTTTGAAGATGGGGCGTCAGGTTACATTACACTTGATTCAAGATTTGGATGTGTGATATAATGGATATGTGGGTGGCACTAGTTATTATTTCTTTCTTTGCTATGATAGCTTTTATTATCTGGTGTGGAACAAAGTATTTATAAGGAGACAAAATGGACAAACCTTTTGAAGTAACTATTACGTGGGAGTCTGATTCAGAGCTAGGTGACGATTATCCGCGTATTCAGCATCTTGAAGATAATGCCGGCAATCTGCTTTACGATGTTCGGAATCTAACTGATTGCCCGGAAGATGCTATTATTTTACGCGACCTTGTATCCGCAGAAGAGATTGTTGAGTTTATCGAACTTGGTATGAAACTTGCTCAAGAGGGGTATACTTCAGTTCACGTAACCGATAACCACGTTGATTCTATTTGGTAATTATAGCAAAAGGAGTTAATTAATGAACGCACTTCAGAAGAGTCTCGTAGATGCTGGTCTTGCAGAAAAGCCGAAAGAGCGTAAGCGTAAGCCCCGTGAATATAAGTGCCGCCAGTGTGGTGCTCCGATGATTCAAATCGAGGGTACTAATACTATGGCTTGCTCTTCTTGTAAGAACTTTTTCATCTTCGACAATACTCGCTAGGAGGAATAATGCGTAATATTATGCGTGACCTAGAAGATTACGAGGATGATGATTTTCTAACAGTTGAGCGTTTTGGCCGCAAACCTAGCTTTAAAGATGAATCTTATCATCGTGAACGTAAAGGAGACTCAATTCGCCGTAAACGCCAACAGAAAGAACGGGAACGTGAACAAATGACAAAGGACTCTGAACTAGATAGTGAGTAAATATGGAATTAGAAAAATACAATAGAGTTCGTAAAAGACTGAAAGAGCATCTAGATGAAGCTCTCCAGAACCCAAAGATTCACGATTGGTTTATGATTGCGGTCAACGGTTCTTATAACTACAATATGGATACGCCGCAATCTGACATTGATAGTAAGCTATTAGTAATTCCATCCTTAGAGCAGCTTGTAAATGGTAAAAGTCTTAACTATCTACATTGTATGTCTGACAACGGGGAACACGTAGAGGTTAAAGATATTCGTCATTACTTTGCCACTATGCTTAAACAGAACATTAACTTCGTTGAGACTCTTTACGCTCAAGTCTGGATTGTCAATCCTGTTTATATGCGACTGTTTCATTATCTCTTTGAAATGAGAGACGTTATCTCCGGTTGTAATCCAATTGCGACTATTCATTGTATTCAAGGAACCGCTCACCAAAAGTACAAGCAGATGTTACAATCCTCTCCTGCACGTGCGGCTGAGATTGAAAACTATGGTTTTGACCGCAAGTCTCTTCACCATCTAGTTCGTTGTGTTTTCTTTGGAAAGTATTATATGGAGGGGACTAGCTATCAAGAGTGTCTTCAAAATAATGATGTTCCCAATATACGACGAATGATTATGAATTTAAAAACAACAACCGTTTTAAATAAAGAATATGCTATCAACATTGCGGAAGATATGCTTACTGGGTTTGATAAAAAGGTAGATAGCTATCTAACTACTATCAAACCTTTTCAAAAAGATTTTTCCGCTTTGGCCGCAGATGTTAAAGATTTCTTAGACACTCTCGCTTTTGAAATTATCAAACAGAGCATAGCAAAGGAGTATAATGGATAAGATTATTGACGCTTGGTACGATGAAGATTCCGGTCTTTCTCAAGTGACTCTTGGAACGCATTGGGGGACTTTTACTCGTACTGTTGTAGTAGACCCAGAAGATGCAGACGTAGCTAATCGTTGGGATGGCTGCAAATTTGCCCATTATCTTTGCGTGATTGATAAACTTATCGCTAAGGGGCACGCTTTTATTGAACGGTCTAATGGTATTAATCATACTGCCACAGTAATTGCTCGTGCAATGTATGCCGATGGCGTACCTCGTATCGAAAATAACAAGGAGTTCAATAAAGTTCTTGGTATGATGCGTGACCAAGCTTATTATGCAGAACGTGATGGCCGCAAGTACCTTCAAGTTGCTGAGGAAATGCGTCAGCATTATCCTGAGTTCATTGAAGAAACTCTAGAGTCTCGTCGCAATTTCGGTAAGAAGGAGAAATAAAATGGAAAAGGCGGTCGCTGTAAAAGTTCAATTTGGTACTAGCGACAAGAAGTATACCTATCTTCTTCCATCGGTTCTTATTGGACAAGTCTGTACTGGGGACTATGTAATTGTCCCTGCGGGATATGGTGATATGCCATATAAGGTAGTCAAAGTTGTGGAGTGTACGTCAGATTTTAACAAGTGGCGTCGGAATGATGTTGACTATAAATATGTTGTAGATAAAATTGATACTAAAGATTATCTTGAGCGTAAAGCTAACAAGGAAAAGTCTGACGAATTCCATGCAATTATGGAGTCAATTCATGCTTACTGCAACAAGTGGAACGTCGAGCATTTCGTAACTGCGGAAAGAGAGTTCGAGCCGCATCGTTTCCCTGCTCTTACCACAACTATTACAATTACGGATTATAATAAGTATACTCCCTTCTATGATTGGGAGCCACAACGATAATAAGTAGAGGAGAATATGAAAGATAAGACTTTATACGATAAAGACTCAATTCAATCGTTATCTCCTTTAGAGCACGTGCGGCTTAGGCCCGGTATGTATGTAGGCTCTACCAAGGATTCAACGCAACTCTTGGTAGAGCTTTTTTCTAATGCTCTTGATGAACATAATCTTGGTCACGGTAATGTGATTGAAATCGGAATCAACACTAAAACAGGAGAATGTGTTGTCTCTGACCAAGGACAAGGTTTCCCCCTTTTGGAATATCGAGAAGATGGTAAGACAATTCTTCAAGCTTCATTTGATGAAATCAATACCTCTGGTAAATATTCAGATGATGGCGTATATGGTGGCACAAGTCTTGGTTTAAACGGAGTCGGCGGCAAAGCCGCAAACTTCCTTGCACATTATTTTATTGTTACCTCTTATGATGGTTCTTCTTATGAAAAAATTACTTTTAAAGAAGGTGTCTTTCAAAAAAGAGAACGAGGTAAATTAGACCACCTTTCCGGTACGACTATCGTTTTTAAACCTAGCGAAGAATTTTTTGAAACTCCCCTACCAGATATTAATCTTTTACGGAAAATATTCCATGATATTTGCGGCATGTGCCCAAGTCTACAAATAATCTTTTCTGTTGATAAGAAGGTAGAAAAGATTTATCATCCCGAAGGGCTGCGGTATCTCGTCAATCAAATTACTGGTAAAGATAAATCTATTTCAGAACCTTTCTTTTTCCAAAAGCAACAAGATAAATATAGTATTGATTGCGGCTTAGGATATGCAGACAAGAATTTCTCTCATATCGTGGCTTATGTGAACTATGGACTTACAGAACAGGGGCCACACATTACCGCAATTAAGACTTGTATTACCAAGATTATGAACAAATGGGCACGTGAACAAAATATCCTAAAGGAGAAAGATAAAAATCTAGATGGCGATTCTCTGCAAGAAGGATTAGTGCTAGTTTTTAATCTTGTTTCGCCTAATATCTCTTACGATGCCCAGACTAAAAGTCGAATCGTGAGTAAAGATTTTGTTCCATTCCTTAACGAAGTCTTTAGTGAACAACTAGAAGTTTGGTTGGATAACAACCCCGACGATGGCCGCAAGATTATCGAAAAAGCTTTGCTTGCTAGACGTGCGGCTGAGGCTGCTAAGAAAGCTCGTGAAGCGGTACGACAACAGAAGCAGAAGAAAAAGAAGAATAAAATTCTTCATCCTGATAAACTTAAAGATGCAGAACATCTTGGAGAGGATTCTACTCTTCTTATCGTAGAAGGTTTGTCCGCAGGAGCTTCTATGTCCGTGGCTAGAGACGTATCTAAATATGGTATCTTAATGTTGCGAGGAAAACTTATTAACGCTTTCACTAACACAGAAAGCAAGCTGTTGAAGAACGAAGAAATCCAGTTACTATTCCAAGCTTTAAATATTGAGCCGCATAATTATGATAGTTCGGTTCTTCGATATGGGCGAGTTGCTATTTGTACTGACTCTGATAGCGACGGTTATAATATTGGTCTACTTATCGCAACAGCTCTTCAACATTTTTGTCCTGAGTTTATTCAAGAAGGTAGGCTATGCTGGCTTCGTTCTCCATTGTATATTCTTAAAGATAAGAAAAAGGAAACTTATTACTTTTCTGACTCAGAGTTGACAGCCGCTAGAGAAAAAGGTAAGCTAGCAGGAGAGCTTCAACGCAACAAGGGTCTAGGCTCTCTTTCAGCCGCACAAGCTAGAGAGTCTATGTTTGGAGATAAGCAACATATGGATGTGCTTACACCAGATGATATTTCTGTTGGACTATTGGAAAAGCTGATGGGTACGAGCGTAACGTTTAGAAAACAATATATCTTTGATAATATTGATTTTGCGGAGGTGAGAGAGTAATGGATTTTAACACGTCTTTAACACAAACAATCGAGGACTCTTTCACACAATACGCTGGGGCAGTCATTCAGTCTCGTGCTCTAGTTGATGTACGAGACTGTGTAAAGCCCTCTGCAAGGCAAATCTACTGGTGTCTATATACCGACAAGTTTACTTCTGATAAGCCCTTTAAAAAGACTCTCAAAGCCGTAGGTAGCTCAATGCGTGTCTATATCCACGGTGATGCTTCTTGCGAAGGTATCATCATGCGTAGCGGACAGCCTTTTTCTCTCCGTTACCCTTTGATTGAAGTAGAAGGTTCTTATGGCAATCAAACAGAAACGGGTAACTGGGCAGCTTCTCGTTATACATCTTCTCGCCTGTCCCTGTTGGCAAATTATCTGATTGACGAAACAGATAAATACACGATTGATGAATGGGCAGATAACTACGATGATACCGAGCAGTATCCTAGAGTATTGTCTTCTTTAGGTTTTTATAATATCGTTAATGGCTCTTTTGGAATTGCGGTTGGTCTAGCAAGTTCAATTCCGCAGTTCAATCTTAAAGAAGTCAACAATGCTATGATTGCTTTGCTTAAAGACCCAGATATTGACGAAGATAAAATCATCTGTTTGCCAGATTTTGCCACTGGCGGTACAATTATTAATAAAGACGAAGTGATTGAAAGTCTTAAAAAGGGTACTGGCAAAGCCGCTATTATTCAAGCGAAAATTAATTATGACGAGAAAGATAATTGTTTAGTTGTTTCAGAACTGCCTTATGGAGTTTATACTAACACTATTTGTACAGAGTTGGAAAAATTAGCTGAGAAAGATGATAACTTTCCAATAGTCAGAATCAATGACTTGACTGGTGAACAGGTTTGTATTAAACTTTATCTTAATAAAGTATCTAAGCCGCAAGACATTATTGAGTATCTATATCAAAATACTTCTCTTCAAAGTTCTTATAGTATCAATCTAACAATGCTTCGAGAGGGGCGTTTTCCGCAGGTCTATCGTTGGAAAGACGCTTTAATCGAGCATTTGCAGCACGAGTCAAATGTATATACTAAAATGTATCAACATTTGATTGCAATCTATACAGACAAGCTCTATACTTTTGCGGCTTTAATCAAAGCTGTTCAACGGATAGACGAAGTTGTTAATATTATTAAACAAGCTTCTTCTACTAAAGAGGCAAACAAAGCTCTCCAAGAGCTGCTTCAAATAGAGGAGAAGTACGCCAAGGCAATTCTTGATATGCGGCTAGCTCGTTTAACCAAGCTTGAACTAGAAAGTTTAATTGATGAACGAGATAAAGTTTTTGCAGAAAAGCAGCGTATTGCTAATATTCTAAGCGATAAAGACTTATTTATTGCGGAAATGATTAAGCGGTTCCAAGAAGTGAGTAAGAAGTTTGGAGACAATCGCCGCACACAAGTTATTCAAAAAGAGATTGTCGCACCCCAAAAGACAAAGAAAGAAAAAGCTGTGGAGTCTGTTGTTGTGTGTTATACTGACAATGGTTATATTAAATCTATTCCAGCCGCGAAGTATCGTCCGGCAAGCGGCAATCTTGGATGTATAGAAACTACCACAGATGGGTATATCCAAATATACAACACTAAGAAAGTTTATCGTTTAAAGGTAAGCAACATTAAACAATGTCTTGCTTCTGAAAAGGGCACTGCTCTTGGCACAATTCTTGGAACTGGATTAACGCATATCAGGATGATTGCAGCGTGCGGCGAAGATAAAGATGTTATCGCTGTTTCAAAATCTGGTCGTATCAAAAAGTTTAATACTTCGCTATTTAACGGCACTACGCAAAATATTAAGGGGCAAGATTATTTCCCTAAGAATGAAGTATTGTTTGTAATTACGCCCGAAGATAAGTATCTTACTTTTAACAGTGTCGGAGGATACGAACTTTGTAGCGATATTTCAGCTCTTAAAGCGAGCGGTAAAGCGTCTACAGGACGAGTCGGTATTAAGCTTGGCAAAGAGGATTCTATCTTTTCTATTCAAACTTCTAAAAAACCAACCGAACATCTAGCTACTCTTGGAACTAAGGGCAAGAATGTCGGTTGCGTACCTCATTAGAATAGGGTATAATAAAGACATAATATAAGCGAGGATTAAACCTCACGGAGATAAAAGGAGATTTATTATGGCAATGTTTTCAGAGAATGCACAGAAGGTACTAACTTTTCTACAGGGTAATCCTACGGTAGATATGACCTCTAAAGAGCTAGCTGAAGCTGCGGCGGTTCCCACTCGCTCTATTACCGGTGTTCTAAACAGCCTCGTCAAGAAGGGTTTTGTTGTCCGTGAAGAGACTACTGTTGGTGAGAACACTGTTAAGTTCATTCGTCTCACCGACGCTGGTCAGCAGGTAGACCCTCTAGCTGAGTAGGTAATTAATTGGATGCCGCGATTTTAATTGGCATTATCGCGGCATCCTTAGTCTTAATTGTCATTAGCTTTTTTATAGGACAAAAGACTGTAACACATCAAGAACAACTGAATAATGATGAAGTTTTACGGCAACGTCAAGCAATTGAAAAGGATATTCAAAATAAGCAGGTTTGGATAAACCAAATCGAACGTGAATATCAATCTAAGAAACAATTGATTGAAGATGCTCAACAGTCTGCCCAAAAAGCTTATGACGAAAAGATTAAGGCTTTGGATGTTGAGTATAAACGACGTGCCAATCAACAGAATTCAGATTATGAATCTTTTGTTCAAGTCTTAGAAGACGAGAAAAAGCAAGTTCAAAAAGAGCTTGATTCTTTAAAACGTACACGAGACGCCGCCATAGAAGCCGCTCGGAAGGAACGAGAAGTTCAAGAACAACCAGATAAGTATTGTATACCTATGGCTGACGATGAAATTCACGATGTTGAATATCTAAATAACATTATGCCTAAATTAAAGTTTCCCGAAGTTCTAGGTAAATGTATTTGGTCTGTATTTTTCCAAAAGAAGATGAAAGCTTTCTTATCTGGCATTTTAGGACAAGACGAAGTATGCGGCATTTATAAGATTACAGACCAGCTAACACAAGAGTGTTACGTTGGGCAATCCAAGAGCATCAAGAAAAGATGGACAGACCATATCAAGTGCGGTTTAGGAGCTATGCCCGCCAGTAATGCCAACCAGCTCTATGCGGCTATGCGGCGAGACGGTGTTTGGAATTTTTCTTTTGAGCTATTGGAAAGCTGTAGTCCTGAAGATTTAGATGCTAAAGAGCGTCAATTTATTGATTTATATTCAGCCGATACTGTTGGCTTGAATTCTAAGCGTGGAAATCAATCAAACACTCTCAAGGGTTAACGCTTGACACTTTAAAAATTGATTGATATGATATTTTCACAACGAAGTTAAAAATTGTATATAGAAAAGGAGAGTGCTGATTTGAAAGAATCTTTTGCTAACGAAGTAAACGTTCGTGGGTATGTTTTCTCTCACACGCTACAAGAGCGTGATTCTACTCGTAATCCCGGCGATAAAGTAATTATGGGTCTTGTAAATATCGCCACTGATGATGATGCGGTGAATGTCGTACCTGTTAACTTCTATGTCGCAGAGAAGACTAAGAAGGGTACAGTTAATTCCACTTTCACCAACCTTAAGCAGATTCTTACTGAGAACAAAACTTTTGAAGAGCTTGGTACTGATGCGACTCGTGTTCGTGTAACCGGTGCTATCGACGTTAATGATTTTTATGGTCGTGATGGTCAGCTTGTTACTGGTAAGCGTGTTCGTGGTTCCTTCCTTCACTTCCTCAATGCCAATGAGGTTATCAGCTCTGATAAGATGCCTGCTACCTCTTTTGAAGCCGATGTTCTACTTCAGTCCGCAATGGAGCGTGAATCCAACGATGGTTCTGAATATGTCTCTCTACAGGGCTTTGCTTTTAACTATCGTGGCGATATTCTCCCTGTAACTTTCTCTGTTCAGTCCGAGGGGGGCAAGAAGTTCTTCCTTAACGAGGATATTTCCGCAAGTAATCCTTATTTTGGTAAGGTTTGGGGCAACATTAAGTCTACAGTTGTCGTATCTGAGCAGGAAGAGGATGACTCTGCTGTAGCTTTCGGTGCTCCGCAGGTGCGTGAAACTACTCGCACTTTCCGCACTTGGGAAGTTGTTGGTGCTAATGTCAATGAGGGTATGAATGAAGACACTGTTACTCAGGAAGAGCTAAACAAGGCAATGGCTGAACGTCAGCAGCGTCTTGCCGACCTTGAAGCCCGTACTAACCAGCAGAACAGCACTGCGGCTGGTAAGGCTGGTTTCCCTGCTTCTGCGGCTACACCTGCTTCTAGTGCGGTTCCAGCCAAGAACGATAAGAATTATACTTTCTAATCTATGATAAGATAGAAAAGAATCATTAAATATAGATTGGAGAATATATGATTAGTATTTTTGATGTTAAGCCTCACGAGGTCAGCCGCGATTTACGCGGGTATACCTGTCTTTTTTACGGTGCTTAAATAGCCATTATATTAGGGGCACCTAACGAAGTGAACTGCTTACTCAGCAGGTGTGCAGTTAATTTGGGCAAATTAACATAATATCTCCTCTCTAATTTTCATATAATGAAAACAAGAATGAAAGGAGATATTATGCCCGTTGGAAAAATAAAAAATCCTCACTGGATTAAAAAAACTTGTTTGTATTGTGGTAAAACTTTTGATTACTATAAAACTTCTTCTTCAGAAAGATTAGCTTGTCCAGAGTGTATTCCTGATTCAGAAAAGCATAATGCTTCTTTGAAACGAATGCTGGTAAAGAAAAAAGCAGTAGAAGAAAAAGGAAATAAGTGTGCTTTATGCGGCAATACTTATCCTTTACAAGTTTATGATTTCCATCATATTAATCCAAATGAAAAAGATTTTAATCTTGGAAATAAGCACGCTACGGTAAAATGGGATATTGTTAAACAAGAAATTGATAAATGTTTATTGCTTTGTGCTAACTGCCATAGATTAATCCATTCGGGAAATGTCCAAATCGACGTAGGAAATGACGGTCAAATAACTGTGCTAACCGGGAAAGAATGGCTACAATCCGGTGCTAAGTCTGATACATATCAGAAAAGTCAAGAGACTATGGGCGATGAGTGTAACCCAGTAGGCGGGAGTTGAGTACCCGTCGAAGTGCTTCGCTCTCTGTAATAGAGAGAAGATATAGTCCAAGCTGTGTTCCCGAGCTAGCCAAAAACGGGTAAGACCACAACTGCCGCAAAGTTCCCCAAGCCGCTCCTTCTTGCTTTTGAAGCTGGCTATCTTACAATCCCCGGCGTTATGGCACTTCCTATTAATAAGTGGAGCGAATTTAAGCAGGTACTAAAGCAGCTTAAAGACGAAAAAGCTCACGAAATGTATGAGAACATTATCGTTGATACTGTAGATATCGCTTATGACCTTTGTGAAAAGTACATTTGTAACAACAATGGCGTATCTAACATCGGTGATATTCCCTATGGCGGGGGTTATGCTCAGGCATCTAAGGAATTTGACGAATGTCTACGGGCAATCCCGCAAATGGGATTTGGTCTTGTAATGATTTCTCACTCTCAGGACAAGACTTTTAAGGACGAGACTGGTTCTGAATATAATCAGATTGTTCCAACTCTTGCCAATCGTCCTCGTCTAATCGTTGACCGTATGGCAGATATCATCGGCTATGCCCACCCAATGCAAGAAGAGGATGGTACTACACACACAACTCTATTTATGCGTGGTACTCCCCGTTTTGTTGCTGGCTCTCGTTTTAAGTACACTCCTGAATCTATTGAGTTTACTTATGACAATCTTGTGAACGCTATTGGAGACGCAATTGATAAGCAAGCCCAAGAGACTGGGAACAAGTTTGTTACTGATAAGCCTTCCGAGGCTTATAAGCAGCCTGAGCCGCTAGACTTCAACGAACTTATGGCAGAGTTTGACGAAATGGTTGCAAAGCTTCAAGATGTTACTGGCGGAGCTTTTGGTACGCAATGGGCACCACGTATCGCTGAAACTGTTGCCAAGTATCTTGGCAAGGGTAAGAAGATTTCTGAATGCACGCCCGACCAAGTTGATGCAGTTGAACTTATCGTTAACGACCTCAAAGAGCAAATTGGCAATGGCATTTAATTGTAACTAATGAAAGGAGGATAGAGAGGATATTTTCTATCCTCCTTTTTTTATGACACATAAAGAACTTCTGGCAGTTTGCCGCCATTATCTTGGTTCTCATTACTACTATAGAAAGGTAGTAGACCAAATAAAAGAATATACCGATGGCATTGGTTTGACTTTTGACGATATAGCACGAATTTTGGTATACTGGTACGATGTAAAAAAAGCAGACCCAGCTAGAGCTGGTGGCGGAATTGGCATTGTGCCGCACATCTACAAAGAAGCTTTAGAATATTACGAAGCACAGAAGCAATTCCAAGAGGTAGCAGATAGTATTCAAGAGTATTCACAACCAGAGGTGGAGCGTTTGGTTGCTCCATCCCCTTATATGGTCAAACCAAAAACATTAAAGATGTTCGAGCTTAAATAGGGAGGTGAATGTTTGGCTAAACCGAACTATTATGATACGAGTGCGGCGATTCAAGTAATTGGTTGTACAATATTGCAACCGAATTTGCTTAACGAAGATGGACAATACTTTTACTCAGCAGACGATTTTGTAACTGAGATTCATAGAGTGGCATTTGGAGCGGTTTTTAATCTGCATCAAATGGGGGCAGAGAGAATCACTCCCAAGACGATTGAGGACTATCTTCAAGGACACCCGGAATCTTATGGCATATACCAGCAGTCAAAGGGCAGTGAGTGGTTACAAAATTGTATTGATACTGCGGATATTGCTAACTTTGACTATTATTATAGTCGTTTAAAAAAGATGACGCTTTTGCGGGGATACACTAAAGCCGGAGTTGATATGACTTGGCTCTACGACCCCGATAATCTTCTAGACATAGAGAAGAAAGAACAACAAGAGAACTATCTAAATCGCATATCACTAAACGAGCTTGCGGACATAGTAGATAACAAGATACTTACTGTACGTGATGTATATGTGGACAATGCCACAGACCACGCTCTTAGAATTGGTGATAGCGTAGCAGAGGTTCTGGCATCATTAGAGGAGACGCCTGAAATAGGTGCTCCGTTCGCAGATAAAGGATTGAACGGAATTACTCGTGGAGCAAGATATGGAAAATATTATTTAAGAAGTGCTCCTACGGGAGTCGGTAATTGTTTTGCCGACTATAAATCGGAGAAAAAATCTGGAAGGCTAAGGCTTCGGCTATGCTAATCAGAGGTGAAGGGAAACCAGCCGCAGAGCATAGAGATTGAAATAATATCTCCAAGAGACTCCGACTGTTTATAAACAGAAAAGATATGCCGACCTTGCGGGAAACCGTAAGAACTAAAGGATAAAAAGCCTTTAGGATAACAAAGTGAAAACCCGTTCAATGCTTGCCGATGCTTGTTATATGGCTTGCAATGCTATCTTTGACCCTGAGAATGGGGAATGGGTACAAAAGAACAATCAACCAGTGTTGTTTATCTCTACAGAGCTTGACGTAGAGGAATTAACAACAATGGCTCTTGCTTTTTTAACCGGTTACAACGAAGAAGATATTTTACTACAGCGTATCTCTTTTTCTGACCCTGTGATGGTTCAAGCCGCACAAGTTTTAAAAGAATCGCCGCTATATCTTGAAATATTACCTGATTATACAATCAAACAAGTAGAGAATACCATTAAAAGAAATATCCGTGTTAACCATACTAAGGTTGTATTCTTCGATTATCTTAATAGCTCTCTTGGTCTTTTGACAGAAGTTACTAACCAAACACACGGTATGGCGATGCGTGAAGATATTATCTTATCGCTTCTCTCGACTAGATTAAAAGAGATAGCTAACGATTTCAATGTTTTTATTATGTCTGCTACGCAGACGAATGCTAAACTTTTTGTATTGGCAATAACACCTTATCCGTTTATCAGCGGGGTAATTATCTGGGCAAAACTAGATAATTGCTAACGGGGAAAACTAAAATATATATGAACACTTTTTGCTTAACGATTCGGCAAAATGGGTATAATATATATCAAGTCAATCCCGTGCGATGTATTTTGTATTTTCATAAAAGGATTGACTATTAAGTTAGGAGGTTCTTTTATGAGAGAGAAAATATGTGGAATATATAAAATTGGGTTTTTAACAACTTCAAAAGTTTATATTGGTCAATCAACTGATATTTATAGAAGAATAACCGAGCACTGGTTAAGTGCTAACGCCACCGAAGATAATCTCAATTCAAAAACGCAAAGAGACTATATGCTCCCTGTTCATAGGGCTATGCGTAAATATGGGCGTGAAAATGTGTATATAGAAATACTAGAACGTTGTTCACGAGAACAATTAAATGAACGAGAAAGATATTGGATTCACCAATATCAAAGTGATAGTAAAGAACACGGATATAACCTTGCTAGTGGCGGGCAAGACACTTTTGGATTAAAAGGAGAGCGACATTCAAAAGCTATCTTATCACAAGAGCAAGTAGAAACCATAAAAGAAGAACTTCGTAACGGGAATTCTACAATGCGAGCGATAGCAGACCAATATAATCTTTCTCCTGTTACCATTACAAATATTAATACAGGCAAAACGTGGTTCGATAAAAAAGATACTTATCCGCTTCGACCACTTGAAAAAAATATCACAATTGGTAAAGAAGCAGTAAAACAAAAAAGAATTGTAGCCTCTAGAGAAGACGTAATCTCTATTCGGGAAAAATATGCAACAATGTGTTCATTGCAAGAGATTTACGATGCATTCCCCCAATTTAAAATAGGCTATATTAATCGTTTAATTTATCGTTCACAACCTTATCCAGATATTCCATTATTTAATCGTAAAACCCAGCAATGGGAATATAGAAATACAAAATAAGCCGTGTATCGACTATCCCCTAAGTCGCAAGGCAGGGGAGTAGGGCTACTATTGATACGTAGCGAGGTTTTAGGAAACGAATCCTCTGAAAACCGAAACAGGGTTCTCAGTGATATTTTCCTGAGTAAGATATAGTCAGTACCTATGGAAACATAGGAGTTATACGAGTGCTAAAACAGACCCTCTACCAGACGCCAATCTACTAAAGGGCAGTAAAGCAATTGCCGAAAAGGCTGATTTTGGTAGCATCCTTCTTCCTCTTACCGAGACAGACCAAGAAAAGCTGCAAGTATACGCAGAGAGAGGATTCCCAATGCCAAACATCAAACTCTCTGTGTACAAGAATCGTCGCGGCTCTTTTGTCCGAGGTTATCTTTGGATGCAAATGGATAAATCAACTTGTCGCTACGAAACAGTTTTTGCTACAGATTGGGACTATAAACAATTACCAATTACAGCTTTTGATATCGAACAGCCGGTGATGTAGCATGGCTTACGATAAATATCAAGTAAAAGAGGCTCTAGAGCCAGAGGATGTTTTTGAAATTCTCGATGCTCTTGGAGCCGAACCGCAAATGAACGACAATTCAATTATTTGCAAAACAATTTGCCACGGTGGCGATAGTCATAAACTATATTACTATTGTGAACAGAAACTTTTTCATTGCTATACTCACTGTGAACCAGCAACGTTTGATATCTTTGAATTAATTCAAAAGACACAACAACTAGATTTAAATGAAGCTGTATTCTATGCTGTAAACTTTTTTAATCTTCAATATCGTCTTGATGAAATAGATGATGCTTCTCTTCAAGAAGATTGGAAGATTATGCGGAAATGGCAAGAACTTTCCGCAATTAAAATCAATCACGAGAAACTAGTATTACCAGAAATTGATGGTTCTATTTTGCGGCATTACCCTCAGCCGTACATCTTAGACTGGGAGCAAGACCATATCTCGAAAGAAGTATGCGATTATATGGGGATTAAATATGACCCTGTAGAAGGGGCTATTATAATTCCGCACGTAGATGAAAATGGCCGCTTAGTTGGTATCAGACAAAGAACACTTATCCAAGAGAACGAGAAGTGGGGTAAATATCGTCCTTGGAGCAAGCTAGAAAAGCAAGATAGCGGCAAATATAAATTGCGACAATTCAATCATCCTCTTGGTTTCAATCTATATGGTTTATATCAGGCTAAGCCGCAAATTGAAAAGATGGAAATCGCTATGGTCTTCGAGTCCGAAAAATCAGTTTTAGCCGCTATGAACTATTTAGGATTGAAGAACAATCTAGCTGTGGCTGTGTGCGGTTCAAATCTTTCTAAATATCAGTTTGATTTGCTTTTGGACGCAGGAGCCAAAGAGATATGTATTGGTTTTGACGCAGATTATCAGCAAATCGGCGATGAAGATTGGTCAAGGGTAGTCAACCGGTTACAAAAGATATATAGTAAATATAGTGCTTATGCCCGTATTTCTTTCTTGTTTGATACTTCTGGTATGCTGCTAGGGTATAAGCAAAGTCCTACTGACGCAGGACAAAAAGTATTTATGGAACTTTGGAAGAATAGGGTATACTTATAATGACTATCTACGGAGCCTATAGCGAAGTGCCAAAGCAATACTATATTCAAGACGGCACTTATAAAGAATACAAGAAGTTTTTTGAAAATGAACTAGACTGTGCTCGATTCTGTGTAAAGAATCAATATAAATATGATAGTATCTATGTTGAACCTGATTCTAAAAAACTCACAGAAGAGCATTATAAAATGAATAGCAGTTACTTATCCATGAGGGGACATTAAAGGCGGTGAGATAAATAGAATATAAACTATATAAATCTATCCGTCCTGATTGGTTTATAAGCCCTGTGGAAGAGATTATGTATCATAGAGGTATCTCTACACCAGAGCAACAAAAGAAGTGGCTTAAAGCCGATTGGGACGATATGTATGATTGGTTAGACCTTGATGATATGAGCAAGATGCAAGAAGCGTGTCGTGCTCTTGCTAAAGTAATTAATAACAATGGTCGCGTACAGGTGCTTACTGACTGTGATTGCGACGGTTATACCAGTGCGGCGATTATTATGAACTATCTTTATAGCCGAGAACCAGAGTGGTCTAAGAAATATTTATCATATATTCTTCACGATGGTAAGCAACACGGCTTATCAGACGTGATGGATAAGATTGATTGTGATTTGCTAATCGTACCCGACGCGGCTAGTAACGATTGGCAACAACAGATGGAATTAACAATTAAACGCAATATACAAATCATTATTCTAGACCATCACGAAATCAATGATATTGAAACCGTTGACTCAACTCCCGCAATCGTAATTAATGTTCAGAATAGTATGTATCCAAACAAGGCATTAACCGGAGCGGGTGTTGCTTATCGCTTTATTTCAGCTTTTGAAGATTTAATTATTCACGGCAATCAACCTACAGAGTTGATGGACTTATGTGCTCTTGGTAACTGTGGTGACATGGCAGATTATCGAGAACTTGAAATTCGAGCAATTATCAAAGAAGGATTTGCTAATATAAAAAATCCTTTTCTTTACGAGCTTTGTCAGAAACATAAGTTTACTTTAGACAAACGAAATGGTATCAACTATCTAAGTATGGCTTTTGCGGCGGTACCTTTCATTAACGCTATGACTCGCAGCGGTACGCCGGAAGAACAAGATACGGTGTTTAAGGGTATGCTCACGCAATACGCTTTTGAAAAAGTAGAATCCTCTAAACGCGGTGAAAAAGGTGTATATGTTTTTCACTATCAAGAAGCAGTCACAACCGCAGAAAGAGTTAAACGCCGCCAAGATAAACTAACTCAAGAAACTGTTGAACTGTTAGAGCGACGAATCCAAGAGCAACATCTAACCGATAACGCTATCTTGCTGCTTCTGTGCGAACCTGACGAAGTTGAAGCTAATATTGCTGGATTAGTAGCAAACAAGTTACAAGCTAAATATCAGCATCCTACGCTTGTTCTTCGCCGCACGAAAACTAAGGATGATAAAGAATATTTTTATCGCGGTTCTGGACGCAACTACTCTTACTGTTCTATTAAGGATATGCGACAGCTATGTGAATCTACAGGACTCGTAGAATATGCTTCTGGGCACCCCTCAGCTTTTGGCTGCTCTATCCCAGAAAAGAACGTAGCAGCATTTATTCAAAAAACCAATGAGCTATATAAAGACGTTGACTTTACGCCCGCTTATATAGTAGACTTTATTTGGACTCCTTCTCAGCTAAACCCGCAAACTATCATTGAGATTGCGGAGTTAGATATTTGGGGTCAGGAAATGCCACAAGCTACTGTTGCGGTTAAAGATATTCCTATTTCAGAAAATAATGTTCAGATTCTTGGTTTAGCAAAGGGTAAACCTACTTTAAAGATTAGTTGTAACGGTGTGGATTTTATGAAATTCCAATCGAGCGAAGAGGAGTACGAGCGTTTTATTCAACCAAACACTTGTCTTACTATTGTTGGAACTTGTCAAAAGAATGTTTGGAACGATATCATAACGCCGCAAATCTTAATTGATGATTTTGAGTTATCTCAGAAATGGATATTCTAAGGAGGATAAATGGCTTATAAGTATAAAGTTAATATGGGCTATGATACTATTGACTTAGATGAATTAATGGCACGAATTACTGGTAAACAGCCTGCTACTGATTCACCAGTATGTCAAGATTATCGCTCCATTGATTTGCCGCAAAATTTAGTATATTGGCTTGGTAATGCTGGTTATAAATTTGTAGTTGAAACACTTCAAGAGCAAGTAGATAATATCAAAGCCCGTCAGCCGAGTGAAGAATAATTAAAAAGTGCATAGTTTGTAGTTGACAAGCTATGCACTTTTTTGCTATAATTATATAGAATAAAAGTCTATATAAAGGAGGTGGTGCCTTTGACAGTGCGACGTTTTGATTTTCACAATCACACGCACTATTCTTAGGTCTAATCTTCGTCTACTTGATTGTATTATTCGTCCAAAAGAACTAATAGATAAAGCAGTAAAACTTGGTCTTGCGGGAATTGCCATAACCGACCACGAAAGTCTTGGAGCACACGTAGAACTAGACAGGCTTCAAGACAAATACAAAGAAACTAATCCAGATTTCAAAATCGTTCGTGGCAACGAAATTTATCTAACAGACACTAGAGATACTGGACAGCAATACTACCATCATATTTTGATTGCTCTCGACTCTCTTGGACACAAAATGCTTCGTGAGCTATCTTCTACTGCGTGGATGAATAGTTATTATGACCGAGGAATGGAGCGTGTACCAACTTTAAAGAGCGAAGTAGAAGACGTTGTGCGGCGATATGGTCAAGGACATATTTATGCTTCTACTGCTTGTCTTGGGTCTGAATTAGATAAAGCCATCCTTGAACTTCACGAAGCCGAAATGCTAGGTAATATTGCAGGAGAAAAACAAGCTCACGATAAGATTGTTACTTTTCTTGAATGGTGTATTAATACCTACGGAGAAGGGAATTTCTCTCTAGAAGTTCAGCCCGCACAATCGGAAGACCAGATAATTGTAAACAAAAGAATGTCTTCTATTGCTAAAGCTTTTGGTCTACCAATTTGTGTCACCTGTGATAGCCATTATCTTCGCAAAGAAGATAGATATATTCACAAGGCTTTTCTCAACTCTAAAGAAGGAGAACGAGAAGTTGATAGCTTTTACGAATATGCTTATCTTCAATCAGAAGAAGAGATTCGCCGCAATCTCGAAGATACAGACCTTAATTACGAAGAGCTTTGTGCCAATTCAATGAAGATTTGGGATAGGTGTGAATATTATAGTTTAAAGAGAAAGCAGCACGTTCCGCAAGTGGGTGTACCAGATTTCCCAAAAGAAGCAGCTGATAGCCATATTTATGACACAAAAAAATATCCGACGCTTGATAAACTATCTCACTCAGATAATTCTCAGGAACGCTATTGGATAAACTATTGCTCCCAAGAGCTGAAGAAGCGTAATCTTTACAATGGCACTTACCTTTCTCGTCTTGAAGAAGAAGCGGATATTCAAGCGGTAATTGGAGAAAAGCTTGAAACTTGTATGTTTGCCTATCCTATTTTTCTTCAACACTATATTAATCTTTTTTGGGAGTGCGGCTCTACAGTAGGGGCAGGACGTGGTTCAGCTTGTTCTGGACTTAACCACTGGCTACTTGGCGTTACTCAGCTCGACCCTATTAAGAACAATCTTCCTTATTGGCGTTATTCTAACAAAGACCGTATTGAGCTTGGCGATATTGATATTGATGTATGTCCTTCTAAACGAGAAGAAATTTTTCGCCGCATTCGAGAAGAACGCGGCCAGCTTGGTTGCGTTCAAGTTTGCACTTATGGCACAGTTACTTCTAAGGCCGCTGTCAAAATTGCTTGTCGTGGTTATCGTTCTGAAGAATTTCCAACTGGTATTGATTTAGATGAAGCAGAATATCTTTCTTCGCTTATTCCTTCGGAACGTGGTTTTGTTTGGAGCATTTCAGATTGTGTTTATGGCAATGAAGAAAAAGAGCGTAAACCAGTTAATAACTTTGTTAAAACAGTAAATAGTTATCCGGGGCTATTGGATATCCTTCTCAACATTAGCGGCTTAATTACGCAGCGAGGTATCCATGCAAGTGGTGTTAATTTTTATGACAAAGACCCTTATGAAACAGCCTGCTTTATGAAAGCTAAAAATGGGGCAATCACTACGCAATATTCTCTGCACGATGCCGAGTATTGCGGCGATGTAAAATATGACTTCCTTGTAACTGAGATTCAAGATGTTATCACGCAATGTATCAACCTCCTTCAAGAGGGTGGAAAGATTGATAAGAATCTCACTCTTAAAGAAGCTTACGATAAATACCTGCACCCAGACGTTTTGCCACTGCAAGATGATAAACTTTGGGAAGCCGCTAGTAGCGGAAAAATCTTAAAGCTTTTTCAGTTTGACACGCAGGTAGGCGGTCAAACCATCAAAATTGTAAAACCACACACCCCAAAAGAAATGGCAGACTGTAACTCAGCAATGCGGCTGATGGCTTCTGAAAAAGGTGGCGAAACCCCCACTGAGCGTTATGTTAGAATGAAAGCTGATATCTCTCAATGGTATGACGAAATGAATCGTTGGGGTTTATCAAAAGAAGAACAGAAAATTCTTGAACCATATTATCTTCCAACTCACGCAGCTCCCGCTCAACAAGAGGATATGATGTTAATCTTGATGGATAAGGATATTTGTCATTTTACACTTTCCGAAGCGAATACCGCCCGCAAGATTGTTGGTAAGAAACAAATGGATAAAGTTCCTGAACTTCATGCAAAGGTACTTAAACAAGCACCTAATGAGAACTTTGGTAAGTATGTTTGGGAAACAGCGTTAAAGCCCCAAATGGGATATTCTTTCTCTCTTATCCATTCTCTTGCTTACTCTTATATTGGACTTCAAACGGTTTATCTTGCTACCTATTTCCCTATCGTCTATTGGAATACGGCCTGTCTTCGTGTAGATGCTGGTCTTGAAGAAGACGCTGCCACTAATTATGATAAGATTGCTAAAGCGGTAGGTAATATGATTGCTCGCGGCGTCTCTGTTCGACCAGTTGATATTAATCGTTCAAATTATATGTTTGAGCCAGATGAAGAAACTAGTTCTATTCTTTATGGTATGAAAAGTCTCAATGGCGTAGGCGGCGAAGTAATTGAATCTATTATTCAAAATCGCCCATATATCTCTCTACAAGACTTTATTGACAAGACCAAGAGTAACCGAACAGTAACGCTTTCACTTATCAAAGCAGGAGCTTTTGACCAGTTCGGAGACAGGAAAGAAATTCTAGCTGACTATCTACGCCAAGTAAGCGACCCCAAAAAACGTCTTACTATGCAAAACTTTAAGACGTTGATGGATGCTGACCTATTGCCGCAAGAACTAGATTTTCAAAAGAGACTTTTTGTTTTTAACAAAGCTCTTCGTGCTAATAAAAAAGTTGATAATGTTTATGTAGTAAACTATAATTATTATGATTTTTACGAGCAGTTTTTTGATATTGACGAATTAGAGCCTGTTTATGACACTCTTGGAATTGACCAAAAGAAGTGGCAGAAGATGTATACTAAAGCGATGGAACCTGCTAAGAAGTATATCCAAGAGCATCAGCAAGAACTATTGGACGTACTAAACGGTTCTCTCTTCCAAGAGCAATGGAACAAATACGCGGCGGGTACTGAATCGACTTGGGAAATGGATTCTATGGGTTATTATTACCACGAGCATGAACTTGCCAACGTCCATCAAAGCTGGTATAATATAGTAGAATATGATAGTTTGCCAGAGGAACCAGAAGTCGAATATACATTCCGTCGTAATGGCCGAGATATTCCAATCTATAAAACCCAGAGAATTATGGGCACGGTGATTGGTAAAAACAATACCAAAGCTACAGTCAACTTGCTTACCGTAGATAGTGGTGTAGTCACTGTTAAATTTGACCTTGATTACTTTGCTAAATATAATCGCCGCATATCTGAGAACGTTGGTGGCGTAAATAAAGTAATGGAACAAGGATGGTTCCAAAGAGGAACGCTTATTGTAGTCAATGGTTTTAAGCGTGGCGGAATGCTAAAAGCTAAAGCCTACAAGAAAACACCTAGTAAGCAACTTTATAAGATTACAGAAGTTCATCAAGATGGAACTATGTGTATGACACATCTAAGATATGGAGAAACAGAGGAGGATTAGTGGCTTTTAAGACTTTTATTGTACGAAATAGGAATGCTTTGACCAGTATTCTTTGCGGCTTTGTAGCAGGAATGCTTGCCGCAATCATCATTCTTTTTTCTATTCTATTTGGTTATTATCAGATTTCGCCGCAAGACGCAGTACATGTTACCATTACCGATGCTGTCATTGAAGGCACCAAGGAAGATGGTTCGCAGATTAATGGCTTTATTATTACAACCGAAGATGGTACAGAATATCTCGTGACCGACTATTGGAATCCAATCGTCCTTAGTGATGATATTCCAGAGGAATAGAATGAAACCTGTTATCATCGCTATATGTGGGGCGGCGGCAAGTGGCAAAGACACTCTTCTAAATGCCCTTGCCCCCGCCCTTGGGGCAACTAAAATTATTTCAGATACTACTCGTCCTCCAAGAGTAAGCGAAAAACAAGGCGTCGATTATAACTTTACTGATACCGCAGTGTTCTGGTGGAATATCGAACATAACCGCTATCTAGAATGGACTAGCTTTCGAGGTTGGTATTACGGCACCAATAGAGATTCTGTGTGCGGCAAAGTGAACATCGGGGTCTTTAACATGGATGGAATATTAAGTCTTTATCAACATAAAGACATGTACGAAATCATCCCAATCTATTTAAAGGTGCCAGTTTGGATACGAATCAAGCGTTATATCAATCGTGATGGTAAGTTCACTTGGGAGTGTGTGCGGCGATTGTTCGCTGATGCTCGACAATTTTTCTTCGCCGAGTCTTATCTTGATGCTATGTATCCACAACATCTTGTATTAAAAAATTTTAAAATTGACCAAAATTTAAATGATTTGGCACAATATCTTGTATGTAACCCTCTTTCTGCTTACTATCAGTAGGGCAATTTTATAAAAAGCCTTTTTTGGATTTTTCATATATTAGTACCGACAAATTTTTAGATGGTCAGAAAGGGTGATGCCATGTGAATACGGTTATCAAACGTGATGGCCGCAAAGTACAATTTGATAAGCAAAAGATTCAAAACGCTATCAATGGTGCTTTTCAAGATGTAAATGGGCAAGAATGTAATGACAATGGAGTTCTTGTTCATATAATGGGATATATTAATGCTTATCAAGAGCTAAACGATGCTATCGAAGTAGAAAAAATTCAAGATATTGTTGAACGCTCACTGATGGAAATGGGTTATTACAACGTAGCTAAAGCATATATTCGTTATCGCTACGAACACGAACTAGAGCGACAGAAAAAAGCACAAGAAGCTTTTGACTCTCTAATTACATCTAAACTTATGGCAGCTGATGTTCAAAATCAAAATGCTAATGTAGACGAGCATTCTTTTGGTGGCCGTATGGGAGAGGTTAATTCGGAGGTATTGCGTCAATATGCTCTTGACCATTGTATGAGCCAGATGGCACGAGACAACCATCTTAACAACGAAATCTATATTCACGACTTAGACCATTATGCAGTAGGTGACCACAACTGTCTTTCTATTCCTTTCGATAAGCTTCTTGCGAAAGGATTTAACACTCGTCAAACAGACGTGCGTCCTGCGAATTCTATCAATACAGCATTCCAACTAGTTGCGGTAATTTTCCAACTACAAAGTCTTATGCAATTTGGCGGAGTATCTGCTACCCATCTTGATTGGACTATGGTACCATATGTTCGTAAAAGCTTTAGAAAGCATTTTATTGACGGACTAAAATATTGCGTAGATGATTTTCCATTTAATATTGACGAGTATGCTAAACATATTCCAGAAGATGCTAGTATTGAAGATAATGAATACAAACTTCAGCCAAAAGCGTATAAATATGCAATGGATAAAACTATTCAAGAAACACATCAGGCAGTAGAAGGAATGTACCATAATCTTAATACTCTTCAATCACGCTCAGGAAATCAACTTCCTTTTACAAGTATTAACTATGGTACTTGCACTTTACCAGAAGGTAGAATGGTAACTAAAGCTTTGCTTGAAGTTTCTATTGAAGGGCTTGGTAAACTTCATAAAACAAGTATTTTTCCTTGTGGCATTTTTCAATGTATGAAAGGCGTTAATCGCAAGCCAGAAGACCCTAATTACGACCTTTTCCGTTTAGCTTTAAAGTCTACTGCACAAAGACTTTATCCTAACTATGTCAATGTAGATTGGTCTGTAAACGCTGGATATGATAGAAATGACCCGCGTACCTACACATCCACAATGGGTTGTAGAACTTACAACGGCTACGATATTAATGGCTTTGGACAACTAAAAGATGGCCGTGGAAATATTTGTCCTGTAACAGTGATTATGCCAACCCTTGCGATGGAAGCGGGTCAAAATGTGGAATGCTTTATGAAGTTATTAGATACAAAGATTCACGAAGCTAAAGATATGCTCCTAGAGCGTTTTGAACATATTTGCTCTCAATCTCCTGAATCCGCAAAGTTTATGTATGAAAATGGGACAATGGAAGGATATGTCCCAGAAGAAGGAATTCGTTCTGCTCTTAAGCACGGGACTTTAGCTGTTGGGCAAATTGGTCTTGCTGAAACGTTACAACTATTAATCGGAACAGACCAAACCACAGAAAAAGGAATGCAACTAGCTAAAAGAATTGAATCTCTTTTCCAAAAGCGTTGCAAAGAATTCAAAGAACAGTATAAATTGAATTTTGGTGTATATTATACTCCTGCTGAGAATCTATGCTATACAGCAATGAAACGCTTTAAGAAAAAGTATGGAGTTATCCCTAATGTCTCCGACAAAGAATTCTTTACAAACTCTATCCACGTCCCAGTTTGGAAAGAAATGACTCCTTTTGAAAAGATTGATATTGAATCTCAATTAACTGGATATTCTAACGCCGGTTGTATTACATATATAGAACTCAGCAGCACAGTAAAGAATAATATTGACGCTCTTGAAACTATTGTTAATTATGCAATGGATAAAGATATTCCTTATTTCGCCATTAATGTTCCTAATGATACTTGTTTAGAGTGCGGTTATTGTGATGAATTTAACGATAGCTGTCCTATGTGCGGCAGTTCGCATATTCAACAATTACGTCGAGTAACCGGCTATCTAACCGGAAACTATACAACGGCTTTCAATTTTGGTAAACAGCAAGAAACAAACATGCGTGTCCGTCATATGTAAACTATTTACAACTAATGGGCATTATTGTATAATCTCATAGTGCTCTTTTTCATATATAATAGCAATGCCCCTATTAGAAAAGGATAAAAAACTATGGGATGTGTTTATAAAATAACAAATTTGATAAACCAAAAAGTTTATATTGGTTATACAGTCCGTACTATGGAAGAAAGATGGAGACAACATATAGCTTGTGCTTATAATCCTAATACCAAAGATGGTAGTTACGAACACGCATTAAAACGAGCTATTCGTAAATATGGAGTTTCTAATTTTTCGATAGAGCAACTTGAAACAAGCAATGATAAAAGATATCTTGCTGAACAAGAAAGATATTGGATTCAATATTATAATAGCTGTACAATGTCTCCAAACAGTCGTGGCTACAATTTAACTTTTGGTGGAGACGGAGGGAATGGTCTTTACAAGCCTATTTATAGAATAGATATATCTACCGGGGCGATTGAAAAAGAATTCGTTTCAGAAACAGAAGCTATAAAAGAAGACCATAATACCTCTATTGCCAACGTTATTAATCATCCATACAAACCGCTTACCGCTAACGGTAAAACTTATATGGAAAAAAGTATTGTCGATGTAATGACCCACGACGAATTAATAGACTACCTATATAATAGATATAATTTTATATGTCAATATGATTCAAATGGGAAATTAATAGCTTATTATAAGTCAATAGATGATGCCGCTGCTCAAACCGGTATTGGCAAAGCTACCATTGTTAACGCTCTTTGCAACGCAAGAAAGCATGGAGGAAAATATCAGTGGTGCTATTATAAAAACAAAGAGTCTAAAGAACATCATAGAATTTTTAATTTTAATGGTGAAAAAGCGGTACTGCAATTAGACAAAGATAATAATTTGATTGGACGATATACCAGTATTAAAGAAGCCGCTCAAAAGACTCAATGTGACGCTAGTGGAATTACAAAGGCGTGTAAGGGCAAACGTAAAATGTGTGGAGGATTCCAATGGAGGTATGATACAGAATGAGATACGCTCAAATTGATAAATGCGAATGTTGTAACGGTAACAATATTGGTGTTTCTCTCTTTACACAAGGTTGCCCAATACGTTGCCCCAATTGTCACAACGCTTCTATCTGGGATTTTGACGGTGGCAAAATATGGGACAAAGATGCTGAACAAGCAGTAATAGATTTACTAAACAAACCGTACATCACTAGATTAAGTATCCTTGGCGGAGAACCACTGTTTGATGGAAACATACAAGAACTTGCTTATCTGTGCAGTCACGTAAAACAACTTTGGCCGCAAAAGAAAATCTGGCTTTGGTCTGGTTATACGTGGGAAAAGATTTATGCCCTTGCCTACGATGATGGAGTGCATCGGCTCTCTAAAAACGAGTGGTGGGACAATCGCCACAAATATTATCTATCCGAACTATTGGAAAATATTGATGTTCTTGTAGATGGGCCATTTATCCAAGAGCAAAAAGACATTACTCTTAAATGGCGTGGTTCAGCAAATCAAAGAGTTATATCTGTACAAACTACACTAGAACATGGGCTAGGCCAACATCCTGTTCTATACTGTAAATAAAAATAAGCCACAACTACCGACAATTGAATAAAAAAGTTGATAGTTGTGGCTATTTTTTTTATTGACATTTTTTAATTACTCTGATATTATATATACAGAAAGGAGAGATGCCAGTGGAATTTGTTGGGGCTATGACAAAAGACCGTTTTGAACATATGGTAACCAATATCTGTCTTTGGTTTTCCTATTGTAAAGACCAGACTTTTTTAATCGGTTGCCCAAATAAAGAAGAATATAAACTTCTACAGTTTAAAGAGGGCGAACATAATTACGACAAAGCACGTGAGTTTCTTTCACAATATCTTAAAACTCGTGGCAATATCTATGATATTAGCTTTAATCATTTTAACGGAACATATACTGTAGTATATAATAACAACGGTACAAGTGAATGGTGGTTTATCATTCCATTTGACAATAAGATTGTCGAGATTTAAGGAGGACAATTGTATCATCTAATTATTGCAGCTTGGCCTGAAGCAGCAGCAGTTATTATGGTAGGTCAAGAGACAGAAGAAGTAGATGCGGCTGAGGCTTATCGAGATTATGCTTTTCTTCCTCAGCTTATGCCCGCTATTGAACAAGCTCTAGGAGAATTTGGTGAGGGCGATATTAAAGATTGCTGCGTCTATGGCCCCACAGGGTATATTGAAAAAATCGCTTCTGATATTGCAGAAGCTTTCCCAGAACTAGAGGTTACAACTGAAAAGGCAGGTGCATAATGGTTTCAAAGTTTCTCCTTAAGACCACAGAAGAGTATTGGCTTTCCGACCTCGTTACTGTAGAATCATTCCACAAAGAACTCCAACAGGACGCAATTGACCAAGGATACCAACTCACAGCTTTCGCTTATACCGAAAAGCCAATTAAAGAGGGCAAAGAGGTAGTTGATAGCTATTTTATTGTTAAAGCAACAAAGGTCTTTGACGATGCTAAGGAGCCAGAAGGTATTCCAATGGAAACAGTGAATTATGTGCGGCGAGATTCCACACTGGACTAAAGAGGATTTTTCCCGCAACGTCATTTATGTAAGCGACGAAGATTGGAGATTTTTGAACGATATGCTAGATACCGAGACTATTCGAATCAAATATTATCCCGGTTCACCGCACCTTGTAATGAATGAGCGTGGTGATTGGTGCGACCTCTATGTTTATGAGGATGTTACTCTTAAAGCTGGAGATTTTATGTATATCCCACTAGGAGTAGCGATGGAGCTACCAGAAGGATATGAAGCTATTATGGCTCCGCGTTCTTCTACCTTTAAGCGTTGGGGTCTTCTACAGGCTAACTCCATCGGTGTGTTTGACCATTCTTTTTGCGGTGATGGCGATGAATGGAAATTCCCTGCTTATGCTACTCGTGATGTAAGCATTCCAAAAGGTACTCGTCTATGCCAGTTTAGAATTCAAAAGAATCAGCCGCCACTAGAATTTGTTGAGGTTGAATCCCTTGGTAATATTGACCGTGGCGGCTGGGGAACATCGGGGGCTTAAAATGTTAACTGGTCGTGAAGTAATTCAAAATACGGTAAAAAAACTCGAACAAGATGCTATTTTACCGTTTCAGAGTTTACGCCCCACACTTGCGGTTATTCATCAATCCGATATTGAAGAAACAGGAGAAGATTCTTATCTAAAGAGTCTTCGGTCAACCGGTTCACTATATGGAGCAATTGTTGATGATTATATCGCTAACACTCCGTTTGAAGTGGCACAGATGATTACTGCCGCTGCAAGTAAGCCACAGGTTCATGGTATCATCATTATTTCAGATTATGGTAATATGAACCGCACGCTTTATAATCTTATTCCAGTACGTCTTGATATTGACTCTTTGTCTGCTGCGTCTCTTGGAAATCTAGTCGGAAACATTTCTCCAATAGCCTACAGAAATGCTCCTTGTACGGCTGTAGCGTGTATGAAGATTATGGAGACGTTGCATGAATCAGAGGATTTTAGCGGCCAACGTTGTTTGATTTTAGGTCGTTCTGTTCGAGTGGGTAGGCCGCTAGCAGAAATTCTTACTCAAAAAAATATGACCGTTACCCTAGCTCACAGTAAAAGTAACGAAATAGCCTCTGACCCTTATAATTGGAATTATATTGTTTCTGCTATTGGGAAGCCAAAATACTGGGGCAAAGATAATCCACTATATATTAAAAGCTACGGTAAAAACTGTATTATTGACGTTGGCATGAATTATGATGATACCGGTAAGCTTTGCGGCGATGTTGATAGAGAATGGTTTGAAAATGAACTAACAACCCAAAATAATTGGAGCGATTCTTTTATCACTCCCGTAACAGGTGGCGTTGGTAAAATAACTACTACAGTTCTTTTCGCAAAACTATTTAACAATGCGGCAGACTTTTTCCGTAATGCTGCTGGTCTTTTCCAAGAGCCACCTAAAATTGTCCCTCAGCCGCAAGAGGAACAGGAACAGCAGCCGCAAATAATGATTCAAGAATGAAATTCTTAGCATTAGACCAAGCTCTTGGAACAAGTGGGTGGGCGGTTTTTGATGATAAGACTCTTATTGCGGCAGATACTTTTTCAGTATCAAAGACCGCCCCAATGGATAGACGGCTTTTGGAGATTTATAAGAATCTTACAAACCTCTATCACGAATATGAATTCGAAAAAATCTATTTCGAAGATATTCAGTTACAAGCAGGAAATGCTTTGACATATAAGCACCTTGCCTATGCTCAGGCAGCTATTATTCTTTGGTGCGGGCATATGGATATGGATTGGTCTATGTCCGCTCCTTCTCACTGGCGTAAAGTTCTTGGCGGAGGATTTGGCCGCAAACGAGCTGAACAAAAGCGTTACGCTATACAACTCGTTCAAAAGTGGTATAATATAGAGGTATCGAGCGATATAGCAGATGCCATTTGTATCGGGCGAGCTGCTATCCAAGAGAGCCGAGAAAAGAAGGTAGCTTTTGATGAATCGTAAAACAAAAGACTTGATTTTAATTTATATTTGTTTTGCTTTATTTGCGGCTTGTTTGATTATATGGGGCATCACGTTAAAAAGTTGCAAAGACCAAATGGCTCAGCCGCAAAAAGTAGCCCAAGAGCAACAAGCAGAAGTTCCTATTGTCTATGATAGACCGATGGAAAATCCTGCTACACGAGTAGAGGCTGTTCAACAATTACCGGAGTTTCCGTCTGGGGACGAATTTGCGGCGGCAGCGAGTTTCTTGAATGCTTATGGTTACGATGCTACGATTGAAGACCTGATTCCGTGTATGAACTACAGTGAAGATAATTTTATTGAAGCCTATGTTGGTGACGCAACAACAGAGACGGGATATTGTTTTGCAGGGTCACTAGTTATCTGTATGAATAATTACCTAGTGCCGCAAAAGGCACCTATCCGAACCGTAAATAAGAGCGGTATTTCTTGGGAAGAGTTTAAGAGCTATATTAATTCAGGTCAACCAATGATTGTATGGTTCACCAACGATTATAATTCCCCTCGCTTTACTGACATTACTTATAACAATTACTTTACAATGTACGAAAACGCACATTGCGTAGTAGTTTATGGAATTGAAAATGGAATAGTGGCGTTTGCCGATTCTTTAAACGAGAATAATGGCGGTAAAGTCGGTATCCCAGAAGATGAATTCAGGCAGATTTGGGAAGCGTGCGGCTCACAATGTATTGGAACATATTATGTAAATAGATAAAAAAATAAGGGGTACCCTCGATTAGAGAGTACCCCTTTTTTATTTAAGCAAATTTCCAGTGATAACCGCAACAAGTAGCTGATAATCCCTTGTTTAAACATTTACTCATAGCCGCTTCACAAACACCCATTTGATTAGCTGCTTCTGTTACTCCTGAAAACCATTTGCCATCTTCTATTCTTATAACAGGTTTACGGTCAAAACGAACTAAATTTTCCACGGTGGGAACTAATAATCCAGTTTCATAAGCGTGTTGTGCATTTTCTTGTCGAGTACACCATTCTAAATTAGAAACATTGTTATTAAGTTTGTCTCCATCTAAATGATTAACAAAATCTCTCTGTTGGTCTGGATTAGATAAAAAATATTCTGCCACTAATCTATGTACATAATAATTTGTTCGTTTTTTATTAATCATAAGACCGATGGTGTAATAGCCATTCCGTATCCAAGGTTTTAATATTTTTCCATATTTATTTTTTATTTGCCCGTTAGAAGAAATAAAATATCGGCCATTATATCCTTGAATCTCTTTCCATTGTAACATAAAAAAATCCCCTTTCCGTGATGATTATATACATATATATAATACCCAAAAGTTATATGGGGTAATCACAGAAAGGGGAAAAGATTACAGAAGTTCGTTTACACGTTTTTGAACAGCGGCGTAATTATAACCAGCCGCTTCGAGTTTCTTTTTACGAGTAGTACCGTTACCATATTTGCCAGCAATTACATCACGAGCAACTTGGTCGATGCTCTTCTTAGAAGAAGAACCAGAAGATTTGCCGGAAAGAATTTCATTAACACGTTTCTGTACAGCGTTATAATTATAACCAGCAGCCTCTAACTTCTTCTTACGTTCAGTACCAGAAGACCACTTACCATTAATTACTTCCCGAGCAAGAGTATCAACACTCTTGGTAGAACCGGCAGTAGAATCAACCTTAATTAGATAGTCACTAGATTCGGCTTTACCAGTTGGTTTACCAACAGCGACATAACGCTTCTTACCGCTACTGCTGCCAGTGTAACGACCCCAGACCCAACCATCATTAATCTTGTACCAATCGTCTAGAGTTACAGTTTGACCCTTGGTGTACTTGGTAACGACCTTAGCGGAAGTGTCTGGAGCAGTACGAACGTTTAGAGCACTAACAGTGCATTTGTACTTGCCACCAAAACCTGTTCCAATATATTCTTTGCCACTAGAAGTGCTAGTGGAAGAACCAGAAGAGGTAGAACCAGTAGAAGTGGATGGTTTAGAAGGATTCTTACCATTCATCTTGTCATACCAATACTGAGCACGTTCAATATAAGCGTTCTTTTGAGAACCATAGATTTGACCGGGACAAGAAGTGGCGGAGAAGTATTTATGCGGGAATACGTTCTTTAGCCACTGTGGACGGCCAAGACCATAATACTTACAAACTGCGGCAACTAGGTGAGCACCGTTGTCAAGACAAGCCTCAGTGATAGTGCCATCAGAGCGATTTGCGTGCTCAATACCAATAGAGGAAATATTAGCATTCCAATTGCCAGCGTGCCAAGCAGTGTCTTTATCCCAAACAAGCTGACCGATGCGGCCATCATCTTCTACTTGATAGTGAGCAGAAGCCGCACGAGTCTGCCAAACGCTATAACAACCTTCAACAGTTAGATTGCCAGCGTTATAGTGAACAATTACCTTATTTACTTTAGCACCAGAGCGGCCAGAGGTATAATGCTTGGTTAGAATCTTGTTAACATCTGCTTCAAGTTTCTCCCAATTTTTCATTACTGAGCGTCACCTTCCTTAGTTACACTTTCGGTGATTTCTACATCGTTCTCAGGGTCACCCTGACCCATAGCGTCTAGCTCTTCATCAATATCGAGCATATCAGTAGAAACTTCAGCCATCAAAACCTCCTTAGCCTACAGCAACTTCCTCGTCTTCGTTAGTGGTAGAATCAGCATCATCACTATGCTCGCCATTCTCGACAAAGGCCGCAAAAGTATCATATACACCGCAAGAAGCAACGCAAGATACTGCTCCACCAATGACCGCAAGAAGAATAGCTTCAGCGGTAATAGCGGTGCCAGCAGTAACGGCGAGAATAACACCGATGATTGCACCAACCACTACGTTAATTACAGGAATATACTTGTTCTGAATGGTCTCGTCAGAAACAAGATGCTTGATTACAAAACCAATTAGAAGACCTAGAATAAGAATGGGGATGTTGAGCATCCCAGTTAGTTCAGCGACAATATCCATTATATTTTATAGCCTTCCTTACTCTTCATCGGCTTTATCTGTGCCGATTTTCTCTGCCTCCTGAGCAGTATACTTAGTGATTAGTTCTTGTATCTGCTCTTCAGAGAGTTTCGTGTAATAGCGTACTGTAGCCTCAATCTCTTCCCCACGCTGAATACGTAGTTCGATAGCACGCTCAACGATACGTAGTGCCGCTCCTGTTAGCATTATTAACCAACTCCAATCATATCAGCCATAAGCATTGTTATATCATCCATACTAGTAGTAAGACCGGTAATATCAATTTCGGCAGTATCAAGACGGTCAGGGCCGGTAGTCATAAACTTTTCACGCTTCTCAGCCTCTTCACGATTCTTTCTATTCTCTTCAAGTTGTTCTTTGGTATAAAGTTTGTAACGCTGAATATCTTCCATTTCGTCATAGGCTTCTTTTGCGTCTTGATGCTCTACGTCAATGATATATTTAACATCACATCCCTTGTATTCACGAGGTTCTTCGCCCTCGGGAGTAACATAATTGAAGCTGACTCCATCTTCGTTAGGTTCTACACAAGGGTCGTTTTCACCTTCCGTATCAACATCATATTGAGAGCCGTCCATAAAGTAAAAAGTCTCGGGATAATAATGACCTTCTTCTTGCACCTCGGGTACGGCGTCGTGATGCTCTTTGAGAATTTGGTCACTTACCAAATACCCAAGAGTAAGATTAAGGTCTTCTTGCTGTAGCTCTTGGTCGTTTTCGTCAAGAATACGCATACTTCACTCCTTTTTTCTCTTTGACAATTAGTCTGATATATGATATATACCCTAAGCGGCTTGGTAATAAACGCCCTTTAAAGAACCGCTTGTAACATTTATAAAAATTTTCTCAGGTGGGGTGCTGCTATTTACCCATGCACGCACTGCTTTGGAGACGCGAGCACTACTACTCCAACTTCCAGCTAGACCAGATGGAGCAATCGCACGGCAACGATAGTATGGCCTGTCGGTTGAAACATTATCGGTAATCGAAGTCTCAGATTGGTCGCTAATCGTTGTCCAAGTAGAATTATTCGTGCTTCTTTGCCATTCAACGTGGTCGCACCAATTGACGTTTGATACGACAGCAGTAACGCCTTTTAGGTTATCGTACTGCACGCCAAACACAGACGAGGGTGCGGCAGGAGTGGTGTAAACATAACCGCTTGTTCCATATCCAGAAGTACCAGCACTAGAAGTAGAAGATACGCGGAAACAATAACGATGATTAGCTGTGCCATCTGTGTAGCTATAAGAAGTAGCGGTAGCAGACAAAGAACTAGATAAAGTTGTCCAAGAGCCATCATCAATTTGCACCTGAATGGTATTCTTGCTGATTGAACCGCTAGATGGTTTATTAAGCGTCCAAGTAACGCTGATGTTATTATCAGCTGTGCGGCTAGCCGCTACATTACTAGGAGTTCCGGGTGTTGTTACTGGAATAGCAGGAACAGAAACAGAACCGCTTGCAGAGGAGGTACCGTTTTGATAACCACCTGTGATTTGGATAGAACCAGATACGCCGATATTTTTAGCAGAAGTACCTTTAGTAATCGTCTGACGTTGAGTAATCATTGTGGTATCTACGGTTTGTCCAGAAGCGGAATAGTGGGTTACTGTTGACTGTGACTTAGTTACCCCGTTTACTGTTGCTTTGTCTGTACCGAAGACGTCAAAGCCCCAAGCGTTAGTATTAAATCGAGTTTGGCAGTAGACAACGGCACTTGAATTATTTTGAGATTCTATGCCGTAATGGATATGACAACGCCATCTGCCATAAGAACCAGCCCAGCCACCATAAGCATCTGCCATCTAACCACCTCCTTTTAAGTCTTTTTTCTCTATATATAATAAAAAAAGGCGTATCAGATTTACTCTGATACGCCCAGTCGTTAAATCTGAATCCAAAGCTTTACATTGGTGTCAGAAGGTGTTGAAGATTGTACAGCCACGGTTCCAACGTCAGAGCCGAGTTTAGCAAGTGTTACTGCGTTAGAAGCAAGCTTCGCCGTGGTGACAGAACCGTCTGCTATAGTTGCGGTTGGAGTTGCCCAAGTTCCGTCTCCACGGAGGAAGTTGGAGGTGCTACCATTCAACTGACGCAAGAATCCAGCCGCAGACGTGGTAGCCGTAGAGTGACTGTGACTACTTGCAGCCTTGCCATTCAACTGCGTCTGAACGTTACTGGTTACTCCATCCATATAGTTTAATTCAGTTGCAGTGGCAGTAATACCAAAAGAACTTAGAGTATAAGTAGTATTTGTATCGGGAGGAACCTGCCAAGTGCCGTCTGAACGAAGATAACGAGTGGCAGCACCAGCAGCCGGAGCAGGAACAAGACCTGCCTTGCCAGCATCAGAAGACGTAGCTCCTGTCATATTAGAGTATGTAGTGTTGGTATCCGGTGGTTTAGCCCACGTGCCATCAGCACGAAGAAAATTAGTCGTTCCTCCGCCTAGCTTCGGTAAGAAACCAGCCGCCGATGTTGTAGCATTAGAGTGGGTATGTGAGCTTGCTGCCTTGCCGTTGAGCTGAGTTTGGACGTTGCTTGTAACACCGTCCATATAGTTAAGCTCAGCAGCCGTAGCCGTTACTCCAAAAGAAGACAAAGAGTAAGTGGTATTAGCATCAGTTACGCTTGTTTCGCTACCATCGCTACCTTTAAGAGTAATTGTTGAATCACTCTTGGTAAGTGTGTAAGTAGTATTGGTGTTAGTATCAGGTGGTACAGTCCACGTTCCATCACTTCTAAAATAGCGGTTTGCGGCCCCAGCTGTAGGAGCGGGGACGTAACCGGCAGTACCAGCCGCACTCGTACTGGCTCCCTTGAAAGCAGTCCAAGTATTAGTGTCAGTGGTTGGTGGAGTATAACCAAGAGCCGCAGTAACATTAGCTTTGGTTAGGCTAATTGTTCCTGAACTATTGGTGATATTAGCACCGGTCTTAACACCACCAAGAGTGCTAGAAGAAGCTGTAGGAAGCGTGTATTTGTTAGCTCCTTCGGCAATGCCGTCTAGCTTCTCCTTGTCAGCGGCGGACATAAAACCTGCGGCGGCATCTGTGGCCGCTGCGTGGGTGTGTCCTGTGGAAGCTTTGCCCGCCAAAGCACTATCTAAGCCAGTCACCTGAGCGGTTGTGTGGCTGTGAGAAAGAGGGGCTTTAGTCGCAAGCCCCTGTGTTAGTTCTTCGTTAGTAACATAATCGCTTAAGTCTTGTAGAGAAGACATTTCCACACGACTAGAGCCTTTGTCAAGATAGATTTTTTTTGTATCAGTAGCGAACAGGAGAGCACCATCTGATACCGGGCGTTCAGACACTTCTGCCTGAGTGCCCCTATAGATACTTAGCAAAGCCATATTGTGCTCGCCTCCTCCTAATTAGTCGTTACTGTATAAAATTAACCTTCTTGCCAAGTTAGAGCAGCAAATACTTGGTCGGCCTTGGTGCCTTGTGCGGCAGTAGCATAAGCAGTAGTCTCGGTATAAGCAGCACTACCAAGCCCCTTGACCGCTACATCTTCGCCGCCAACTGCGATTGTACCATTAGCAGAACCAGTGGTAATTTTAGGAGCAGTAGGTAGAGCCTCACGAGTAACGGTAATTACACCGTCCTCTTGGGAAACGGCAGAAACGTACTGTCCTTCCTGAGCAGAGTCAGCTTTGTCGAGTGCGGCGATTGCAGCAGCAGCAGTACCAGCAGCATCGTAAGCATCAGTTTCGGTATAAGCGGCAGAGCCTAAACCGTGGACAGGAACATCAGTACCGTTGAACTTAACAGTACCGTTCTCAGTACCCTCTACAAGGGTAGCAGCGGCAGGAAGGCTTGCACGAGTTACTTGAATCTTACCATCAACCTCAGCCACCTGAGAAACATATTGACCTTCAACAGCAGAATCTTCAACATCAAGACCAGCAATTAGACCATCTGCGTAGGTCTTAGCGTTCTGTTCAGCGACATTGGCTTTAGAAGTAGCATCGCCAGCGGCAGTAGAAATAGCCTCTTGTTTAGCGGCATCAACGTAAGTCTTCTCGGCATAGTTGGTAAGGTCTACCTTAGAGCTGCCAATTTTTTCAAAGGCACCGTTGATAACCATATACTCTTCATAAGCAGAATCCTCAGAACCAGCTCCCGTACCAACCATATAGATGGTGTTCTCGTCTGCTCCTTCTGCCTCGGGAAGCTCTTCAACGATGGTACGCTTAAGGTGCGGAGCGGCTGCAACAGCAGCGGCAATAGCAGAATCAGTCTCACCCTTGGTATAAGCATCAGTAATGCCATACCCCTTAAGAGTAGTTGCTTTATCAGCCTTACCGGCTAGAGCGGCGTCAAGACCATCTACCTGAGCAGTGGTATGAGTGTGGCTGGCATTAGCTTTGCCGTCAAGAGCATCTTGTAGACCATTTACGTCTGTAATCTCGTGAGTGTGCTTAAGGTCAGCTTTCTTAGCTACTTCTTGGTCAGTGTAAGACTTGGCATCAGTGAGAGCTTTCTTAATAGAGCCTTCGTCCTCGCCATTAATTGTAGCGATTTGACCTTTGATAGTAGTAATATCGCCTTGAGCCGTATCCATCTCTGTTTCAAGAGTATCAACACGGCCTTTAAGAGTACCTACGTCAAGGTCAGCGACCTGAGAAGCAACATAATCAACTACTGCTTTTGTAGTGGCTAGGTGAGCATCGTCACCAGCACCAGAGATAGTGGTACCAAAAGGAATTTCAAGAGCATCATAAGAAGTGCCATTCCAATAGCTAATGGTATGAGCAGTAGAATCAATATAAAGGGTGTTTAGAGAGCCAGTGCCGGGACGGCTACCGCTTACTACCTGTAGGCCATATTCTTTATCACCCATATAAATACGGCGAGCATCTGTAACAAAATAGATGGTATCAGGCTGTTTGGAATCAATACCAGCATAAGCGGCGGCGTCTAGACGATGAAAATTAACAAGTGCCATTTATCCCTCTTTCCATTCTGTTTTATTAGCAATACAAATATATGAACTCAAAGTTGAATCCCAAATATATGTTGCATCCTTTGTGGCATATAGAGTTCCTTCTTTACCCACCTCTGGAAAAGAATCAAACTCTCCATAAACAAAGGGCGTTATATTAGATGGAGTGATTTGTTTCCATCCGCCCTTATAACGCCACATAACATTTGTTTCATCAACATAATAAAACCCCTCGGTAGGGGCGAGAATCTGTGTGCGGTCAGACTCAGAGGACACGACTTGGATATCGTGATACCCAAGCCGCATCCCGTTTAAGTCAACATAGATTGTGCGTTGGTCACGCACAAGGATAAACTGACCGTCTACAATAGGTAAATCCGCAAGTTTGGAAGCAACTGTTGAGTAGAATTTTACCTTTGCGGCCAAGTGGCATCACCTACTAAAATTCGGTGATAGTCATAGCTGTATCTGTATAAGCCTTAGACTCAGTAATTGCCTCTGTTTTGGCTTGTAGGATTTGTTCAGCTACGTCAGCCCCACCAGAACCAACCGCAGTATCAACATACTGCTTAACGGTTGTACCTTCACCAATCTCGCCAATCTTGTTAGCAAGGTCAGTAGCGGTAATCTTAGTATTAAGGTTAGTTTCAATGGTACCAAAGCGAGAGTCATTGGCTGCCTTATCACTCTGGTAAGTCTCGTTGGTTACATAGTCAGCAAGGTCTTCTGTGGTAGCATAATCTCCAAGAGCAGTAGCAATCTTAGAGTCAACCTCGCCAAGAAGTTGGGTTTCATTCTTAGTAAAGCTATCAAGAATTTCCTTATTAGCGTGCTCGTGAGCCTTTGCGATAGCATCAGAGACACTAGCAATAGTTACGCTAGAGTCTTTAATCTTGCGACCAGTAGCACCATCAAAGACAACGATGTTAGCGTCAGTAGAAGCATCTGGGCCAGTGACAGCACCATCAACGTTAGCCTGAACAACTAGGAAGTCAGAGTCAGAAGCACCCTCAGCTGCGTAATCTTTGATAACAATGATTAAATCGCCAGCCTCGCACTCTACACCAGCATAAGTGCCAGCTTCGGCAACGCGGAAGGTCTGACCAACCTGATAGTCAGTAGCAGGGAGGGGTGTGTCAGCATCAACAACGCCTACAGTGAAGTCGTTGATACCAGCAACAAGGCGGTCAACGTACTGCTTGGTTGCGGCCTCTAGGTTGCTCTGAGGGTCTGCGGCGAGAGTAACAGTACCAGTGAAAACAGGGTTGTTGATAGGAGCCTTGGCCGCAAGCTCAGTTTTAAGATTCTCTAGTTGCTCTTGGAGAGATTCGCCCTCTTCGTTGGTAACATCCTCGAAGATTACTTGAAACTCAGAGCCATCATAGATATAACCCTTAGAATCTGTGGTGTTAATATAGATAACGCCCTGCTCCTGACCCGTGCCCGGTAGCTCGGAGACTACCTGAACATAGTTCTTGATAGCAGAAGCGTCAACGCCTACCTTGGTTAGAGTGTAAGAACCAGCCTCGCCATCAAGGATGTAGGCGTTATACTTGTCACCCTCTTTGACGGTGATTACCTGACCAGCGTAAGCAATAGGATTTTTTGCGTAAGACTGAGCTTCGCCAAGAGACTCGTATACAGAAGAAGCGTCAAGAGGGAGAGCGACACCACGGCTGTATACCTTAGCGGCAACTACAAGATTTTTTGCATCAATAGCCATAAGTATTTACCTCCCTTTCTTTAAATCTGTACCTGTAGAGTCATACCTGCGGCAGCGGGAACAGCCATTTCGTAAACAAGAACACGATAATCGGCCCCAGCCGCACCATTAGCACCCTGAACGGAAATACTCTGTTCAACAAAGTTTTCGGCAAGGTCGGTGTTTTGCTCAACATAGAAGCACTTTGTAATCTTACGGAGAGTAGCAGGATAAGCAATAACTACATACTGTTGACCAGTAGCGACATTGATGTTAAAAGATGTTCCATTGGCAGGGCCAAGCTGCTTGTTTGCTAGACCACGAACAACCTCAGAACTCATAGAAGGAGCAGCCCCAACACCAGTTCCGTAGAAAAGGTTACGCTTACCAGTGAAAGAAACATTGCCGCTAGTCTTGGAACCAGCTTTAATCTGGCCTGTAGCATCAGGCTGGTCAAGATTGTTGTTCTTTACTGGGCCATCAGCATAAGTAGCGACGGCATTAAAGGTTACTGTCTCTTCGCCAAGAGTAAACACCTGTGCTTCAGTAGTTACAGGAGAGGTTGGAGAAGAAAGAACAGAAGAGCCACCCTTCTTGATTTCAATAGAAGTCAAAGCACCAGCATCATTCTGGGTAAAAACGCCTTGAATGGTTGTATTAATTTCTGTTCCAACTTCGTATGAACCTGCGGTAGTTCCACTAGAAACGCGACAAGTAACTCCGGGGGCATTGTAGGTAGGATGTACTGCTTTTTGAGTAAGCATTTTAATTAGTTCGTCAAGAGACGTTCCCTCTGGAATAGTGTCACCTGTGTTTAGACCGCCAATAGAACCACCAGAACCGAGCTGTACTTCGTGTTCTTGTGTGGTTTCTGTGTCTCCACCGCTGCCAAGTTCATGCTTTGCTTTATTTTCATCGACATAAATAATCTTATCTGTATCGCTAGAAATTACAATATCAGATTCGTTAATAACTCCTTCTTCAATCTTTGTGTCAATATCAGCTTCCTTGCCGTGGAAGAAACGTACAATTTTATCAGCCATCTACTCTCCTTTCTGTTTAATTAGTATTCTGTCATATATACACCAAAAGCAGTCAAATCTCCTTGTACTGCTTCTAATGCCTGTTGAGCCATATCGTAGGCTTCATTTGATTTATCGAGTGCGGTTTGAACATCATCTTTTAAAGAGGTGAACTCCTGCCGCATACTTTCAAACTCTTCTTGCTGCTCTTGGAGCTGCTTCTTTGCTTGTTCCGTAGCAGCATTCATTTCAATAACGGCTTTGTCAAAGATGCTATAGTCATCCCCCACAACAAAAGAGCTTCCGTCGTTCGGGTCTTGAAGAACGTGAACTAGGAAGTTGTTAGAAGGAGAGATTGAAATATCGTCCACGAGCTTGATGCAACAAAGAACATCGCCTTCGTGTAACATTGCTTTGGGCCAGTGAATCTCCCAGACGGGAGGGTTAAAGCAACCTTCGTCCTTAGAGATTCTAGTAAAGACGTTCACTCCGTAGGTCTTTAGCTGTCGGTGGTTCCAATAAAGATAGACTTTGGTATATGGAGTGAACATATCTGCGGCCTCTTGGGTGAAGATGATTCTGAGCGTGCGGCCATTGGCATCGCCACCACCTTGAATGATAGGGTCTTCTATATCCTGAGAAAGGGACTTTAGATTGACCACGAAATCTTTAAGTTCTGCGGGCATCTAGTTCTCCTTTCTAATCTGACCCGACATATATTCTAAAGTAAGGCGTGGTAGAGCACGAACCTCTTCCATCAAACCGTCAATAAAGGTATCGCCGCCAGCTGCCTTGTAATACATAAAACGTCTCTCCATATCTTGAAGAGACATATCGTCAATCCCGTGAATCTGATAACAAAAGTGATGATGCTTGTCTATTAGATAGGCACGAGTTGAATCTTGCGTTCTCTCTGTCAAAGTGCCAATCTGTGATTTAAGACTAGAGATTTCCTTGGTTTGGTTCTCTAAGGCGTGCTTTAATTCGGCACTCTTGCGGTCTTGCTCGTCTAGCTGTTTACTTATCTTATCAACCTGAGCTTGACGATGTTCGCTACGCTCCTCCTGTTTGACAGAACGAGTTTCTAGAACGTTTAGCTTGTTCATTATCTCTTCGTGTTGTTCTTCCTTAGCGTCTTTGATATCGAAATACTTCTTTAGTTTGTTATAAAGATATTCGAAAAGCTCACCTAAGAACTTGACAGCAACCGCGAAAAGAACTATAACAAGAATAATTCCTTCTATAGATAATTGAGATAGAAGGGTAGTAATAGCGTCCAAAATGCCTTTTCTCCCTTCTGTTTTTATATGGTCATAATCTATATTACTATGAAAAAACTAAGCCAAGATTTTATTGCTTTTGCCCAATAAAAAAAGAGGGAATTAGAGCGATTAAACCCTAATTCCCTCTTAAATTTAAGCTGTGCGGCGATAAATATATACCGCGTAATAAGGAGGTAGATTATTGTGTGGCTCGTTGTTACCTGTTTCTTGAATTGTAAACCAGTGTGCTGGGGAGTAATTACCCCATGAAGATGCATTCATCGGAATACCAGACACGCCCCCACCTTCGTTACTTTGAACAGTAAAACTACTATTATAAGTATGACTATGTCGTGGCATCTCGTCTTTTGTTAGAGTATGCTCCATTTTGCCACCAGTATCCATAGCGTTGAAATAAGCACCTGCTCCAACTAAAAATTTATCCTCAATCTGTTCCCACGTACCGCCAATAAAGGAAGCGGGACTAGCCCCAATAGTAGAAACATAGATAGACCCAATAGGATACACAGCTTCAAGAATATTTACCCAAGCCATACTAACTCACCTCCCCAAAAGGAGTAGAGATTAGGCCGTTCTGTACCAAACGTAGCAACCCCAGTGATAAGGCAAATAGTTTTGCCCCCCCCCTGTATCACCTATCATCCTAGTATTTTCTGTTCCACCAGAAACATACTCTATACCAGATTGTGCATCGGTATTGCCACCACTCCCCATATGCATATAGATAAAATGATTATGCGGAGGTATCTGATTAACAGAAATCTTAAGACTACCACCATAACTTGCACCACCCGCAAAAGAGTTAGCCCCAGTTGCAGCTAGAGTGGCACCTTTGACTTGTGCCCAAGTTCCTCCAATAATGCTTGAAGGAGAAGTAGCGGTGGTAGATAAATACACGCTACCTACTGGAAACATAGCGGTGAGTAAATTAGTAAATGCCATTTACATCACCGCCAAAAAATCTACGCAGTTCTGTACCAGATAAAGCAGTTGTAAGAACGCTGGACAAGCGACATTGCTTGCCCCCCCCCCTACATAGTTGGTATAAATGCCACCATTTTTATTACCATGATTACCCCAAAGTAAGTTCCATTGCATATTTGGAGTACCATTGTCTGTAATGTAATCATTAATATCGTGTCTGTGCGACGGTATTTCATTTATTGTAATGGTGTGGGTGTCAGAACCAGTATATCCAATAGATGTTGACGCTCTGAGTGCGGCATTAGTAATCTGTGTCCAAGTACCACCAATTAAAGAAGATGGTGATGTATTTACCGTAGAGACGTAAACAGCCCCTACTGGATAAACAGCCTGTAATAAATTTATAAAAGCCATATAGTATCCTTTCTAAAAAGATTATACTATATGGATAACTCTCTAAGCGGTTCTTCTCCAAGCATAAAACGTTTGGTAGGCTGGCATGTTGTTGTGAGCTTTTCCACCGCCTACATAGCTCGTGAAGCTCTCTTGGTACGACTGAAATGCACCGTCGTGGGATACGATAACCCTGTCATAAAAGGACGTAGAACTTGTAAGTCCAAAACCTGTCGCACTTCTTGCCGACTTCTCAAGCTGGAGCTGATGGCGATGGCTCGGAATCTCATTAGTGCTCAGCGTGTGTGTGTTGCTGCCACCAGTGCTGATACCAGCATTGAAGTACGGGAACCGTCCCGTGATAGGTGTCCACGTTCCACCAAAAAGACTAGCAGGAGAGGTGGACGAATAGCTAATATATAACGCTCCAACAGGATAAATAACAAGATTATAATCTATCCAAGAATTACCAGATTTATATTTGAGATGTGCGGCCATCACCACTCACCTCTAATCTGTCTACGCAGTACGATACCAGATATAACAATTGAAGGAGCGTTGCACGATTGAGTGTGCTGCCCCTCCCCCGGAATAATCAGTATATTGCGTATTGAAGTAGTTACTATTCCAGGCTGGAACGGTAGCCCCAGCTCCACTACCGACGTTGTATGTTTGTTGAATACCGTGTCGGTGAGCAGGTATTTCGTCTACGGACAAAGTGTGTGTATCGCTGCCAGTATAACCTACACTATTATTACCACGAATAGCCGCACCAGTTACTTGCGTCCACGTACCTCCAAAAAGGCTACTAGGTGAAGTAGAAGCATAACTGAAATAGAAACTGTTTACTGGATGTAGAATGTCTATCCAAGAAGAACCATTTTTGTATTTGATTGTTCCGACGCTAGCCATTGAAACCACCGCCAGAAAAAAGTCGCTTGAGAGTTATCGGGGTGTTATGCCCCCCCCCCCAAGCGACCTAACTTTGTCACTTGAAGCATATAGATAATATCCTTTCGATAAGGATATTAGATAAATTGATGTAAACTAAGCCGTGCTACGCCAAGTGTAAACTGTTTGATAAGATGGAGTAGTAGAAATTAAAGATGGGCTAGTAGAAGAACTACTGAAATAATAAGCACCTACAGGGTACACAACAAGATTATAATCAATCCAAGAGCTACCAGATTTATATTTGAGGTGCATTATAATATACCTCCAAACAATCTAAGCGGAACGATACCACACAAAACAATTGTAAGAACGTTGGATGTTTGTGTGAGACTCTCCCCCACCTCGGCTAGGAGCTGTATTGTAACAAAGATTACCAGTTCCCCAATAAGTATCAAAGCCATTAGCAGCTCCACCGCCTGCTACAGATTGAGCAAGCCAAGTTCCCGAAGAGTTATGTTGGTGGGCAGGTATTTGGCTTATTGTTAATGTCGTACTATCTGAGCCAGTATACCCAGTGGTTGTTGCTCCACGAATAGCAGCATTTGTTATCTGTACCCACGTCCCTCCGAATAAACTAGACGGAGAAGTAGATTGAGTGCTAAAGTAAAAGCTTCCTACGGGATGAAGAATATCAACCCACGAGGAACCGCTTTTATATTTAATAGTTCCTACAGAAGCCATTAGCACTCACCTACTTTAAGCGGTTCGATACCAGCAATAGCAGGTGCGATAAGGTGGAAGCGTTGAAATAGTTTGGTTATAAGTGGTTGATTCTGTTGCATTTCCACCGCCTGCACCAATATAGGCATCTTCTGTAAAAATACTGTGAGCAACCGCTGCTGCACGCAAAGAATACTTCGTTCCATCTGACCAGCCGCCAATGCCAGTAGCCGATAAGCCTGAAAGGCCATTTTCTTTGCCGAGTGGCATCCAGTGGTTGTGCGTGTTTGAACTTGCTCCACCTGTAGAATTCCATGAACCACTTGGCCGCAAGAACTTACTATCTGTGAGAGGTGACCACGTGCCTCCGTAAGTGCTTGCTGGACTTGTGCTATTGGTTGACATATAGATGTAACCAATGGGGAATGGACAAATTTTCTCGAAGCCGCTCGAAGTACGGACTTGGACTTGTTGAAGGTTACGCACGAAGCATCACCACCTTCAGGCAGTTCTGTACCATGCCCAAACGTCTTGGTACGTTGGATAGAACGGTTGCCCCCCCCTGAGTTATAGGTATTTGGTCTGGTAGTATTAGCATATCTGCCCCAATATGTCGTGTGGCCTGTGTAACTACCAGTATTATCTCCGTAATAAGGAGCACCTTGTGTGTGAGCGTGTGCGGGAATTTGATTAACAGAGATAGTATCACTGCCACCAGTATCCCAAGTTTCGTTAGCTCTAAAATATCTTCCTCCGGTTATCTCTGACCAAGTGCCACCATAGATATTAGCAGGACTTGTACTATTGGAGGACATATATACATATCCGACAGGAAAAGGACAAATAGTTTCAAAACTTGAATTAACTCTAACTTTAACGTTCTGTTGGTTACGCAAAGAACATCACCTCTTTGCGTGGGCTTAGTTTACACTTAGGAGTTAGACTAAGCCCCCCCCCAGAAACAGTGATTCTGAGTTTATCTAATATCATTTTTATAGTTACCTTTCTAATATTAGATAAACTAGTTAATATTTTAGGCTGTTCGTACCCACATACAAATTGTATAATAAGATGGTAAGAGGCTTTTTGTTACTGTCATTGTAGTACCTCTGTGTTTTGAATTCTCTCTCGTAGTATAACCAGTAGCTAATGAAGAGTTATGAACGCTATACATAGCTTCTAAGTCAACTCTATTGCCAGATTCAAAGTTACCAGAACTTTCATTCCATAAGCCAAAGAAATCCTCGTTTCCTTGGTTAAAAGCGGAAGGAGTATAATAGTAACTCAACCAGTCTAAACCATACGTCCAACTAATAGTATCACTACCACCCGTTTGTGCCGCAGAAGTTCCTGTGCGAATAAACCTATTATTAACTTGTTGCCAAGTTCCACCAACTACAGAAGCAGGAGATATATTAATAGTTGATAGCCATACAGAACCAACTGGATAAACCGCTTGCAAAAGATTAACGAATGCCATTAGCATTCACCAACTTTATTAAGCAGTTCTTCTCCAACCATAAACGGAGGTATGTACGGGAATATAATCCGCACCCCCCCCCGTGGACTGTGTAAAAGTGCTAGATAACCAAGCTGTACTTCCTAATGAAGGTCTATTTATCCAATATAAAACTTGAATACCAGCGACATTATCTCCATATCCATTATATAAATTATGTGTATGTGACGGCATTTGTTCAATAGAAATCTTTCTAGAACCACCATTATTAGCCGCACTAGCCACGCCAGTAGAACCGGCAAGACCAAGCATTCCACCAGTCATAGCTGCCCAAGTTCCTCCCACTATAGTAGCAGGACTAGTATTTACCGTGCTAAAATAGCAACTACCTACAGGATACATTGCCTGAAGAAGATTTACGAAAGCCAAAATATCACCCCACTAAGATTAGAGGGGTCTAGTTTATCTAGTTTTCCAATTACAGGGCTAGATAATGCCCCCCCCCATCACGAGGTGATTCTTAACCTTTAGTTTTGTTCTCACTAAAATCCTCCTTGTCTCTCTAATATACTTTAGCTAAAATATATTCAACTACCCAAAAGAGTAGATAGTTGTTATTTATATTTGTACCCAAATCTTGACATTTGAATCAGTTGGTTCTGTGCTTTGTACAGCAACAGTCCCCACATCGCTAGCAAGGTTATTTAACGTAACAGTATTTGCGGCCAAATCTGCACCAGTTACAGTACCGTCTACGATGTTACTAGAGTTAATACTGTTTGCGGCCATCTTCGCGTTAGTAATCGTACTATTGGCAATATTGGTAGCAGTAATAGTATTGGACGCAATCTTGCCGCCAGTGATTGTAGAATTGACCAACTTAGCACCTGTGATAGTAGCGTCCGCAATATCAGCCGCCACAATCGTGCCGTCCACAATTTTAGCACTCGTCACTGAATTGTTAGAAAGTTTATCAGTAGTCACCGCGTTGTCTGCTAACATAGTGCCTGTAATCTGTCCAGCCCCAATAGTAGTAGTAATGGAAACATCTTTAGTACCATCGAAAGCAGTGGAACCGGTTACTACGCCAGTGAAAGCAATTGTGCGGGCAGTGTTAAGTTTGACCGCACTCGTAGCAGAACCACCTTTAGTAGCAGAACCAGCGTAATTAATTCCTAGTTTAGTATCTGTTATAATACCGTCAGGAATTTGATTTGCGGCGATTTGTCCAGTCAAATCTGCAAAACTAGAAGCAATATTAATAGTTCTAGCCACAGAACCATCGTAGACAAACTGTGTTTCTCCATTCTTTTGGACGGTAAGTTGATGCTGCACTTTCTCTGCTGCCTTAGCTAAAACCGCTGTTCCAGCCGCATACTCTTCGTAACCAGCATTGTTGTTTAGTTGTGCTGTGTCGATAACGATATACATTATATCAGTGTCAATCTGAAGAACACTATCGCCCAGCTGAACATCGCCTGTTGTCAAAGCAAAACGAGCCTCTTCGTTAGCTACCTTGACCAATCTCTCCAATGCTCCTTGCGGCAAAACGGAAAGAGGAAGCGTACCAGTCGTAACTACAGAAGCATCAACCTGCGGAATAACAATCGCCGCATTGGCACCACCATTAAAATTAGCAGTGCCAGCTGTAGCGTTTCCAATTTTTACTGAAATCTGGCGAGCTGTCTGAAGCGTTGTAGCAGTTGTGGCATTGCCGCTAAGGTTACCCGTAAAGAACTGCCCAGTAGGCACTGTAACCCCTCGCTGGGCGGTTATAGCATTGTTAAACGTTACCGCACTAGCCACAGTCTGAGTAGTGCCTGTAGTCTTATCTAACTTGTTGTTGGCATTATCCTGAACCGCCTTAACTGCCGCTGGCGTTGCGGCTGTCATACCGCTGGCCGCATTCAACGTGCTATTGGTAGCATCAGAAAGTTTAACATCACCCTGTACTGTATCAGTACCATCAGGGGCAATATAAACAGGACGATAAGCGTTAGCTTGTGCATCCCAAATCTTAAATGTAAAGTTTAATCGCTTGTCTTCACCATTTGGCATTTCCTTTTATCTCCCCTCTCTTACTGACTCGCAACATTGTAGGCAATGTCTATTATACTTTCCCAAGGCAAGTCACGCTCTATTCTAATTTCTATCGCGGATTCTGCCGTTTCATCGAACTCCAAGATTCCCGTGTTATTGACTCTATAACCCACATTATTCAAAGTAAAGTCAATCGGCAACGCCACAGAATCAATCAACTCAATCGGTTGTCTTTTGGGAATCTGGAATCCAATATGTATGTAGCTATAATCAATCTGAGCAGGAATGGTGATAGTCTGTCCTGCGGAGAATGGCCCCGTATATTGAATCAGTTTCATCGACTATCACCTACTGCCAAATGTTATAATCTCGACCCCAAAACTCTGGAATAGCATCTGTTTTTAATCCAGCAGTAGGGATAACTTTAAATAGCAACCCATTAGTGTTAAGGTTACGTAAATCCGTATCAGAAATTTGCCCTTGCGTCCTTAACATAACATCGCGGCTACCAGTGTCAGAAATTGTTCCTAGATAGAACCAAGTGTAAGAATTATAGTCAAAAGCATAGAAATCTTTAGAATCATCTACAGTTGGAGAGAAAGTAACAATCTTTTGCTTAGTAGCACCTTCGGTTAAACCATTTGGATAATGCTCGTTCAAGTAATTAAGAATGTCAGTACCCTCGCCAATGTCCTCCTGAGTAAGATTGAAACCAATTAAAACACCGGCTTGGTCTTTGATAGTACCATAATCTCTCCAATAGATACCGGTTCCTGTCTGGATTCCATCGGAACCAGTAACGCCTTGCACCCAAGTAATGCCATTTCTGTCTTTGCCACTATCATCCAAATCGCCTGCGGTAGCACGGTGGGTTGGGTCATTAAAGAGAACGAGTAAATGGAAATCCTCTGGCCGCACAACCATATCATAAACATAGTTGATTGGGTCACCGATGTAAGTATTAGTACGCTCGGTATTATACTTAACTTGGATTCTCTTATCATCTGCAAGTGCGGTATTAAGAAGCACGTTCTCAATAACTTTGATATGATAATCTTCGTCCGAACCTTGTTGCTTTAGCTTAATAGAATTACCAGTGTTGGTGTACATAGTAACAACACCATCACTAGAAACACTCGCACTAGTGATTAGCTTCAATTTTGCGGGAAGAGTTACCTCACCATCTTCTCCAATAGCAGCATTTACATGATGTAAGGTAATCTCACCAGTATCTTCGTCAATATAAATATCATCAACCCAGTCAAGCTGACGTGTTAGCGGTGAACCATAATTGAAGTTCATCGTAAACAAACCGGTTGTCGGATTCAACTCGACACTTGTTACCCACTTGATAACGTTGTTGTGAGTTTCATCTACATTGTTAGCTGTATGATGATAATGAATGGTACCATCATTGTCTAACGTAATAGACTTAATCCAATCTAACGTAGTCGTAAAAGCCGGGTCACCATTGTTATAATTAACAGTAAACACGCCGGTATCAGGTGAAAGAGTAGTGCTAGTAATCCACTTAATCTTGCGGCTAAAGACTGTGTTATCATCGTGAGAGAAATCAACAGTCAAAGTACCATCGTCCGCAAGAGTGATATTATCAATCTTATTAAAGTCACCGACATAAATCATCACGGGGTCAGGGTTGATTTGACCGTCGTAATAGTACATATCAAAGACTAGAATCTTGCGGCCAGCTGCGATATCCTCTGCCTGTCCGGTATACCCAGCCGCACCAAGAGAAACAAGACCTGTTTCAGTATCTACTTGAATTGCACTAGGGGCGTAAATAGCGTCACCGCTTGTAGGAGTGATTACACGAAGATTACGAATAGCATCACCTTTGATGCCTTTTGGAATACCAAAATCCCAAGAGGTGAAGAACGGGTGTGTGCGGTCATCGGTACGTTCAACGGTTGTCGTATCAGCTTGGTAGTTTCCCGCACTATTGTACTGAGATACTGCGTGAGTGTCATATTCAACAACCATATATGGAATAGTAAAGCCGACGTAATACCAAGAACTCTTATTGCCATCTGGGGTGCGGATATTGCACCAAGTCCAAGTAATCTCGTCTACAAACGTACCATCTTCACTCTTACCGGGGACTAAAGAAGTGTCGTGAGCTTTACTAAATGGGAACGTCGCAATTGGCTTCTTTTCTTCTCCTGCGTCAAGAGTTGTCTTGTAACCAATAACATGACCTTCACCATCTGTGTCATATCCTGTTGGATAAACTCGCTCCCAATCTTCGGGAATAGCCTTAGTAGACTGATTCTTTACTTCTTGGATGGTATTCATCTGCATGAAAGGTGTACCGGACATTGGGCCTACGATTTGGCCTTTATATACCGCACCGCCCATATCATTAGTATAGTCAAGACCGCGTTGATAAATCTTACCATTATCAACGTTGTTCTTGTTTGGAGTGTCGATTATACAAAATTCATTATACCAAACGTCACGATATGAATCACCACGTTTAAAGGCTTGAACCATATCGCTAATAGAATCAAAACGTCCCTTAAGCACGAAACTTAGGCCGCTTTTACCGCCATAAAACGAATCCAAAATCCTTCACCTCCTTTAGTTCTCGTACATGAAATCAATACTGAAGTTGTCTTTATAATCAACAGCAACTATTCCAAGAGACTCAATAGGAAGTATGCCGTCAATCTCCCAAAGTCCGCTCTTGCCAACGCGAATCTCTTCGCCATTGACAGCCATAAGAAGACCGGGGTGTGACCAGACACCAACGCGGTCGAGCGAACCATTAGGGTTAATATCATTGACAAGATTAGTCAATGTGTATAAAGTATATTCAAAGCTATCTAGTGGAATGTAACGACCATAGATGGTTTCACCACCTGAACCGACGCCTTGAATATTATAGTCTTCTGCGGTACGAACCATTTCAATGGTAATCTCTGAGAAGTTGTCTTCTACTGGGCGGAATACCATTTCTGCGTAACCGTAATAGTCACCAGCTTGATGAATCCAACTTGCGGTCATTACGATATCATTATAATTCTGTGTCTCAGTATAAGTAGTATTGCCGTTACCAAGATAGTATTTCTCGTTAACAGCATCGTAATAGATATCATCTAAAATATTCTGAGCACCTTGCTGATAAGTGTGCGGAATCATAGCGTTTACTTCGCCTGTAGACTTTTCATATAATACCACATTATAAGTATTAGTAGCATCGCCGCCACGAGGAATCGTAATCTGTTTCAAGAATTGATATTCCTCTGTGCCGCCTTGCTGTTCTTGCTTTGTAAGCTTAATGTTGAATGTAAGATTATAGTTCATATCTTGTGGAATCTTTACATATAAATAATAATCAGTGTCACGAATCAGCGGGCTTGTTGTGTTGATACGCACATCTTGGAAAGAGGTATTATCTGTTCCCGTGCTGCCAGTCATAGAAATTGGCTTGTAACTTTTAGAAGAAGCTACTTCTGTCACACAAGTGCCAGTACCTCGGAACCTGTATTGGCCGATAACATTCGGCATTCTCATACCTCCTTTTATCTCAAATTCAAAATGAACACAATCTATATATACTAAAAAAAGCGGGCAGGTTTTTATTAAACCTTGCCCGCATAGTTTTAGTTATCGTTGGATAACGCACTCGTTAGCTGTAATAGACATAACGCTGCCTACGTCTAAAGGTAAACTAATATTTTGTATCATATAGTTTCCAAAAGTCTTAGTAGCATTGTCCGCAATCCTAATTCTTGAATTAGGTTCAATCCAATAGTTAGGAATCGCTGTCATAGAAATAGTTGTTTGATATGTTGTATGAGTGTAAAGCTCTGAACAAATATAATCGTAAGCTCCATTATGATAGCCGCCAGTGCTAAACGCTTTGTATATCTCTCCGGGAGTCTGTGCCCAAGGTTGACCAGAGTTTTGACATTCATCTCGCAGCTCCGCAAGCTTATCTGGGTCAGAATCATTCAAATCAAGATTAAGAAATACAATATTAGGCACTTCTGGTTCAAACAGACAGTTAACATCCTCGTTAACTACTACATCCGTGCGTCTGCCGATGTTAGAAACACTATATTTTCCAAGAGAGCCAGCAGAATCAATAAAATCAAGATAGTAGTTACCATCTGTAAGCACTCTGGCTTGAATGCTAGAATCCTCTGCTTCGCCCCAGAATTGTTGATTCTTTAAGTCATAGATTTGCGGCCAAAACGCCCGCAATTCCTCGAAGTAATATCCTCTGTCAATACTATTGTTCGCCAAAGCTTGCATACCCTTTAGATAAAGCTCTGTACGCCAATCTTTAGTGATATAAGGACTGGCCGTAGTATAGTATCCTTCGACTTTAAGCTCTTTCCAAGAATTATCATCGTCCCACATATAAGCCTTATCCCCGACTTTATAGACGCTGTTGAACTCGCCATATTCCGGCAATTCTTGAACGACTATTGGAAAGATGCCGCAAAGCAAGTCTGTATCAAGTTCACGATAAAGCAAAAGGTTAGTGTAAATATTACCGACGTTCGGTTTGCTATCAATAGCTAGATGATAGAATATGTCATAAGCAATATCACTATTAGTGCCTTTTCTTGTACCGTGAACGATAAAGTCATTTTTGATACTGTTATATTGCGGGTTTACATTGATACTAAGAAGATTGCTTGTGTCAGAGAAAGTGTAAACCTCTTTTGGAATTGCTCTGTCTACCATATAATCATTCTCTGTCATATCATCAAGAACAATTTTTCCTTGGGTAGTGTTAAGATAGTTCTTTATCTCTCTAAAGTGAAATATACCAAAAGCATCATAGAAGTATTCAAAGTTGCCAAGATACTGTTTAATTGCTTCAAGAGCATCAACAACAGTCTGCCCTGCGTTCAGAGTTAACTCTTTGTCATAAACAAAATCGTCGTAGATATACCCAGCATCATCACCGTTATTGATTTGAAGATAGCGACCTTCTGTTGGTAAAATAGTAGTCGGTTCGTAAGATAGAGTACCTGCTTCTGCTTGACCTCCGTTAGATACGAGATACAGTGGCGTATCGCCATTCCAACGCATAATACGTTTAATTCTTGTTGGCACGTCTTCAATTACGATGTTATTTAAATCTTCGCCGCCCCAATGATGCACTACCTCTTGGATGATATTATAAATTAATACCTTCTCCGTAGCATATTCTCCGGTTTCAGTTTGAGTATCTTGTTCATCTAGAATAATAGTAGATGGAAATGTTCCACCTGCATCACCATTTAGCATTGACATTTTATCGTTCACCGTCAAAGAGATATTTAAAGCGGTGGTAGATGAAGAGTTACAAGCAAAGCTTTTGATAAAGAATACTCCTTGTGGAAACCATAGAATAGGATAATCTTTATATTGCTTAGTATCGTTTCTAATCCCGACTTCAATAAATATCTTTTTGTTGATAGCAAAGTCCATATTAGCATCTTCAACACTGTATGAACCAGCGTCAACCGCCGTCGTTAAATTTCCTGTAACACGAACGGCAGAAGAGCCGTCCTTAGAAAGAGAACCAGAGACGATTTCTCCCTGAATCTCTTTTAACGGCTCTTCTGCCCAGTTTAGTAAAGTAAGCTTAGCATAACGCTTTTGATTGATGATATCATCTAGTTGAGCTAAAAACTCGCGGCGAGTAAGACCTTCTTCTTCGGTTTCAATATACCCATTGCTTAAGTAAGGATAAGTCTTTCTCATTCAATCACCTCCGAGTTTCTAGTTGTAGCTATTGCGTACTACGTTTCCGTAGTAAGAGACGATACCTTCAATTGGCACAGCGGCTAAGACGGTATCTTCAATATCGTCCATTTTTTTGACTTCATACCACTGTCCATTAACGTAATAAATATATTGTTTACCATTTACATTGTAGATGGTATTATATTTAGGGTGCGGCACTTCTGTGATGGTAATCGCCGCATACGTGGTTGGTTCAATCACACATTCCCAGTTCTGCAAGAAGTCTTGACGGCTATAATCTACAACGTGCATACGCTTGCCAATGAAACACATATCCTGTACATTAGTATCACGTAGCATATGTAGCACACCAGTATCACCGACTTCGTAAGTGTGATACTCTGTCTCGTTATAGTATTCAATATTTACCATAGCAAACGGGTCAACGTCAAGACAAATACCTCTCCACCATTGCATCTGTTGATAATAATCATCAGTAGCAACGAAAGAATATTTGCGGCGAATGGATTCTCCAAGATATTGATAAGGCTGAAACACTCCTTGCTCTTGCCCCACAAGTGTACGCTGTACAGAAGTACCAGCGATAACGCTGCCACTAGAATTCTTTTCCTTGTAATCCAAAAGATACTCGACAGTAACAATATCGTCAGACTGCGGGAAGAACAAAGAGGTTACATCAATAGAATCTGGAATTTGATAATATCCCATTTCACCTACGAAGAATACCAAAGTGTCAGTTGGTGCAGTACCTTGGTTATTAACTTCGAAACTATATCCAAGTTGAATACGCTGACGGTCTTCTTCTGAGTATTGAGATATATCAGTCACAAGCTGTAAACCACCTGCTGTTTGAATAAACATATGCGGCTTAGATTCAAACCAAATTTTAACGTTCTTTAGATACCCCTCAGCAGGGTCTTTGTCAGACTGAACGCCACCATATCTTTGAATCAAACGTGCCATAATGGTATTAGCCACAATATCTGTACGGCCAGACACCATATCACTGATGGTTTCAGAATAAAGCTGTCCAAGCTTTTGAACTTCAACGTACTCTGGCACTATTGGTTCATCGCCGCCACCAGAGGTCTGTTTATTTTCATCTTTATAATGAACGTCATATATTCCAAGAGAATCAAGAAGTTCAAGTGAATTACCATCTTGAATCTCGTAAACCGTAGCTGAGAAATCGTAGAGTCTGCGGCTTAATGTCTTGTTCGGTGTTAAGTTGATATCAGTCAACATGACAACCATTAAACCTTCTGTTTTAGAACGATAGAGTTTTGGTTCACCATCGTTTAACCATTTAACCAACTCTTGACGGAAAGCACGCTCCCACAGATAATTATAATTTTCATTAATACCATTATTCTCATTATAAATAGTATAGTTTTGATACATATTTCCGTAGTAATCTTCTTCATTCATAAAGAGATTATTCTCGTCCTCTTGTGCGGAAATCATACCAGAAATAGAGAACTGGATATAGTTCATCGCAGCATTCTCCGCAAATTTAGGATATTTGCCGCCAATGGTATCCATCTTCTGACGATTGACAACAGGCTTATAACTGGAAATTTGATAGTTATAGAGGATACCAATTTGCTTATCTCCGCGAGATAGAATGGCAGTATAGAAATCTGGGAAAATAATATCGCTCATTCTAATCGGAGTCATAGCACCAGCAGTATTCTCTAATTGAACAGAGTAACGATACCAAATACCGCTACCAACGGTATTGTCTTTTACAGTAATATCTGTTGTGCCAGCAGTAGTTTCTTCCCAGATGCTCTCCCAATCCTTAAAATTAGAGACACTAGAAGAACGCCGCACATAAACAGTACCAAACACGGTATTGATGTTTGTTACGTGAACTGTAGCAATACCATTTTCGTTATCAAGCGAAACGGTAATATCTGGGTCCCATGTATCTTCAGTTGTGTAATCGGCAATATCGAAATCATAATCTTCAGTCATTTGATAATTGTTTGACGTAATAAGATGCAACCGCATAACAAACTCTGTAGTTGTATCCGTATCAAGACTAGTTAAATCAAGATTGTAAGAAATGGTGTTTGGGTCAACATTGCCGCCAGTATAAACAGTCTCACTAGTCATTACCGAGTCTTTATTCTCACGAGTAAGAATCTCGATATAGTATGATTGTAGCGTTTCAGTTTCATCTGAATAATTGTCTTTGCCAAAATAAAGCTTGCCGCTAATTGGTATTAATCCTCGATTGAAAGCAGGAGTTACAGAACCGTCCGTGGTATCAAAAGTTCTTAGTAAAACTTGCGGCTGAAGAATTGGCCGCAAAAGGTGAATCTCTGACCATTCAGAGAAGTAGGCGAGGTGTGAAATAAAATAATCACTATTATTCAACACACCATCGCCATCATAACTGTCGAAACGGAGTTGTAATTTGTAGAACTGATTATAGTTCCAACCGGTAGAGTTAGTTCCATTCTTTACATGGTCTACTGGAATCACAACATAGTACATTCCCGCATCTGTGTCATATTGCAGTCCTTCAGAAAGAAGAATTCCCGTAGCATCTGTCAGGGCATTCTCGTTAGTTGTCTGATTAACTAAAGAGATATGTACTCGACTGATATCCGCCGCTGTATTAAAAGGAGAGATTGAGAAATAGATTCTCGGACTTGTCGTATTTACGAAAGCCGGAGCGAAAGTGCTCGAAAACATTGGCGGATACAACGAACTAGCAAGACTGATACTCATAATATTCCTCCAATGTTATCTTTTCCCAATGATATCCCCACGCGGTCTTTTGGTGACCAGACCATAATTTATGAAAAGTCGATATATTTCCGTTCATTGCAGATGCCGCTTCTCCCGTAGAATGATAACAGACACCAGTCTCTATACATTTTACTGGTTGTAGACGAGGATTTCTATCGCTACGCATAAAAGCACATCTAGCACGTTTTGTGGCTGGATTTTGATTCTGTCTTTTTACCATCTCTCCCCATTGTTTGCGATATTCATCAGAAGCATTATCCCAAAAATTTTGAATGCTAGCAGATAATTTTTTTCTATCAATATTTGGAGGATTTCTACGCACACCTTCTTTAATATGTTCAATTGCTTCTTCGTTAAAGTGTGTCATTTCGCCGCCGTCAGTTAAATTATATCCATAGTATTTATTATTACTTTTATATTTAGCAATAAGACGATGCTCTTCTTTTTTAGCTTCTTTTTCTGTAAGTCCTTCTTGTAAAATTATATGTTCAAAATTGTCCCAACCATATTTTTTAATAGCTCTATAAAACAATTTACATTGCTTATATCCTTGACCGTCTTTCCTCCATCGACGATTAACTGTTTGGCTAGTAATGCCAATATATCTTTTTTGATTTATTTTATTAATATGCATATAAACAGTATATTTTTTATTTGACATTACTACCCTCCTATCTTAGAAATTATTCTGAGGCGTGTTTGTATCGACCCAGAGTGCAATATGATGATTAAGTGGTTCCTCGTTACCAACGTAGGTAAAAGGATTTGCGGCCATAAAAGCCATGTAAGAATCAATGAACTGGTCAAGACTATATCCAGTAGCCCCAACTCGCTCACCGTCAACAACGTCCGTAAAGACGGCACCGATGGTACTATCTTGACCAAGGGTGCCGTCCTGTTGCTTCTCAGCTACTTTACGAACGAGTGACATTGTACTACTCTTTGCCACTCTCTTCCTCCTTTGTTAGCTGTTCCTCAGCCACAGGCGGCTGAGAAGCAGCGACGATGAATTCTTGCAATACTTTGTCTTTGAGCGTTACAAGGTATTTGTTGATTGCATCCTCCATCGCCGCTGACGTTACTTGATTTTGCATCTGAATGCCGTCAAGACATTGCTGCACGGCATTCTGAAGCTCTAAACGAAATTGTTCTTGTGTCATATCCTTTTATCTCCTTTTATTAAATATTAGTTTGGTGTACTAGTATTATATAGTAATGCCATAGAGCCAGAGTAAGTCAGAACATCTTTGCCGTCAATTTGAGTCATTCTCGGCAAGCTAGTGCCACCCCAAGCACCAAGACCACCCGGATTGAGTTTGTGGGTGTGGTTGTTAAATGTATTAGTAGAAACCTTAGTGCTTGCAAGACTGTAAGCACTATCTGCTCTATTTTGAGCATTATTAGCAGCAGTTTGTGCGTTTCCAGCTCTAGTATATGCACTATCTGCTCTGCTATAAGCACTATTAACTAAACTATAAAGCCATGCCAAATGTTGTTCAAGGCTTGTACTATTATATGTTCCACCATGTGCTTGCCAAGACTTGCTAGTATTAAAACTAAAATTACCAGCATACACCCAACCGTTATTAGAACGAATATCCTTATTAGCAATAATAGTGTTATTACTTCCACTAACTACACCAGAGAAATATCCCCAACTAGTTGACAAACCATCAGTAATTTGTATTCCTGCACGACCATTACCAACATCACTCATAGACCGCACGGTACCGTGGCCAGAAGAAAGTACAAAATCGCCTGTGCCACTCGATTGCGGCGTAAGATGCAAGTAGGGGTGTCCAGCCGTACTCGTACTTCCACCCCAATAAGCATCAATCTGCACGCCGTCTGCGGATTGGTTCGAACGAATCTTAATTGGCTGAGTGGCAGATTCAATATTAACACCTAAATTGCCATTAAGTTTAGTAACAGTGTCATTGTTCAATTCAAGATAAGTGTTATTGTTACCTAGCCGCATTTGAGCAGTGCTTACGCTGGTTCCACTCGCACTGCTGTTCACAGCCTGCTTAATAGTGAAACTATAATTCTTAGCAGGAGCACTTGGGAAAGCATTGCTTGCGATATTTAAATCCCTAAAATTTTGAATCGTAGCACTGCCAGTGATATTAAGCGTCAAAGCTTGATTGTTAGCTCCACCAGAATTAATCGTTCCAGTGAAAGTCTTAGTACTAAAAGTCATTGCCTGAGCATTTGTAATATCTGTCTTAGCACCCGTAAAATTAAAACTAGCGTTGGCTTGTGTGTTAACTTCAAAGTTATGCTCGTTACTACCAGCCGCACTCGGAATCTGGATATAGTTATTGGTATGCCCAATAGAAGTCAAATCATTAGACATAGTGAACCAATGCGGCGAGGTTGTATCTGTACTACTTGTCTCACTACTGTAAAGATTAATAGTATTACCATAGATATTAAAATCACGTGGATATTCGTCTCTAACAGTTGTACCAGCGGTTATGTACAGTGGACGAGTAGCCGCAGACGTGCCATCATTAGGAACAAAGAACTTAAAAATATTCGTTCCTTGATAAGCAAACTGAGCACCTACCCACTTATCATCTGAAGCTCCATATCCGAAAGCACCAACCCTACCAATACCCATCGAAGATTCACCATCTTCAATAGCGTTGGTATAAAATTGACCATTAGCATTGATACCAACCATCGGATATCTACGCCAACTGCCAGTATTTTTGTCTCCATCCCAAGTGGTATGACGATAGATAGAAAATACCGAACTCTTTCGAGGGTCAAGCTCTACTTCGATGCTATCTCCACGTTTAATGGTGGTGTTAGCACCTTCCCAGTCGATATTAGAGTTATCATCGTCTAGCGGCATACCTTTAACTGAAATGTATGCGGGGTTAGCGTTAAGAATCAAACCTTGTGCTTCAGGTGGAATAGAAATCTGAGCATCAGGTACAGGATAGTCTTTGTATGGTTTATCAGGAGCTACACCAATGTAACTATCTTCGAACTCGATATTACCCTCTTCATCCTTGCCTATTGGGGTCGGCGGCTTAGTCATATTATACATAGCACGCGAACCGATTGTCCACATACCAATCTTAGATTCACCACCGGGGATAAGCTCTATTCGACCTTCTGTGTAATGATTGTTCGTACTTGCTTGGTCTTCCGGCAAACCAAATATTGCATTACCAGTCTCAGCATCTAAGAAAATAGATTGCTTGCCTTCACTATATCCCAAAAGTCCAACATCCGGTTCACTCTGGTCATAAGTCTGGGCTGTGCCCATAACCACGCCGGTAAAGCGGTTGTTGTCATCTTTATAACCGGCACCGATTTGCGGTGCAAGGATATAGTTTTCGTCTTCATTGATTTCAACGTGATTACCATCCCAAGCATTCAAAGAAGCCAATCCAAAAGTGTTAAGCGACATATATATTGGCATATAAACGGTCGCTTCTGGGTTCTGTCCAACTTCTTGCTCAGAACCGTAAATCCTAGCTCGCACGATGTTATTACACCACGCACCATCATAAACATCGTCTGGCGTGATATACACATAATACAAACCGTCTTCGTTTACATTGTTACCTCGAACACTCTTTATCGTACTCTTAGTGTTTTTCTCGAAAGAAAGACTAATCGCCGCAGAGTTAGAGTTGTCTTCAATTCCTCCAATAGCATCAAAGACAATATATTTATTAGCCGCACCATTGCTTAAAGAGAAGAACAAACCTTGGTTTTTGTTGTAAAGAGGATTGCGGCCATCCGCGTTATATGTAATACTCTTTAGCGTCCAAGTCTTATTGATAATGACTTCGTAATTAGTACCACTTCTATAATCAATATGCGGAATGGGGTAGAAAGCGTAGTAAGTTTGACCTTCGAAATCAGTCTCGCCACGAACAATTTGATTTCTATGACCGCTACCGCTATCTTCCCAATTGATATCGCCTATCTCTCTTCCAATAGACAGATAACGACTTTGATTGCCGTTGCCGCCAGAGATAGTCCAAAGAACAGTTGGTGTGTTCAAAAGCTCCGTGCGGTTGTAGGCTTGGAATTTTAGCGGCACAACACCCATTCCCTGACCATTGTTCCACTCAGGACTAGTATTGTTAGTTGTCTTAATAGCCAATAGACCTTTAGAAGGTTCTTTGACTGGACTAATTTTACAAACAACGTCTGTACCATTAGTACCGTTCTCCCCAACCTTCGTAAAGAACAGGTCTGAATCTCGCTGGTATTCAACCCCTTGGTATGTTACAATACAAGTAACTTGGTTGGTTGTTGCTTGGTAGTCGTAACTGTCTTCAATATCAAGAGGATAGGTTGCTTGTGCGTACCATTCCTCAAGATTTGTCGCTGGGTTGATTACCATTCCCTCTCGTGGAGTGACAATTAAAGTATTATCTAGTGGCACTTTCCATTTAACGGTATAAGTCTCTGCGTTAACCTCTAATCCCGCAGGGTCATAGAAGTGACACTCTAGCGGCAAAACCTCTTGCGGGTCTTGGTAACGCTCACTAGTAGGTGCAACACCAGACTCCGAATATTGAAATACTTGGTCACCGTTCTCAATTAAGATATAATAATCGGTTGGCGAGGCCACGTCTTCATTACTTAAAGTAATCTGAGCATTGCCGATAAAGAAGCTATCTCCTGTCTCAGTTTCTTTTAAAAACACCGAACAAGAGAAGGTAGCACTCGCCGCAATCTGACTGATTGGATACTTTAGTACATTGCGGTTAAATTCCACACCTTCCATTTCAATCATTCGATTGCGAATAGAAGCGATAATGTTATATTCTAAACCAGCCTCAATAGCTTCGTCATACTGTTTCTTTAAATCTTCGTAAGTAACATTTAAAGCTGTGGTGCCGCCGTATTCGTCAATCTTGCTCCAAGAGAAAGTAAAGTATTCATCAGGGTAGTCTGGGTCAAACTCTGAGCTATTCCCGTCAATCATACAAGTAAGAACTGGTGTACCACGGTCAAAGCTAAAAGTCGTACCAAGGTCAGATTCAATAGTGATATCTCGACTTGCGGCTTCATTATAGAAAGTGAACTCTTGCTTTAAGATTACTTGTTCTTTGTATACAGCCGCAAGCATATATATATTTTCGTAAGCACGATTCTCGTAACCGCTTGTTTCCATTTCGCGGTTATTGCCTTTGCCGCTTAGATATCTCCAACCACTACCACCATAGATGTTATATTCTTCTGAGCTAGCGTCGATTCTATCGTCCTTAGCAAACCAATAATAAGTGGTAGAATCTGAAACATTAGTGTTGACCTGATACATTACTGTACCCATTGCGGTTAAAGTTTCTGTCTGCTCAAAAGAAGTAAACACAGCACCTTGCGGCGTAGATAGACGAAGCATATAATCTCCGTTTGTAGCGGTGATTTTCCGCAAACCATAAATCTCTGGCTCTTTAACTAGAATATCTGCTCCCCAGAAATCGGCTTGTACAGTATCACTCTCTGTAACGAACCCTTCAGACCAAATCATAATGCTATCTACATAGAGATAATTTGCCGCGTCTATTGGAAAGATTGCGTACTGGTCTGTGTAAGAGTTATAAAGGAACGGGTTTCCGGTCATATTATTAGAATCAAGAACGTAAGAAACATATTTTGTTTCTTCTGGTCTGTCCTGATTCTTAAAAGCAAGAACGAATTGAATACCATATTTACCATTCTTGGCAAGTCTGTGTGCTCTTGGTAAACGTGTCATAAACGAAGCTTCAATTAATAAAGCCTCAGCATCTTTAATATAATTAGAGAATTCGTTCTCGTTGAATGTTAAGATACTATGTTCTTCGTCTCCGTGCTGATATAATAGTATATATTCACTCGTAAGATAGGAATGTAAGCCTTGCGGCAAAATGCTGTTTGTATCAACAACAGTGTTCTGACCAATCATATTATAGTCATTGATTAGCGAAGATACAAAAGTAATATTTTCGTCCTCGGTGACTTGAGAAGCCTTGCCAATAATCAATTTACGTTTTGACCAATCATTCTCAGGAACCAAAACGTAGACCTCTTGATTCTCTGAATAGCTTGCCCCCTCTTGAGCATAAGCATTCAAAAAACCACCGTTATAGTTTACTTGATATTCTCCAGTGAGACTGTTTACAACTTTTTTGATGGTGGCTGTAATTGTAACGTCTTTCGAGATTTTATCTACTCGATTATTTACCAAATAGTCGATTGCCTGTAATAGGGAATCTTGTAAGTTACTACTTGTAGCCAAAGCCACCCTCCTTTTCTCTCTAAAATAAAAAAGCGGGTAAGAGCATAATTAGCCCTTACCCGCTAAGAATCCTTGTATGCTCTAATATATTGAAAACTCTATATTAGATTTTACCCAATTTCGCCCAATAGATACCTAAGACTTATAAGCATATTGAGGAGCAATATCGGGAAGCGTGAGGATTGCACGCTGAATCTCGTCAACATTGGTTGCGTTCGGGAACGTACATTCAACTTGATAAATGGTTTGTCCCATATCGTCAAGCGGTTGAACGACGCTTGCCATGTCAACGACGTTATTACTTTGGCGAATGATATCATTGTAGTTACCATTGCGGCCAAGAGCTACCATAGAACGCACCATGTCAACAGCGTTAAGAATATTCTCTGTATCGGTCTTATTAAGTACAAGTTCTTTCTCGTGAAGAAGTCCAATCTTGCCGTTAGCTTTTTCAGAAGCAGTCCAGTCTCCACCGGTGTAGCCACCACTACGGTAGCCAATAAGATTGTAAGAACTATATTTCATAGAGCCATAATCTACAAGTTTACCGCTACGATAATTTTGGTTGATGATAGTCTGAACTTGGCGGGCAAAATCAGTGCCGTAAGCCTTAGTTAGCTTGGTAGAACGAATAGGGTCATTTCCCCAACCAGATGCTCCACCGTAAGTCCAAATAGCCTTGGCAATACCCCAAGCTGTATCGCTGTTGGCACCGCCGCCACCTCCACCTCCGCCATTAGAACCATCGGGGTTCTTCATAGCGTCAATCTGAGATTGAAGGTCTTGTACCTGAGAAGTAAGGTTAGCATTCTCTTGCTCTTTAGCAGTAAGATTCTGCTGCAACTGATTCACTTGCTCTTGATACGCACGCATACCATTTTCCGCATCCTGAATCTTTGCGGTCATTTCCGCAAGAGCAGCTTCATACTCTTTAACCGTACCCGCATCGTTCTTTAGCTGACTAATGAACGAAGAAGTAGAACTTGCAAGGTCGTTAGTTTTATCAACTGCGTTCTGGATGCTATCTGACATATCATCAAATGTCATACCCGCAAGGTCACCAAGTTCGTCAAGCTGTCCCTGATAATCTTCAAAGTTATCAATTAAACCTTGGAACGATTCGTCAGTAGCAGCATTGAAATCTTCCATATTCTGTAGCCAGTTAGTAATGGAAGTCTGCCAACGTGTATCAATTTGGTCAAAAGCGTCTTTGTTACCGTTGACAATTTGCTCGTAAACATCTTGTAGACGTTCATCATTCTCGTCGGTGAGAATGTCGCACATACCGATGAAGTCATTGATAATATTCTTCTCAGACTCAGAAAGTTGTTCGCTCGTACCAGCAAGATATTCCTTTAACGAGTCAATGACTGTCTGTGTACGCTTAGTCTTCTCTTCGAGCGTTAGATTGGCATTAGTCCAAATCTGTTCAAGCGTGTCTCGTGCATCTTGCAAAGCACTTAGAGAATCAGCTTGTGTCTGTTGCATCTGGTCTTTAGAAAGATTGTAAGCGTTGTTCTGAGCGTCAAGCAAGTCACCTTGAGCCGCACGGGTATCATTCTCGTCAGCCGTGTAGACATAAGAGTAATTACCCTGATTGTCTCGACGGAGTTGCAACTGAGACTTGTTTCTCTGTGCCTCTTGGAGAGCAATAGTCTTTTGTAAAATCTCTAGCTGAGCATTGGCGTATTGAACATCATACTCAGAAAGTTTATCCTTCTCACGTAGATATCCAAGTTGCTGTGCCATCTGCTGAGTGATTTGGTTCTGAATGTCAAGACCATTAGCATTATCCAATAGGTCAAGATATTTGCCTTGTAGCTTTTGGATTTCGTATGCGGCGTTTACATCATCAAGATAGTAATCAGCATTGCGGTTGATAAGTTCCCATTCTTCCGCAATCCAATCCAAATCATCGCCCATACCCGTAGAGCCAATCCACTTATCAAGAATATTTTGTACTCCACGTTCGTACATATCAAGCATTTCTTCGACGGTATCAGAAGTCTTTTCTAGAAGTTCTTGCTGAGCATCGGTGATATACTCGTTAACTGTCTTCCACTCTTCTGAACCTTCTTCCATCGCCGCAAGCATATCTTGCCAAAGTGCGATGTTTTGTTTAAGTTCGTTAATGGTTGCTTGGTTATTGGCGATTGTGGCTTGAGATACTTGGTTGAGTTGGTCGTAAGCGTTCTCGCCTTGCACCATTTCAATAATATCGGCGTAATGTTCAAGTTCGTCGTTGATATTCTCGTAAGTCTCAAGACGTTCGTCCATCTTATCGCCGATTTCGTCAATAGCATCAATGATAGCATCACGTAAATCGTCAATATGGCCTTCGTAATCCTCTAGTAAGCTCGTAGCTTGTTCAAAGATATCGTTGCCAACCTCGTACATAGAACCAGAGTTCTCACCGAAAATTGTTGAAGTGCCAGTCTCTTCAAACTGCCGCATCTGTTCAAGGATTATATTGAGATTGGACATTGCCATATCAAACAATCCTGTGCCACCAGCTTCGAAGGTTCCCTTGCCATATTGTTCGCGTGCGGCTTCAAGAACCTTGTTTTGGTATTCCAGATTCTTCTTTTGCTCAGCAGAAGCATTCTTCATTGCTTCTTTGTTACGCTTGATAAGTTCGTCATAGTAATCGTCAACAGCGACAGTGTTAACGTCCCAATAGGTCTTGAGATTTTCAAGTGACGTAATCATATCACGGAAAGGCGAATCAGAATTAAGACCGGTAAACACAGCGTTGAAATCAATCAGCGTCTCTTGGAGGTCTTTGATATTATCTACCGAATCAACAGCCTTTTGGAATGCTTCGATTTGAAGGTCTTCGATTTGGTCATAGAAATCTTCAATCTGTTTCTCAGATTCTAAAATAGAATTGGAAACTAGTTCATCGTAATCTTTAATCAAATCATTAAACTTATCAAATTTGTCTTGTGCATCTTCAATCTGTTTATCTAAAGCTTCTTGACCAGCTTCGGTCGTTGTAGCATTATACTGATTAATTAAACCATTAAGCTCATTTAAGAGTCGCTTATAAACATCGGCATAGTTGGCAATATGCCCCTCAGCATCATAAGTAATACCATACTGAGAAGCAAGTTGGTCACGATATTCTTGAGCTTCTTCTTTTTGAATCTTTAGCTTCTCTTGTTGCCATTTGATTTGCTCTTTAATCAGTCCGATTTGTTCAGACATATTATCAGCAACATCAAATCCAGCAAGACGTTCTTGTTCATCAGCAACTTTTTCAAGACGATTAGAAAGAGTGTCAAGTTCGGCATTTACACGTTCATAGCGGTCAAGCTCGTCTTCAACAGGGTCTTTCTTTTTCGGCTCGTAGCTCTTTCCAGAACCACCTCCACCGCCACCCTTTTTACCGCCGCCACCGCCACCTCTGCCACCGCCACCGGAGCTTCTTGGGGCAATAGAACTAAAACCGCCTTTTTGAGTAGCACCTTTAAGAACAGGCACCTGTGCAGTATATGGCTGTTGGTCCATTACTACTTCTTCGGTGATAACCTGATTTTCTTCACCAGGAGCAGTAACAGTTCTAGTAACAGTATATTTTAAAGGAGGTGGGTCAACAGTTTGTTCTTCTGTTTCAAAATGTCCTTCATATCCAGCGGCACTCAAAATATTTGTTAATTGTGCCTGAGTTAGCTCACCATTAGCTAACATATCGTTAAGTTTTGCAACATATCCTGTATCATCAAGATTTGCAGAAACATTAACGCCAAGATTCATAGCATCAAGCTGGCTTAACAAACCATTAATATTTTCTGTAAAAGCAGCCCTGTTTTCTTCAGGCATGGTTACAGCAACATTTTGAATAATATCTTGTGCCGCAGATGCTCTTAAATCATCTAATGCTTGCTGGTCACCATCAATAATACCCTGTAGATTTTCCATAGTTTCAGCACTAGTAACAAATCCTTCGCTTAAACTATCTGGGTCTACATTAAGTAATCCTGCAATCTGGCCTTGAACTTCGCTAACTGCTTCTGCATATTCTAAAGACGTCTTATCAGAATTTTCGATAGCGTCTCTATTATCATCAAAAGTATCTGTTAACTCTTCTAAGCTTTTAGACGCTCTAGCATTGCCTGCGGCAAGCTTATCCATAGTGTCTTCAAAATCTTCAACATCATCACTTGTATCTTCGGCAGCAGCTTCTAATTCTTCTAATGCCGCAGCAGCCTCTTCCGCAGATTCATAATCAGATTCGTCAAAGGCTGTTAAAGCTGCTTGGTCTGCTTGTTGAGCCATATCCATATAACTGGATTCAACATTGTTTTGATTACCCAGAATATCACTATAAGTATTTAAAGTATCAGTATCTATATCTGTATAGCTATCAAGATAATCTTGCATTCCCTCTTCAGTATCAAAATTTTCAAAGGGGTCTTTTAATTCAAGAGTTGGGGCTTGAGACTCAACATTATTTTGAATTCTACCAATAGCAGCTAAAATTTCGTCGGTAGAAGCACCTTCATCTAAAGAAGCAACTAATTCAATTTTTTGGTCATTTGTTAGACTATCATATGCTTGTTGTGTGGCATTTTTTAAATCTGTTTCACCACTAGACAAAGTAGTGCTAATATCACTGCCAGAAGTAGAATTATCAAGAATACTAACAAAATCTTGATTTGCCAGTTCAGCAGCAACTTGTGGATTACCACTTGCTATAGCTCTTAATAAACTGTCAATATATGCTTGCCCAGCATCATCACCAAGAGTTGCATAATAATTAGCAATAGCAGAATAATCACCGCTTCTATCAGTCAAAGCATTAGTTATCTCTTCTACTGTCATACCTTTGAAATCAGTTATATCTAATGCACTTTCTGCCGCTTTAGCTTGCTCTTGAGTAATTTGAGCAACATCATCAAAATTATATTGACCGGCTAAACTGGAAATTCTATCATAAATTTCTTGCTCTTCATCAATCTGACGTTGCAGCTCCTCAAAATCAGCACTACCTTCATCAAATTGTTGTTGTTGCTCGCGGAGTTCTTCCATTTTAGCATTAGATTCTTCTAATGCTTGATTCATAGCTCCAAGCTTTTCAACAGCGTCCATTCCACTGGTATCATTACCCCATCCATCTTGGGAAATACCAGTTCTAGATTGGAATTCACTATCTCCATAAATAGCGTGTTGAAAATCGTCTTGGAATAGATTATAAGAAGAAGTATCGCTAGAAATAGCATTAAGCTGATTCTCAGCAGCTTGATTTACTTCTTTTTGAGAAGCCTCTTTAGCCTCATTAATTTTATCAGCTAATTCTCCAAAATTATCTGCATTGATAAGAGCTTGAGCACCAACAACACCTAAACTTTCTGCTAGCTGTTCAGAAGAAGTTTTTAATTCGTCTGATACATTGCCAGTTCTTTTATATTCATCATAAGCGGCATCAAATCCAGAGAAATCTAAAGAAGCTGCTGATTGAGCATCTTCGTATTGTTCCATGCCAGAATCAAGACTAGCTTCACGAGCAGCTTCACTTGCACTGATTAAAGTAGAAGCCAACATAGTGCCTAGTGTAATAGCAATACCAATTGGCCCAGTCAAAGTATTCAAAGCATTACTTAATAATCTGATACCACCGGAAGCTAATTTACTAGCGGCACCCATAGCTGTACTTGAAGCAGCTGCCGCAATGCCAGAGGTACTAAACGATAAATTAGCTTTGGCACTAGCGAATGCTTCTTTGCCATAATTAGATAAAGTTCCTGCTAAATCTCCAAAAGAAGTTGTCGAAACAATTTCTTTCATATCAGCAAAAGCCATTACCAATTGTGGAACAGTCATAAGCAGATTCATTATCGTCTGTTGAACTTTTTCTCCAGTAGATAAATCAGCATTTGCCCAAAGAGAGCCAAGAGCTTGAAAAGATTGCCAAGCAAATGCTAACTCTCCAATATTACCAACCATGGAGGCAACATCTTGTATCTGAGCTTGTCGTTGAATTCCTTCAACATCTAATTGCTGTACACCTTTATTACTTTTAAGTTCACCTTCGGCTTGAGTAGTAGCAGCTTTTGATTGTTCAAATTGCTTACTAGCAGAATCAACAACCTCAGCATTGGAGTGGATACCTTCTAATTCTTTTTTATATTTCATTAAAGCCGTAGTAGCTTCGTCAATCGCTTCGTCTAATTGAGAGCCATCCATACTATTTGAAAAAGCACTCATTTTTTCAATAACCGGACTTAAATCAGTGTCAACATCTTGTAATGCCTTCTTTAACTCTTTCATACGATTAGACATTCGAGAGGACATACCACGAGCCGAAGTACCACTTTCTAAATCTTTAAAAGCTCTATTAACAACTTCAATAGCTTTAGTAGTACCCGCCATGTCCGTTTGTACTTGTCGTAGAACATTTTTCTTTACTTCGCCAGTTGGAGTAACAGCTGTTTGTTCATTTCTCTCATTTGTAATTAGTGTCTTATATCTCTCTCTAGCCGCAGCAGTTAGAGCTTCTTCTGCTTGCTTTTGATTATCTTTAGCCGCTACCACCGCATTTTCAAGATTAACCGTTTTCTCTAAAGTTTCGTTATACGCTTCTTGTTGTTCTTTACTCATGCGACTCTGATAGCCGCCAAGAGAGGTTACGAGATTAGCACTACTTTGATGTTGACTTGCATCTCCAAGTCCGCCAAGCTCTTCAATAACCTTTGGAGCATTGGTAGCATTTTCTCTAATGGCACGAGCACGAGAAGCATTAGTAATCATATTATTAATTGATTGTCCTAATTGATTACTAAATACCTTCATGCCAATTCCACCAATACTAGTTAAAATTGGCCCTACACCACCAAGAGAATCTACTAAATCAGTTACTAAATTCAACAAAGTAGTTAGAGCTTCTAAAGCAGGAGAAAAAGCTTGCGGGTCAAACAAATGACTCATTAAGCCTTCGCTAGCTGTAGAGAGCTGCTGCATCTTTGCTTGAATAGAATCCATATAAATAGATTGCTGTTCTTCGAGAGCACCGCCAGACGTTTGCATCATTTCTAGCTGCTCATTATACATATCAGCATTTTCCATTAATGCCATAAATGGGTTCAACTGATACTTACCAGCTAATTTGGTACCTAAAGCAATCTGTTGTGCGTTACTTAAATCGCCCCATTTACCCTGAAGTTCTTCAAGTACATCACCAAGATTACGAAGATTTCCTTCTGCGTCCGTAACATTGATGCCAATCTTTGCAAGAGTACCAGAAAGGTCACCAAGAGTAGTACCATCCTCTAAAGTTTCCCCCATTTGGAGGTCTGCAAGACGAGCATAAAGAGTACGCATAGCATTACCAACAGATTCAGGAGCTTGGCGTGTAACAGAAACAATTGTGCCAATTTGAGCAGTTAATTGTTCGTGAGAAACACCAAGAGTGTTAGCAGTAGAAGCAACCTTCTGCTCTGCGGTTGCAAGCTCTTCTAGGTCAGCAGCACTTGCCGCTGCAACAACAGCCATTCCACCAAGAGAATCTTCTACTTGGTCAATGGACATATGATAGCCTTCCATCAAAGCTGTGATTTGCTCTGATACATCAGTAGTATTTTGCTGTGTGACGTTCGCTACTTTTGTTGTAATCTCGGCAAGACGAGTATAATCTTCCTCGTTAAAACCATTTTGAGCATAAAGCTGAGCAGCATCAGTAAATGAAGTTGTTGATGCACCAATAGCTTGTGCAGCTTCGTTTGCATAAAGAGCAAAATTACGCATATCCTCATTAGAAGCACTTGTAACGATACGGATATTATTCAAAGAAGTATCTAACTCTTGAACGTAATCGACTGCACGATAAAGGTTATTTTGGATAGTTTGAAAAATACTTGCAGTAATGCCCCAACGGACAGTATTGCCCATAGTATTAAAAATCTTATCGGCAAAACTAGAGATACTCTTAAAAGACGTATCCATTCTGCCAATTTGACCAATCATATTACCAAAGGCAATTTGTCCAGTGGCACCAACCTTGCTCATAGATTGTTCTAACTGAGACAAAGATAGTCCACTTAATTGCTGCTTAAACTTACTCAAATCAAGAAGTCCGGTTTGCGGATTAAGAGAGGATGATAAAGCATCTCCCAATTGTTTGATTTGGTGTTGAGCTTGGGTAGCTTCTTTAGAAGAAATCAATTGCTTTTTTGACATTTGGTCAAGTTGGGTATTAATAGAAGACAACTGACCCTGTAATTGAGTAATACCACTAGCATCAAGAGTGGTACGCAAATTATACTCAATAGTATTACTAAATTTACTTATTTTAATCACCCCTCTTGGTAATCCGTTAATCCTATATAGAGATAAAAAAAGTCCCTACTCTCATATATTGAAAGTAGGGACTATATTTTTATAGATTTTTGACCTAGGTTTACTCTTTGCCGCCTTTTAGAACTTGGAAACCTTTTTGAATATCTGCTGCACTAACACCATTATCTTCGCCGGGAGTTGGGCGGTCAAAACCCCAACGATTAGCGAACTCTTGAATAACTTTTACATCGCCATTAGCTACCTGCTGAAGCTGCTCAGTAGCGGACTTGACAATATCGCCACTTAGAGTTGTAATAGAATCAACAAGACCACGAGCAGATTGCTGGTATTTAGACACATCTTCATACCAATTATCCGCATTAAAGTCAAGCTCTTCCATATCCTTAGCGTAAGTAGTCTGCATATCCTCTAGCGTACCATCCTGAGCGAGAATGTCAAAAGCTAAGCGAATATCATATCCCTGCCCAATAGAAGAAGCAATAGTCTCTTTCTTTTCTGGATAAAGAACTTGTGCGGCAAAGACATAAGCTGCACGAGGGAAGATATAAGAACTAATGAATCCACCATCACTAGCTGCTTGTGCAGCCATATCAAGAATCATCGACATTTGCTCGGTGGAAATTTTCTTGCTCTTTTCATATTCAATATCAAACATATATTCTCCTTTTGTCTCTTATAAAATCGCACCTGAATTTAATAACAAAGTAAGATTAAGATTTCTTAATCGTAAATCCAACTTTGTTGATTGTAATAAATTGAACCCTGCGGTTGATGCTCGTTTAGAACGCTTCAACGCTAAAGCCCCATTATTAACGCCAGAATCACCTTCCCATGTATTTAATTCTTGAAACTTACTCACTGAAGGTAATCCTTTTAAGCTAATCGAACCAGTAAATTTGGAATTATCTAAAGAAAACTGCCGAGCTAATGCAAATTGAATATAGTTCAATAATTGCGGCATAGGAATTAAATAATCATTAATTTTTACTTTAGTAACTAAATTATTTGTCATACCATTTTCTTTACCTAGCCCTGATAAAGCTGGAACTAGCATAGCCATTTGCAAATATTTCCTTAATTGTTGCCAAGTTTTAGTAGCAACACTGCTACTACCATTAGCAAGTGCAATCTGCAATAAACCAACAACATCTTGGGGACTAAATTGTAATTCTCTCAACAAGGCTGTCTGCAAATTAGTTCCGCTTTGTATCTTTAATTCGCCAATTCTTTTTTCGCCACTTCGTAAGGTTTTTTCACTAGTAGTGGCTTTCACAGATATGTTATCATAGTGCAATAATAAATCTTCAGACCAAACTTGCTGGTCAGCTTTCATAGAAGATTCTGGGAACTCTACATTTACCAATTGTTGTGAGCTATTCACTAATCCTTTATTTTTAGATAAAAACTGGCCTTGAGCTTTATTCATAATTGCTTGCAGATATTTATTATTTTCTACCTTAATAGTATAACCAATTTGATTATCACCAGATAAGTGAGCAAAAGAACGAGCCGCACTAGCCGCAATTTCTTCGTTTAAATTATTTATATTAGATGCTGCCATAAAAGAAGCTTGGGCGTTAGTAATAGCAGTACCAACCTCTAATACAGCACCTTCCAAGTTATAAGCATATTGCTTGATGCCTTTTAATATTGCTTGTTTTGCGGCTTCTGCTGTACTTCCAGAGACTTTTCCACCTGCGACCGCATATAATAAAACAAGCCATTGATTCATAGAAGCACCAATACCCGCAATTGTCTCTACGTGTCCTGAAGAAGAAGAATTCCATGTTGTACCATCGGGACTGTTGAGAATATTTTGTACGACTTCTTGAATTACTTTAGACTTATTTTTTGTCATAGTCCTAATATTGCCACCATTCCCTATAATACTATCTTCAATACGAGTGTACAAATCTTTCGCTCCAAGGAAAGCGTCTATGAGAGCATTGAAATTAATCATCCTCTCATTCATCTTTTTTAACTCTTGAGATAATTTAGCAATAGCATTAACTAAATTAGAACTACCATCTAAACCGCCTGAAAAAACAGGAGCTTGTGGAACACCACTATTCAAAGCATTTCTCAAATCCTGCTCGGTTATTGTCTCAGTCGCAGCCAAATCAATCAAACTATTTTGTTCAGGAGTTAATGTAATACCAGAATTCTCTTGAAAAATCTTATATGCTTCAGCATACCCAGATATATATCTTGAGAGTATCTGTTCTTTTGGAGTTGCCAATATTTGTTGTACACTTTTGACTGCATTTTCCTCGGCGGCATTAATCCATGAATAGTGAAAATATCTCGGTAATTTAAATTGAGCCGCAAAATTTTCCTTCGATGCTATTTTACCCACCTCCTTTTATCTCTATACATATAAAAAAAGAGGGGAGAGGGAATTATCCCTCTCCCCCTAAATCAATCTAAGGTTAGATTAGAATTGGCAAGCACTGAAGTCTAGGCTATACTCAGTAGTCTTAGAACTATCAGCACTTACAAGCTTAGCAGTCATAACGGGTGCTTCTGGGTTAACAGCCATTACCATGTTAATAGTACCTTCACCGTCACCAGTCTCACCAAAGGTTAGCTCTTTACCAGCTCCACCCATAGAACCGGGCACTACGAACTTAGCACCATTCTCAGCTTTCATCTGGAATGGGAAGTAATAGCCAGTTAGGTCAGATTCAAGAGAGCTAAATTCAGTCCAGTTTGGAGTGTAGTTGAGCTTACCAGCAAAATCAATGCTAGCACGGTCAACAGTAGCACTTAGGTTAGAACCTAGAGTAGTAAGGTCTTTACCAGCGAACTCTTTCTCACTAAATTTGTCAGTACCAGCGGCTACAGACTCAAGAGCAATATCAAGCTCTGGGCATTCAACAGCCTCAGACTCCTGTAGAGTATACGCATCCTGGCCAGCAATCATAGTCTTGAAGAAGACCTTGTGAGCATAATCGCCCTTAACGTAGGCAGGGAAGCAATCCATTACGAAGTCGAAGGTAGAGGGGTCACCAGTAGCAGACATGGTGAGAGTAAAGTTAGACTGTACTTTAACATTCGGGAAGATAAGAGCAACAGGCATATCAGTACCAGTGGTCTGCTCACGGAAGAAGGTAAGAGCCTCAGCGTAGAAGTTACCAGAGAAGTCCTCAGCGGTAACGTCAAGAGAGGTTACACCAGCAGCCTTTTCAACATAGCAGTCAACACGAACAACACGACCAGCATACTTCTCAGCATTTGGGAAAGTAATCTGAAGTTTGTTGTCACGAGTTACAGTGTAAACATCACAGTTAGGAGTTACACCAGCAAGACCAGCCTGCTCACCAAGATGTACGGAAAGAGCACCAGAATCATCAAGTACGACACCGAACATTGGATAAGTGTCATTTACGATAATGTCGTGGTCATCGCCGCAAATATCAAGGTCGAGTACAACAGAACCGTCAGCCTGAATCTCAGTTTCGAACCAAGTAGGCATGTAAGCCTTGTTCTCTATAGAAGCATCAGAGCGGAGAGCACCAGAAAGAACCGCGAAACTCTCAGGAGAAATTAGAGCCTCGGTGAGAGTTAGCGTTACAGTACGCTCACCTTCCCATGCAATTAGACGGGGATAACCGTGTCCACCCTGTGCGTAGACCTGAGTAGCAGCACCTTCGAGAGTGGCAGTCTGAGCAGTAGTAAAGTAAACTACAGGCTGACCGGGCTGGAAGGTCTGGTTACCGATTTTCACGCGGGTGCGTGCCTTGAGAACAAGGTCAGTAATGTCACGAATACCATATTGTGCCATTCTGAAATCACCTTTTCCTTTCTTTTTTCTTAACAATTTGTCTATGTATACATATCTCATTGCTAAAAACCACCCGCGAAAAGGTGATTTTTTCTACAATAATATATCTACTTCGCATCAGCCCCAACAGAGTTAAGCTTTTGCAAAGAGTTATATTTTTCTTCAGTTGGCTTGTAAAGATTTTCCAACCAACTTGGAGGTTCGTTAGCCTGAATCTTAGATGTATCTGCAAAAGGAATCATCAGCATTGACTCATATTTATCTCTTGCCATCTTAGCTAAGAAACGATTAAAAGCATCATATAATTGAAATGGAGTATAATTGTAAAACACATTTATATCCATTCCTAATCCAATAGACAAAGCAGAAATATACAAACCAAAGACTGACATATTACTTCCCTCTTTAGCCGCACGCTGTTTTGCCAATGCCTCCCGATTTCGTTTTATCTTTTCCAATAACCTTCTAGACATTTCGTTGGATTCATCAATGTGATATTCAGGCTCTTCTTCCTTTTGGCGAGGAATGAACAGCTCTTGTAAGGTTGTAGCAAAATCACTATAATTAAATGTATTGAGCACTCCGACAGTAACACCATCTTCTGTAACAAAATCTAATGAGTGTTTTGAACATTTAACAGTGAATTGTGGCAAACACAAAGCAAAAAAGTTATTTATTAACTGAGTAAATTGCCCATTCTCTTGCCTTAAAACCTCTATGATTATTTGAAAATCAGGCATAGTATCTAACACACTTTTGCCCTCTTTTATCATCTCCGCAAATTTGTCAATATGAGTTAACAAGTGTGCGGCTGTCATAAACTCATTTTCACTACTTCTTAAGACTATATCTTTAATCTTTGGTTGAGTGATAAAAACGCCGCACGACGGCACCTTCACTTGCTGCCCAGAAAGATATAGTCCGATATCTCCTTTGTACTCTTCTGCCATAGTTTATCACGACGCTTCGTTAATGTCAGGATTTGAATCCTCTTCTTCTCCGTGTGTCGTAATATACATCAAGGCCATTCCGCCCCAATATTCATTAAGCGGAACTTGTTGTGCTCCAAGGAATTGTAATTTACCAATTCCCGCAAGCTTAGCGTCTCTCATAACGCCATCAATATATCCCGCAATCTTTATGGGGCGATACTCGTAATTATCCATCTCTGCATAATCATATTCAGAAAAGACAAAGAACGTAATAGTACAATCTCGATACTTATCATTTGAAGTAGGAGTAAAATCGTCCATCATAATAATAATGTACGACTTGATATCTTCGTGTTCCTTTAGGTCAAGACGCGGAACCGTGCGGATATACCCTTCTTTCTTCAACCGCCCCACACTATAACCTTTGATTAATTCATTATAAGCTTCGTTCCCAATCGCAAGACAATCTGGTTTGTTGATAACCAGAAGACGTTTAAGATTCTCCGCATATGCAGGATTATCTACGAAAAGCTTCTTGACAATCAGTTCAAGATTCTTTTCATAAGAGAAGAAGCTTGACTTGTAATTAGTTTCAAGAACGGATGCCCGTCTAATCATTCTTCCTCCCTTACAATGACTCAATATGGACTGGATACTCAATTATCATGTCGTAATCAGCAGGGTCAAAGATAACCTTGAAATCACCTGAACGCCCAGATGTGATTTCCACTGTACAACCAGTATCGGTTCGCTCTATAATCTTAGCAACTCGATTATCTGAAAGTCGATAAGTGCCAGTCACATTAGACTTATAATCTACAATATCGTAAGGATAAACAGACTTTGGCCCCGCAACGCCGTTGCATTCGCGTTCAACGGTTACATCAATATGATACCCAGAATTCTTATTACCATAAACAAGCTTAAATCCACGAATCGCACCGTCATGGACAAGTACATTGCACATCTTACCTTCTTGAGACTCTATCTCTACTCTTGGATTACCTTCAATTCTCCAAGAGAACTCAGAATTAAAATAAGCATCACGAATCATGTATCCGTAAGTTCCATCTTGTTCAACTTTTTCACGACCTATAATTTCGTGACACCCCTCTTTTTCAACCACCGGTAAATCCGCAAGAGGGTCATCGTAAAACTCACGAACTTCAAGCTCAATAATACCGGGAACAGAAATCTCGTCTACGATATGTACTTCCCAAGCGTGTCCATCCATTTGGATTTTGGTAAAACGATGAAAAAATCCTTTTGTACGTTCGTCTTTTTTGATATAAATAGTCCCAGAAAGATTAGGTTCGTCGTAATGAACACCTTGCTTTTGGAACCAAGTAACATCTGTTTCAGTTGGCCCTTGGAAATACACCCAATAGACTTGACCATCTACATCAAGCGTATATCGACAACGAATAATCTCAGTGCGAAGATAAGCGATTTCAGTCAAAGTCGGCAAATAAACCATCCAATGTGTACCATCATCTAGGCACTCAAAAACATCGCCACTTTGCAGTCCTGAATCAAATTCAACAGATAAACGCTTGCGGTCATAGTCTGACTTCAAACCGGATGTGTTATTATTAATCAAACAAGGCCAAGCCGTCTTATTTGGAACTTTAATCATGCGTGACTGATAGTCACTCTTCAAAGCCGCCCTAAAAGAACGCAATTTGTTCATTTTAATGCGGCCAAGTTGGTCACCGCCATTGTACTGAAGCCTATTAGCTAGGGATTTCATTGACATTTGAAACCTCCTAGCCTTCAAGCATCTGTTGTTCTAGATTAGATAAAAGAGTACAGCATTCAAAAATTGTGCGGCGATAAAGAGGAAATTCAACATCTACACCCTGCTGCCGCAAACCTTCAAGCTTACTAATCACAGTCAATCCAGTTTGTAAATCATCAAGTAAATTGAATAGACCAGATAACTCCACGATAACCGTCTCTAGAGGTTTAATCCAATCCTCACCCTCTTCACGAGCCGGGAGTAAGCGAAATACTTGTCCCGTGAGCTTGTGTAGTTTCTCAGCTACCACACTCCTATTACAAGTAATATCCACAATCTTAAGGCTCATACACATCACCAAACTTTCGTGGTTGCTTAGACATAATCTTTCTGAAAGTTGATGTATAAGAACCGTCCTCTGCTCTACGACGGCGTTTGTAAAGTCTTTGTAACTTGAACCCTTCGTCTTTGTAAGTTTCACGAAGTTTAATCAGCTTGTCCATATGAGAAGCTTGTGAAGTGAAACTAAAATCACTTCCGCTGTATTTTTGCCGCACGTTTTCAATGCTGGCAAGTTGATAGTTAATCCATTCTACTACCATGTAAGAACGAATGATACGTATTTCTTCGGCAGTAAGAAGACATTTAAATCTCTTGTTGTATCTATCGAGATTAAAAATATCCTGCCGTGGGAATTCAAAATGAGGTAAAGCCGCCATTAGCAATTCTTCAAGAATTTCATCCGTATCCTCTTTTGTCATTTCCATAAACATATCATCTGTGATACCAGAGGTAAAGGCATCATACACTTCTTGAAAGGTAGTATACTCAGGAGTATTTGCACAATCTGGCATAATTCCTCCTTCTTTATATTACTCCGCTTTTGCTACGCGGCGTTGCTTAGTTCCAGAGCTATTGGAAGAAACACGACGGCGGGTTTTCTTTGCAACTGGTTCAGTGCCAGTCTGAGAATCACGCTTGTTTTTAATCTTGTTGTCAACATTAACCCCAAGAGCCTCGCTAATGGCCTCACGACGGCGAGTATCAGGAATTTCAAGCTCAACAGCTTTATCTAGAATCGCCTCCTTGATGCCATCGGGGGCAAAATCAAGAGCATCCAATAGCACTTCAATTGGAGCAGTAGTTAGAGCTTTAGTGATTTCCTTATCTCCCCAGTTATATTCCACAACATCTTCATAAACTCCAAACTCCTTAGCGAGTTCTGGGTCACAAATCTGTACATAATCACGGAACATATTACGACAACCTTGGTCGTAAGAGCATTCCCGCACATCTACGACCATTACTTCCATTTCCCCGTGTGGCGGAAGGTCGAAACGCTTCTTATGGATTGGGGTTACAATGACTACAGGATGATTGACAAGATTACGAATAATAACTTTGTCAGTATCACTAAGCTCAGTAACACGAATAACTGCCATAATTTTTTCTCCTTTTTTCTCCTAAAATAAAAACGGGGAGGGGATTTAGTATCACCCTCCCCGTCCTTACAATAAAGCTATTTAATGTTCAGTACCTAGAGCCTACTCGTGAGAGTTCTCTTCGTTTAGGTAATACTGAACCTGACCGGCCTTAACCTCACCGTTGGCGGTCATGCCAGTGTTATCCACAACTGTGGCGTTTTCTCCGTCAGTCCAAACCGTTGGCTTGCCATAAGCCTCTGTAGTGTTAGTGATTACAGATTTAATGGTTGCCTGTGCAGCTGGCATATCGGGATTAGAACTCTGTGAAACTTCGATTCCTCCGAAGTTATTGCCAGAAACATCTACATTGTCACCAATAGTAGCAGTGGAGCTATTGATTAGGATGCCAGCATTAGCACCCGTTGCGGTCAAATCGTGAATATCATACGTGCCATTATAGAATTGGATAGCGTAAGTGCTATTCCAGTCTGTAGTACCAGCCGCAGTATTCTTGATTGTTAAATCATGTACGTCAGCACCACTGGCTAGAACTACAAAGTTCTGACCGGTGTTAGTAAACGTGATAGTGTGATTTTGACCATCAATATCTACCGCACGATTCACAGAAACAGTTGTAGCAGTAGAGAAATTATCAGTTAGAGCAATCGTCTCAATTTGAGGATTGTCTAAAGCCGCACGTAACTGAGTTACATTGGCAACGTCAGCGTGCGTATCTGGTTCTGGCTCTGGGTCTGGTTCAGTTCAAACAGTCTCTAGCTTAAGGGAGCTGTTCTTGTATACGCAGATAGAAGGATTGGTTAGAATAGCAACACCAAACTTCTTGTAGGTCTGCATATCACGGCTCCAGTCATCGTTGTCAGAAACCTCGCGGACAGCGGTCTGACCCTCGAAAGCAATCTTAACAGGCTTCTCAACACCAGAATTGATGATGTAAGCGTTAGATGGGTCGATTACTTTCTTAGCGTTAGTAGCATCTTCCATAGACTGAGGAAGAAGAACGATGTTGTGACCCTTGTAACGAGGTAGATAACCTTCGCCCCAAATGGTGTTCTTCATATCGTTAGAAGCCCAAGCCTCAGCAGGAAGCATGGTTGCGGCGAACTCATAAGTACAATAAATTGTAGCAGGAGCACCAGCATAAGCATCAGCGATAGAAAGAAGTCTATCCATAGAGGCAGCGTCGAAAGTAGAAGCGGTTACCTTGTTAGGAGCAGGAAGCTCTTCAACTGCGGTAGCAAGAGCCTTAGCAATTTCACGGTAAATGTACTCGTCCATAGCCTCGATGATAACATCGGTAAGGTCGGAGAACTGAATACGACCGTCAAGGAACTCTTCGAAGCCAATACGAGCAGCAGAACCGATGGCACTAGTCTTGACCTCAAGACGCTCGCCGTCGAGCATGAATGTCTCGTAACGACCAGCTAGGCCGACCTGAGTAACGAACTGCTTAGCACGCATACGAGAAGCTTCGGTGATGCGGCGAACGAATACAACCTTATCACCCTGAGCAACGGTGCTAATGTCCGCAAATTGCTCATACTGCTGTAGAACCTTAGCAGGAAGAACCTCGTCAATAGTCTGCTCGATTAGAGAGAAGATAGTGTTCTTGTTCTCACGGAAAGAACGATAATCGTGAGCAAGAAGATTCATCTGAGCACGAAGTAGGTCAGAAGTCTGCTCGGCAGAATATTTCTCATTCTCAGAGAAGCTGAAAGAAGTCTTGTTAGAAGCTGCAACAGCAAGCTTTACAAGAGAATCAAACTTTAAAAGCTCCATTATACTATTTACCTCCCCTCAATTAAGCAGAAATAACACGAACCTTGACAGCGGGCTGCATGTCAGGCATAGTGGTTTCTTTTACGACCTCAACACAAAGACCTTCGCCCTCAGTGCCACCAGCGGCAAGAACACCGTCAGCACCGGGAGCAAGTAGGTCACCTACATTGTAGGAACCATCAGCAAGGTTGTTAGTGGTGAAAATGTCACCGGGAACCATGCCGAATACACGAGGAACGATTACGCCGTGAATATCATCCTCTTTAAGCTGAGCGAAATCACGGTGCATCTGCTTACGCTCGTCATATAGTTTTTCCTCATTGAATACCATCATCCAAGGGCCTTTGCCGGTGAAGTTGACTTCGCCTTTGGCATAGTCATACTTTACGAAGGTGCCCTGTTCGAGCACTTCAATATCTTCGGCTGCGGGAAGTTGTGCGTAAACGCGACCGTCGCGTGGAGCACTTAGATGGTTAGGCTCAACTTGGCGATAGCCTTTAACGTTGGCCTTAGCAATAGATACTGCCATTTGCTACTTTCCTCCTTCTAAAAATAGTTTTTACAATGCACGGAATGCAGCTTGAATGTCGCTGACAACTTCCGCATCCTCACTATCATCAAGGGAGAAGGAAAGAATGGAGTCCATCTTCTCTTCTTCCTCTTGGTGACCATCAACAGTAGAAAAATCAACGTTCTTGCGGACGTAGATAAGGGCAAGCTTCTCATCAATTTGCTCTAGGGTATATTCATCCTTATGAGCGACAACATCAGCCTTGTCCTCGTCGCTAAGCATATGGTACTTAGCAATTAAAGCGTCTTTCTGCTCTCTTTCAATAGAGAGTTTAAACTGACGAAGAGATTCAAGTTCGGAACGTAGCTTCTCGTTCTCCTGTTCTAGAGCAATGGTAGGAGCAACATAGGTCGCAACTTCGGCTACAGATTCCTGTTCAACCGAATGCTCAGTCTCAGGTTTCTTCTCTTCTGTTTCCTCTTGTTCAGGAACTTCGTCCTTCTTCTCTTCGTCTTCAAGAGCACACTTACGCTTCTTGGCTTCGGTCTGCTCTTTCTTCTTCTCTTCCTCAGCTACCTGCTCCTCTTCCTGCTTTTTATCCTTAACAGCATGGTCAGTAGCGGGTTCGGCTTTTTCAGAAGGAGTCTCTTCATCCTTCTTAGCTTCGGAATCTTTGGTTTCCTTCTGAGGCTCTTCGTTCTTACCGGAACCGGCAACAAACTCAGTGGCTACCTCAGCAGCCTCTAACTCTTCTGGCTTTTCTGGCATATTCTTCCCTCCTTCTGTGGTGCCGATTATATCCTGAAGTTGTTTAATCATAGTATATAATGTATGCGTGAATTCAGTTTCCTCTGTATAGTTGTTGTCAACTCCACCTAAGACTGAGGCACCTTCAAAACAAGGTTCTACATTGTCTCCTAGAATACAGAGCTTACTGAATACCGCATCATTGATAATGAAAAAGTCCATCCCACTTTTAGCGTCATTTGCCCAATGACCGTCTAAATGTTCTTCATCTAGTTCCATCGACTGACTTTGGCCTTCGTCAATAACCTTCTGAGCTTCTGGGAACTGTCCAGTCCATAGATAGCCAGTAGTCATCATATATTCACGTTCAGTCTCGTTTCCAAAATCATCAATGTCATTAAACTTCTGGAACCAAACACGAGCATCGGGAGCAACAAAGCCGTAAGGAACGGTTTTGCAAGCAAACTTAATCTCGCCATCTTCAATAGTGATTACATGACCGTGGTCACCAAAGTCTTCAATGTCCTTACGCCATGCTCCAACAATCGGCGTGCCCGGTAATGAATTAGCCATTTGAATAGCCGTATTCTTATCAATAAAAGAACCGTTACGATTCTTACCAAGATAGAGCACCTTAATGGTACATTGTGAGATAAGAGGATTGTAAGGTTGAATATCAATAAATTCCGGTCTATCAATAGTGGCTACAGAGCGATTCGAAATCATTCTTATAACCTCCTACTGTCTTGATTCTTCTGTCTCAATAGTGGTTTCAGACTTCTCAACCGTATCGACTTCTGGTCTACCTCCCTCGTCGTGAGGTTGAACATTACCAGTGTCTCCACTTTGAGTAGTCTTACTGTCTTTATTATTATCTTCACTCTCACTGTCATTTCCACTCATAGTAGAAGACATTTGAGGTGGAATAAATACCTTATCAAGTTCAAGCATCTGGTTCTCAAACATCGCCGCAGACATAACAACGGTTTGCGGCATTCCAAGAGCAACTTGAGTAAGAAGCTTAGAATAGCCAAGCATTGTCTGTTCACGATAAGTAGATGCCATATCCTTGTAATTATAAACAGTAGTTGGTAAAATATTAACTCGATAGATTAGCTTCTTCTTAATATTGCGATTCAAAGGAAGAATCATATCTTCAAGATATTCTTCAAACTGCTGAATCAAATCAGTTAAGCTACCTTCGTCGTTAGAAATAGAACGTTCAAGAGCAACGGAACCTTCACTATTAAATTGCATCTGAGAAACACCAGCTTCGTTGTAAACTGTACGTTCTACTTTTTCAAGTTGGTCAACTGAGGAGACATTACCCTTATCAGACATATCCGCAACATCAACGTCCGCAAGAGTAGAAAGAACGTCTACTCCAACCGCATCACCCAACATATCAACAGCCATATTATGAAATGCTTGCATTTCGTCAATATCGAATACAAGGTCGTTGTTCTTATCAAGCGGGAACTTTTGGATAATAATCTTCAAAATCTGTTGAAGCATCTTTTGAAGGTCAATTTCTTGAGCCTTTTCCAAATCTAAAAGATGTGGAATGATACTAATAAACAATGGCATATCAGAACCATCAATATTGAACTTAACGGTCTTTGTTGGGTCTAAAAGCACCCAACCTTTATCATCACCATTAAAATCTTGTGGCAAAGTACCTTTCTTAAAAGCAACATACGCCTGTTGGATTTCTTTCGGGAACATCTTCACCACACGAAGACGATAGTCATTGTCCGCAAAAGTATCGTCAAAATATTTAACATTGAATTCAACTGCGGGCTTACCATTGTAATTGTAACGACTGCGGCAATAGTCGATTGGAAGTTCCTGTAAAAATTCTCGGTCTTTCTGAGCTAAACGATAGCCATAGAAGCAACCATTCTTAATCACTTTGACCGCAATCTCTGAAAGATGCTTCTTAGGTTTAGAGTTCTCTAAGAACAAACAAGCCTTATACCATCCCTCAATTATCTTCGTTTGCGGCACAGTTTTATCATATTGTACCGGTGTAACAAAAAAGTCGTAACGGAAAAAGTGAGCCATGTATTTGATAAGACGCTCATAAATACCACTCTTATTATAGAAATAATTCGAAATGACTCTAAGCTGCTTGTAATCTTTAGCATTAATAGCTTTAACAACCAAATCTTTCTTAATTGGTCTATTGGTCTGAATCGCAGTAGTTGCATCAACATTTAAAAAAGCATCATCACGAAGCGTCTTACTACCAACTTTGATTTTATTGTAGTAGGTACTATTTTTATACCAGTTAGAAAAGTCAATCTCTTTTTGACGGGTTTGAGATAGTTTTGCCATAGCACCTCCTTTTAATATCCCGCAGCCTGCATGATGTATTCATAAGAAATCTTATCTTCATCCCAGAAGGGAATCGTAATAAGTTGAATATGATGTTTGACACAATATGCTCGTTTAACGGAATCATTATATTTTTGACGTTGAGCCGCTTTATCGCCACCAAAGTGCTTAACAGCTTCGTAATGCTGTCTGCCTTGATATTCGATTAAGAAATCTAAAGACCCATCGTCGTTAAATACCGCAAAATCAAATCGCAAGTGTCTCCCGCTTGTAGAAATCAAATCGGGAAATTCATACTCTTCAGTAAAAGGGATTCCGTACTGCTCTAGAACAGCGTGAATCTTTTTCTCACCTTTAGAACTCAGCACAGAATCCCTCCTTTTCAACATATATCACTTATTATCAAAAAACAAGACCGTGAATAAACATCTTTTGCCCAAAAAAGTTTTAACGCTTCGCTTTCGTGAACAACATCAAGTCCTTGATATTTCCTCGACGTTTACGCCCGCCTTTCTCCTCTATCATCTTCGGCCAAGAAAGAGCATAAATCAACGCCGAGAACTTATCTTTCTTAATCGTGCGGTTATTCTGCTTCAAAATAATATTCATACCTTCGTTCTCTTGGATAAGATTAGCCATTTGGTCTTCAAGAATAGAAGTAAGAACGTATGGCCGCAAATATTCCGCACGTTTAGCCTTACCCATTCTCTTACTCTGAGCCTGAGACATTAATTTATTCTTCGCGGTATTTTCGTCAATCAAGAAACGAATCTTACCGCTACCCATCTGAGTCTGACAATAAGAGTAAAGCTCAGTGTTGATTGTGGCATTTGCTTTCATAAGATAAATTGAATTCGGGAATGGATACGCAGAATTATTCAAAAACTTTTTATAGTTGCCATCATCGTCATTGTAAACACCAAATGCCCCAAGAGGTTCACCAGTATCAGGGTCATCTTGGTCAACAACCAACCAGTCTACAAGTCCTGCACCCAAACCGTTGGCGTCGATAACAGCTATGCGGCACTTATATTTATGGAACAAACGTTTGATATTAATAGATTGTTCACCAAAGTGTTCTGCTTCGTAACTATATAGATTGACGATATGCTTTTGAGAAACTCCTGTAGGAGCAGGTGTTACCTTACAAACAATAACTTCTGTAGTACAACCAAGACGGCCAACGTCTACTCCAAGAAGATAATAAGCGTTCTTGGAAGACTTATTATTTGCTTCCCACTCTGGCAATTGAATATCTCTGTATTTATCAAACTTCTCGGTGTCAAAGAATGCACCTTCAATACTACCGCTCCAAATAGAGTTATATTCACGGTCAAAAGATGCTTCGTTAAAGGTACCATCTTGTTTAAGGTCGGAGATAAAGTTGCGGCTAAGTAGTCGTTCCATCATCGGTGTGCGGTAAGTGCCACCGAGAATAATTGCTTGGTCTGGACGAGCAACCGATTGACAGAGAATCTGAATCAGCTTATCATAACTAAACGTACCCTTGTATCCGGCTGTGGTAATATAAACCGCACTCTGGTTGGCAACTTCGTTTTCATCAACACCATATCCCGGTACGTTACGAGAAACATTAAGGGTTGGAAGAATAATCTCGTTAAGCTTATCTTGGTCCATACTTGCACATTCCTCAAGAACGCCGCTAGTAAAACGCTGTCCACGAGTGGATTCGGTCATAGCAACATTCTCTAAAGACGAACCGTTTCGGAAAGTATAGATAACACTGTCTTTAGTGTTACGTGTGCGGGCTTTGCCTTGTGACCCACGCACGTCCCAGATAATCTCGTGCTCGAAAGCAGGGATAAGCTTACAAATCTCTTGTACCTTACTACTAAGAATCGACGCTGATTGTTCCTTGCCCGCAGAAGCCACAAAGATTCGACTTCCGGGATAAAGGATACACTTAATCATCGACCCCATAGCGGTCAAAAAGGATTTCGAATAAGCACGGCAAAACACGCAGTATACATATTTATGCCGCAAAATCGCTCGCAAAAAGACTCGCTGATAAAAGAAGAACTTGAAAGTATTGTCTGGATTCAACGAACAAAGATAATCCACGAACTTATCAGGATAGACTCGCCAGTAAGCGATTAGTTTTCTCAATTGCGGCAAATCCTTTTTGATTCTATCCTTGGTAATGTCCTCCAACGCCACTGTTGGAGCAGATATATTCTTTTCCACGGAGAGCAAATCTTTAAGAGCCATTATTCCTCTCCGTCCTCTTGTTGATTGGCACGAATCATTTCAATATACTTATTATCATCTTCATCGCCAATCTTAGCGTAAAGTTCATCAGCATCAGCCGCAATAGAATCTTCAAGATTGTTAAGCCAATCGTCAGCGAATTCATCGTTTTGAATCTGTTGCTCTTCCGCTTTGCTTGTAACAAGACCGTCAGACAAGCTCTTGTTCTTCTCTTCTTCCATCTGTTGCTCAAGCTTCTGGATGTAAGATTCGATAAGGTCACCAAGACCCATTTCGTTCTTAACAAGATTGTAAGTATATGACTTCATGTCTTTAAGAGTTAAATCAACTTTGTCAGGATTTACCTCAAACTCATAGTCAAATTTAGGAATAACCCCTCCCTCTCTCTCAACAGCCGCAACCAGCTCTCCAAGAGAGTCAAGATAGTGGTCTTTTTCCTCTTTCTTCTGTGCCTCAGTGAACGCACCAGACTTACGGAGTTGGTCAAACATAGAAGAGAACTTTTGAGCATTGGCCGCATCCCCGGAATCAAGACAACGCTGCATGTTGATACTTGTCTTGCACATCGAGATAAGTACAGCTTCGCGGTCTACGCTAATCTCAAATTCGCCGCAATACTTTTGATACATTTCTTCCATCTTTACCCATTCAGATGGTTTGAAACTACTCCCCCACTTCATCGCAAGGTATTGAACATCATTCGGAGTCAAATCGTTTAGAATAGACTGCTCGTCAACATCTACAACATCATAAGATGGAATGTTCGTAGGGGCAGCTGTCTTTGATTCTTTTGGAACACGGTTTGAATATTCAATTTTAACGCCTTGCGGAGCAACTGGCGTATTACGATAATCTATTTGTGGCAAGGGCATTTCCGGCCCAGCAAGCTCCATTTCAGTAACTTCCTCAATTTCATATTCTTCGTTTGGTGCCATATCTGGCACGGCATTCTTGAAAAGGTCACCGGAAAAAGAAACTTCATTGACCTCTTCCTCAAATTGTTTGGCTCGCTCTTCGGCGTTTGCCTTGCTTTCAGCCGCACGCTTGCGGTCTTCGATTAAATTCTTGTTCAACTCTAAGGTATCACTATAGTTGTAGTTGGTAAAGCCTTTTGTGTACATAATTCGTAAATAAGTACCAATAACAGAGCTGCAACCAAAGTGGTGCGGGTCTTTGTTATACTTTTTGCGGCACAAGTCAACCCAACGTTCCTCGATGAACGGAACGTCGGCCTCTTTTAGAATCCACAGAAAAGTGTTCGGTTTCTTGTTGTCGATATACTTCCAAGCACACTCTTTACAAACGTCAAAAAGAGTGCCGTTCTTACGATGCCAAAACTTGCCAATTGGCTTGGTTTTGCCGCACTCCTTACACGTCTTCTTCTGTTGCTCCATTGTTCGCTCTCACCTTTCCTTTCTTAGAACGACAATCGCGGCATTTAGAATAAAAACCGTCCTTGGATGTGTTCTTATGGAAAAAGAGCGGGTGAGCGAGAAGCTTCCTGCCGCAAGTCTTACAAATCTTCCACTGAGCTTCTTCCGGGCATTTAAAGGTATAGTACCAAATCAACCATTTCTTTTGGGCAGCTTCCGCAATCATCTTCGGAATTCGCTTACACCACAAAGTAGAGAAGTATTGCTCAGAATGGATGATACCATACTTGCGTTCCATTTGCCGCACAATCTCGACACCGGTAAGACCGTCAATCTCCCAAACCAGAAGGTCGTAAAGAACTTCATTTTCTGGTAACAACGCCCGCACGACCAATTCCTCTAAATCTATCAACAGCCAGTGCATATCGCTGTTCAAATCGTCCCAGCAGCTACCTTTCAGCTTGCTATAGTATTTAAGAAGAAAGGCAACATGGTCTGGCCGCAAAAGAGAAATCACGCCATCGCTGTGCGGCATACCGTTTTCATCAATGGTAACGTTCTCGATTAGCGGCATATGTGACATATGATTGATTTGAGAGTTGACGTGTGCCTTTGTAACTGCATTCATATATGAACTCTTGATTGAATAGATTTCCTTGTACGTCGAGATAATCTGCTGCTTGATAACGAAACGGTTACGGCCATCGCTCTTCTCAAGCTGTGTCTTGAGAGTTTCGATGGTATTTAGTTTGTCTTTGATGCCGGGAATCTTATCAATGTCCTCTTGGGTAATCGGTTGTCGATTGTCAAGAAGCATATTCTTATCATCCACTATCATAGAATACAATCCGTCCTCACCATTTGACAAAGACGCTATCGTATCCTCCAAAGAAATCTGTCGTTTAGAGATAGTAACGTCTCTATTCTTAGTGATGATTGGGTGAGACTTCTTCTTCTCCTTACCTGTTTGTTTCGAGTCAGCCGTGAAGAGAAGGTAGTCTGCCATATACCCCAGTTGCTTAGATGAAAGATTCTCACCGGAATCCACTATATCCTGAACAAGAGCCTTACGCTCTTCAAGAGTCTTTAAGGAATAATCAAGTTTCAAAACGTTATCCTCCTTTAATAGAGTTTACCTTGTCTTAATTATTCCCAAAAATTGCAGTTGACAATCCAAGAACTATTAAAATATAATAGAATTGCGGCAAAATTTATCGTTTTTTGCCCGCAAAGTATGTAAAATTAGATATTAGTTAAATTTAATACCTAATTTTACGTGTTTTGACAATGTTTTGACGATATGCTATAATATAGGTACACCAAGAGAAAGGATAACGTATGGATTACGTAGACATTGCGGACAGACTGTTCGACATTCAACTCGACACCTATGTTCATTTTGGGGTCGAAGGTCTTCCAAACGATGCCGACACACTCAACGATATGGTGGAGTGGGACGCAGACCAGCTCCGCAAGACAAGTTGGTTCGACCTAATTGACCGACAGGCGATTCTGTGTGCGGACGAGCAATACAACGCACACTTCATCGCAGAGGTGGCGGCGAACGAGTGCGGCTTTGGCACACTTTACGAGGTGCATAACAGTGACAACTAGCGAACTGTCACCTAAAGAGGTCGTTCGAAAGCTCGCCGAGCAGATTACCGCTCACCCTAATGCCAAGATTCTAGTCAGCTCTCCAACTACGGGTTACGGAGAATGGGATTATATCTTCTGTCACGTACAAAACGTTGGTTACGAACCTGAACTTGGATTCTTGATTGATGATGACCTAGGGTGGAGCGAGACGTTTTGGAGCAAGGACGAGTATTTCAGCGAATATGGCGATGACCCTCGTCCAGAAGAAGTCCCTGAGTTCAACGAATATATCATTCTTTGGTGTGAATAGAGGATACCATGATTTTTCTTATCGTAGCAGCCGCACTCATTTTTCTGTTCATCATGTACAATCCGGTTCTGTTCATCTTCGGAGCGATTGTTATTGGGTGTGCGATTCTGGCACAGATTGCGAATATTTCCAGTTGGCGTAACAGCTAAGCTGAAAATTGTAAAATATACCCCCTCATACCCTAACTCGGTTTGCGAAGCAAACCCGTTAGGAATATGAGCGTAGCGAATAATTCCTAACGATAGGGCCGTTCCCGGTCGGCACGATTGACAATCGTATAAAGTTCCGCCACAGGTTGAGACGAATAATCGGGTCTACACCTTTTATCCAAGAGGTCGAGTAACGGGATAGTTATGTCTAGCAACTCTTGGTGAAGGGGTGTGCGGCGGGAGGATTATATCCTTTCTCACACTGATTAGGCAGGGAAGTGAACAAGTCAGTCGCTTGTGCCGCAAAAGTACGGTTGGAGACTCGTAAGGAATCCTTATCCCTAGTGGTTGCTCTTGGGGCGAGAGCGAGCGTAAAAAGGATTTTTTCCTATACTAGGTGTCACTATATAGATTTTAAGGAGTAAAGATGAAAGAGATTAAAGAAGTTGACCCCAAATATCTAGACTTTGAGCGGGATGATGATATTTATAAATATCATACGAAGCGTGTAGAGCAGGGGTCTGAAGAAAACTACAATACGAAATATTTTAAAGTTACAAAATCTTATGAAGACATGGGATTTTAAAAATATCTTAGGAACATGAGTTGGTCATTTTTGCTTGGGAGTGCGAGTTTGTCGTGGGCAGCGTCCGATTTGTGAAAAATTTGTGAAAATTTGCAAAACCCTGCCCCCGCCAAAATATCTCGCAAAACCCTTGACGGATTCCCGACCCTATGCTAGCGATGCAAGGGGGGTGCGGGAGCACCCCCCTAGAACACGTGTTCGCTTAGTGGTTCTCGCCTTGTGCCCTGCCCACGCCGACACCCTGAAAATATGCGTTCCGCATACCGTTCGCAATGGTTTCCAAAATGTAAGGGGTTTCGCAAAAGCGAACACAGCTCGCCAGATTGGGGATTACCGCACTCATGAGAATTTCGTCGCTCGGGTCGCTGGGCATGTCCCACAGCACGCTCAGAAAGTCGTACACGGCATCCTCAAGGTCGGCGGTAGTGGTGGCGGACTTGGCGATGGCGAACACATGGGCGAGAGTCTGGAAGTAAGTGGTCATTGTCGGTCCCCTTCTGTGTGTGTCTCTCTTGACACTTATATTATGCCCCATTGGCAAGCGTTATGCAAGCACGAATTTATCTTCACAGTTCCTTCACAATCAAACACACATTCCTGTAGCGTGGTGCGACGGTTCCTCTTTGTCTCTGCCTTGCCTATTGGGCAAGTCCTCGGCTACCGACTAAGTACATAGTACACTAGTGGCGTAGTGTGTGCAAGCCCCATCACACAACACACACATTTGCATGATGGGGCTTTGTATATTATGATTACTCGTTGAACAACTGATAGCAATACTCGCATACCTCGCAGGGGGTGCCGTCTGCTCCCTGCACGTACCACCATTCCGAGACGTGGGCACCGCAGGTGCCGCATTCCACGTACTGCACCGGCTTATCACCAAACACAGTGGTGCCGATAAGCATACCGAGCACGAACCAGAAGCCGACGAAGACCCAAGCAGCCCAACCAGAAAACGTAACCTTCTTCATTGTAACCCCTTACCTAGTGGCTATTGGATACAACTACATAGTAACCTATTAGCTACCCAAAAGCAAGCAAGTAATTGTGGAGGTTATGTGTGCAGCGATACCCTGTCGTTTGCATACACTTACTAAAGGTGCTAGTATCATAGTTGTCAGGTAGCCCACCAACAGAACGGGGTAAGTATTATGTTGCCTACTATTGCACTAGACCTCGACGGCACTATTGCGGATATGTACGGGGTTAAAGGGTGGCTAGAAGCCTTGCAAGCCCACGACGCAAGCCCCTATTTCGACGCAGGGGAGCTAGCCGACACGGATATTATTAACGCCCTTATCGAGCTTTACAAGGACGCAGGAGGGCACGTTTGCGTGGTATCGTGGACGGCTAAGGGGGATATTCCGCACGCCTATTTTACCGCCACGCAAGCGGCTAAGATGCTTTGGCTACGCGAGCATTTGCCCGCTATCGAGGACGTGCGTATTGTGGAGTACGGTACACCTAAGTATCTCGTTGTCAAGGACGTTAGAAACACTGTATTATTTGACGATGAACAGCCTAACCGAGACGCTTTCAGACGTGCGGGCGGGCAAGCTCGATACCCCAAAAGTCTTTACAGATTTCTAGTTGCACAGATTAGAAAGACGTGCTAGAATAAAGTTATCCCAAGAGGACAACAGAAGGGAACAAGCAATGAGGTACACTGTTGAGATTGTCCAAACCCACTATGTAACGGTAAATGCTGAGGACGAACGGCAAGCCGCAGAAATAGCACTTGACTGTTTGGACGATTCAAGCTATAGTGACACTGAGGTTACTAACGTTGAAGAAGCGGAGATTTAAAATGCCTATTCAGAACATTCCCGTTTTCGTTGTTATGTATTCTGTGCTTGCGTTCTGTGTTTGGATGATTTGGCTCGACCACAAAGACGAGCAGCACGCCCGAGGAATCGCCCGCGTGCGGCGGTGCGAGGTTCGCCGCAGGGCTATGTATCTTGTTGAGCAAGGCCGCAAGTCCCGAGCCGAACGCATGAAGGCATACCACAGTTAAAGCCTAGCCCCGAGAAATCGGGGCTTTTTTTCTTGACTATTGGGGCGAGTGTGATACAATAATATTAACGTCAACCGAGAGGGGTAAAGATGGACACCAAGCAGGCTAACGAGATTATCAAGCAGGACAAAGTCGCACGCGAGAAGCAATGGCAAGCCGAGGAAGCGGAAAAGCTCCACTATCGTATCTATTGGGTTAATCCCATTACGTCGTTGCTGCATCAACTTCCGTTTGTGGATATCTATGAAGATAATTACGGTGCTAATGCACGGATGTATCTGTTTTATGACCGTGATTGCCCCTACAAAGAAGCTCTAAGGGCAGTAGAAACAGCCGATAACGGCAAGATGGGCGTTTGCATTAAGTCGCGTTGGACTACTTACCTCGTGGAGCGTCTAAACTAGTCAATTGTGAAGAATGTGTGAATTGCCCTCGAAGTCTTGCACTTCGGGGGCGTTCTGGTATTATGTAGTTAGTCGATAGTCGAAGCGATGCAAATAGCAAAGCAGGGGCAAGAAAGAGTCGTGATAATCATTGCTACAGTTCTGTACCTATCCCAAGAGTGTGTGAGTTGTGAAGGAATTATGAAGAGAAAATAGTGACTTGCGGCAAGTCCCGACTAGTGTATTATGTAGTCAAGGCAAGGGGCTAACAGAACCAAAGGGGTTCACCGCCTTGCGAGAAAGGAAGTACACTATGTTCATCGCTATCGCCACCGAGGACTTCAACACGTTCACGGACAACAACGAGGCCGAGAACTGGAGGGACTACGCCTATCAGACCGAGTATCCCATCTTCACCGGTATGACCATCGACGAAACCCGCAACCGCGTTGAGAACTACTTCCGCAACTACTACGACGCTGGGGACGATATTCCCGAGTACGAGATTTGCGATATTACCACGTCGGTTATCGTCAAGGGGGCTTACAAGCTCAACATTACTTGTGACTACATGATTAACTAGTCTAACCACCAACGCCCCGCCACAAGGCGGGGTTTTTCTTTGTCTATTGGGTTGTGAAGATTTTGTGAATGCTATTGACACACAAGAGAGTTTTATGATAAAATGGAAGTGATGTACATTTTTCTATGGAGATTTTGTGGAGATTCTACAAAACCACTTGACAAGGTTTCTCCCCTATCCTATTATTATTATTAAGATGGAGAAGGTCGATTTTTCTATGAAGATTTTGTGTATCTCGAAAATATCTATTGTTCCAAGAGACTAGTTGTGATACAGTGGAAGTGCTGTCTATTTTTCAAGTAGTATTATCGAACTGGTGTTCTGGTGTGCGGCTAAAGCGTATTTTTCCCGCCCACCCTAGTCCCTATGGTAACGTTTCACGTCCCCCAAGTCAATACCCTACACACAATCAACACAAACGTCTAAATGTGTAGGAAATGTGGAGACGTGGCGTGACGCTTGCCCCACGGCCTACCCTATGGCATACTATAGTTGTCCGAAGGGGAGCCGAAGAGAAGGGAACACACCGCAAGCCCCAAGGCACACGGACGCGAAACTACACGGTCATACAGACAAAGGAGAAAAGATTATGACCAAGAACACCGTTTCCCGCAAGTCCCTGTCCTCCATCGTCCTCTACGCTGCCGAGAACGGCTGCACCATCTGGGATGCTGCCGACGCTCTGGGCTTTGACCCCGAGGGCACCCGTCAGGCGGTTGCCGACTTCAACACCGCTATGCACCGTCCTCGCAAGTCCAAGCCCTCTGCCGAGACGCTCAAGAACGCGGCTATCATGCACGAGCTGGTGGAGGAGCTGAACGCTCGCGGCAAGGAGATGACCGCCGCCGAGCTTGCCGACGTGTACACCGACCCCGAGGGCAACGTCCTCAACCCCCGCAAGGTTGGTGCTGCCCTTGCTCGTGCGGCTCGTGAGGGGCTTATCGCCAAGTCCCCCGAGAAGTGGAGTGTTGCCCACTACGCCCCGCACGGCGTGGAGTTCGCCCCCAAGCCCAAGCGGGTGAAGAAGTCCGAGCAGACCGACGCGAGCGATAGCGAGCAGAGCGACGCTCAGGACACGCCCGAGGACGTGACCGAGGACTAGAACAACTGTTCGAGATAGCCCCCACGCAAGTGGGGGCTTACCCTTGACCAGAAAGTTAGCCTAGGTTAACTTTGCCCGCACTCTCCCTCCCGCCCACCCTTGACATGGTAACGCTATTCTATCGGTCGTGCAAGGGGGTTTTTGCAAGATTCTAAAGAAAAAACAACGCCACAGAATCGTTTCTAAGCCCCTAAAATACAACGTGCCTAGTCCTATGCCCTAGAATCTCCAAAGGCCGTTAGAATGGCTCTCAGGAGCTTACAAGGCTATTTGTTTGTCTGTAGCTATCGCCGCAAAGCCCCAAGAGAGCCGAAAGTTAGCTATGGTTAACTTTGTGCGGCTATTTCCCCACCCGCCGCACCCTAAGTGTAACGCTCTATTGGTTCAATTGCAATACTCTACACAGAATCCACACAGTTCAATTTTAGTTCAAATACACAAGTGCGGCCATTTGTCAAATTTGAACCTCTCCAGCTTCATAAAACCCGCACATTATTTTGCTTGCTTTTGGTACACGTCCGGCGTACTATTCTTGTTGTGCCAAGGCGGCACACGTGCAAGCCCCACACGACAACGGGGGCGAGAAATGGAGTCGGTAAGATGGGCAAGGGCAAGCGTAAGACGGTTATCGTGTTGGACACCGAAACCGCCCCCATTGTCAAGATGGGTAAGGACGTGGACGCTAACAAAATGCGTGTGTACGATATGGGCTACATTGTCCGCGACAAGCACACGGGCGAGGTCTACGCCGAACGTTCGTTCGTGTGTGCTGATACCTTCTTCAACGGGCGGCGTTTCATGGATTCGGCTTACTATGCCGAGAAGCTGCCGCAATACTACGCGGGCATTGCCACGGGCGGCGAGTGGGAGCCGGTTTCGTTCGCGGACGCTTTCAAGACGTTTCACGCGGATTGCGAGACGTGGGGCGTGTCCGAGGTTTGGGCGTACAACTCACAGTTTGATGAAAAAGCGTTGAACGCCACTTGCAAGGACGTTTCAGCGGGCATGGTGGAGACGTTCACAAACCTGCGTTGGCGTGACATTTGGCGTTTTGCCGAGTGCATCACGGGCACGGTTCGCTATTGTGAGTGGGCTACCGCTCACGGGTACGTTACCGAAACGGGTACGCCCTGCACGGGTGTTGAGTACCTTATCAAGTATTTGGACGGGGATACGGGTTTTAGCGAGCGTCACACCGCCCTAGATGATGCCCGCCACGAGTCCCGCATTTTGTCGCTGTGTCTCGCTCGTGGTATCAAGCAGCCCACCAAGGCGGGCAACGGGTACCGTGCGGCTCAGCGTTGGGCTAAGCAGACGGGGCATTACATCCCCAAGGAGCAGCGGCAGAAGTAAGCCGAGGGAAACCCCCGCAAGGGGGTTTTCTTTTAACTATTTATCGAACTGGTGTTCGTGCCTACGGCACGGCACCAGCCGCCTACGGCGAACTGGTGTTCGACTATTGGAATTGTGGAGATTTTGTGGAGACTGGCGTCTCCTACTTGACACAAACCATTTTTTATAGTACAATAGAAGTGACGTAGATTTTTTTGTGTAGAATTTGTGAATCGGTGAACGGTACTTGACAAGTATTTTCGCCTATCCTATTATTATTATTAAGATGGAAGACTGTCATTTTTTTGTTAACCTAGGTTAACTTCCAAGTAGCATTCCCCACCCTCCACACCCTATATTGTAACGGTTTTGTGCGGCAAAGTCAATACTCATTCACAATCTACACAAAGTCCCCACAAAACCGCAATTGTGTAGGAATTGTGGAGACAAAGACTCACACTTGCCCCCTAGCCCCACCCGTGGCATACTATTAATTGTCCAAGGGGGACGGGGAACCGAACAGAAGGGGGAACCAAAACCGGACGCCCCACGGACACTAGCCAAGTATCAGAAACTACAGAAGGGAATTTTACTATGGCTAACATCACTCGCAAGCAGCTCGTTAACGCTCTCGCCGCCGAGGGCATCGCCGACGTTATCGCCGACGCTATGGGGGCGGACGTGGCCGACGTCTCCGCTACCATCAATAAGATGGTGGAGTCCGCCAACCGCAAGCGTGTCTCCAAGCCGTCCGCCGAGACGCTGCGTAACCGTCAGATTGCTACTGAGCTGGCGGGCGAGATTAACGCCCGTGGTGCTGAGTTCACCGCTGCGGATATCGCGGAGTTTTACAGCGACCCGGACGGTATGCCGCTCACCGCTCGCAAGGTTGGTGCCCTGCTGCGTCAGGCGGTGGCTATGGGTCTGATTGCCGTCAGCCCGGAGCCGTGGAGCGTCAAGCACTACGCCCCCGTTGGGTTTGAGTTCGCTAAGAAGCCCGTCCGCGTCAAGAAGGCCAAGGACGCGGAGAAGGCGGACAACGCCGAGTAGCGTACACTAGAACAGACGTTCGCCCACCTAGGCTGGCAACACGCCCCTAGGTGGGCGTTTCGCTAGGGTGAGAGTTAACCTCGGCTAACTTCTAGATCTAGCCAACCCGTGAAAGTTAACCAAGACTAACTTTTTACGTCCATTCCCCGCCCTCCCTCCCTTTAAGGGTAACGCTAGAACCCGCCCACGTCAAGAGCTTTCACAGAATCGTCACAACTATTTTAAGCCCCTGAGAGCCGTTTTAAGCCCCTAGAATTTTATCTATGGACTAGGATACCCGCCAACCTATGAACGCCCCTCAGACGGGCTTAGAAGGGCTTTAAACACGATTCTACGATATCACGGTATCCAAGAGACAAACAGAACGCTAGCCGTGCGGCGATACCCTAAACCGTGGGAAACGTCACTAGAGCCGTTCTAAGCCATTCTCGCCGTTCGCGTAGCGAACGCCGGTAAGCCCCTACGGGGCTACCGAAGGCGTTCTAACGCCTACCCCGCTATTCCCCTACCCGTGAACTATTTAAAGCCGTTAGAACCGCTTACAATCGTTCTAACGCAATTGTGGTGAGTTTGTGAACCTATTGTACAATTGCCGCAATCATGTAATATAGTAGTCAATCGGTACCACGGTATCCGCGACAATATCACGGGTCTGAGAGGTAAACAAGCCGTTATATCAGCGTCTAGCGAGAGCGACGGCGGGCGGAACTAGCAAGGGTAATTGCAACAGCCCGCCCCCTAAAGTTAACCAAGGCTAACACCGAACACCAGTTCGGTTTTTTTTATTTGTGAAAAAGTTGTGGAGATTTACTTTTGACTCTTGACGTACCCGGCTGCTTGTGCATTGCCACTTGACCCCCTAGCATGGTATAATGGTTAGGTCAAGAGGGGAAGGGGGAAAAGCATGGAAAATCCACAACTCCAGAAAATCGAACAGGTGTTCGTGGAACAGGTGTTCGCCCGTTGTCAAGTGCAACGCAGCCCTCTATAGGCGATTTCGCCAGAACACCTGGGATTCCATAGGCTCCTCGAAAAAAAACACCACGAAAACCTCTATAGGCTCGCTCACGATTGCCCGTGGGATTTTTTTGTCAAGCGAAAACCGCCCTATAGGCAAAAAATTCACAGAAATCCCCATATATAATATATATTTATTAAAAAGTTTCACGTGAAACAATTTATTTTTATAAAAAAAGCCTCGCATCTTATCCAAAAGAGGACAGATGTGAGGCAATTTTTGTATCAATTTGATATAATTTTTATATAAAAAGTATCTAAATTTGTAACAAAATAGGGTAAAACCGCACGGATTTTACCCTAATCTTTTATCTTTTTTTTATATTCTACTGACGCAAACCGATGAATAGCTCATAGTTGTACCAGCTGATAGAGGCAGAATGAATAAGTGAGGTGATGAAGATGTTAGTGTGGTCACCGTGGTCAAGGCTCTGATACTCGTAAAGATACACAAGAGTCATCGACTCACGGTCAGCACTATCAGAGTAATCGTCACGAATATCCACAAGAAGCTGGTTGTAAGCCTTGGTAGCATCAATCCTATCATCGAAATAATCCACGGTTTCCGTGCCAAAGGTGCCCTTCTCGGGACAGTTGTCGATAACGTTCATGCGAATCATAAATGGCATAGAGAAACCTTTCTTTCACTGTGTACTATTATAGTATACTACACGCAAACCACGTTGTCAACTAGAACCAAAAGTACATCTTAGGCGAGGACTTCTCACCCGACACGACCTCGGCAAGCTTACGCTCGACCATCAGCCGCAGGTAGTACGACGCGGTACGAGTGTTCCAGTTCTCTCCGGGGAACAGGGCGTTAACCTCGTGAGCAAACTCCTTGGCAGACACAGCCTCACCATCGGCAACGTGACGCTTCAACGCCTCGATAGCCATGTCAAGACGCTCGGCAGTCTTGGCGGAGGACTTTCCCGCACGCTCAAGCTCCTTAGCCACCCACTCCTGAACCTCCGCATCCTCGGGCATGGCAGCGGCGATACGGGCAAACATCTCGGTACGCTTGGACATAAAAGACTCCTTAGTGTAGGAACTTACTTTATTATATAGACAAGGGGGAACACTTTATCGGTCGTGCTCTGAGTGAAGGTTATGCTCCTTCTCCCCTTGGAACGATTATATTATAGCATATCTGAAACCCAAGAGTCCAATGCAAAACACCTGTCTATTCAAATTCTCGGGCGGAACTTTTAGCACCTTGTTCAGTCCTTGAACTTGTATGTACCACATGATACAGAAAAGTTGATGAATAGTCAAGCGTATCCAATAGACAATGGAAAATAGAGGTATGCGGCCAATGGTTAAAAATGAAAATAGTCATAGGTACCCTTGCGGTTAAAAATGAAATTCCTGTCAAAAATGAAATTAATTCCTTGGGACTCCCGTCGTTAAAAATGAAAATAGTCTTGCGGGAGTCACGTTATTAAAAACGAAAATAATATTCGGGGAGTCACTTGACAATTGTTAAAATGAATTTTCTGGAATTTTGTGTTATTTTTATGGAATTAAAATTGTCAAGTGTTATAGGGTTGACAATTGGGGAACACCCCAATTCCATTGGGCTAAGCCTTAATAAGTATAAATCAATTAATCCTCTGCTATTTATCTGCAAAAGATACCATTTAGATAGCAATGTGATATCACTTTGATATGATATTTTCTGTTTTTTAATTGGTAAACGTGTTGCAATGGACTACATTTTCCGGAAAAGTAATACATATTTCACATACTAATCAACACTTCGCCCCACTTTTCTACACTTGCTCCCACTTATTTTCAACTTTCGTGAACATATCCAGATAATATTTTGGCACATCCCCAAAAGTAAGTGCGGCTTGCACAGCAGGGAGATTGCGGCTGTCTTCAATTAACTTGTATGCGGTCAATCCAGTAATGAATGCCTTTCTATCATAAACGTATCTCTCTCCGTCTATGTATAAAGGTGGTAACTTTTCTCCGGCATATTTGTCTGGATAGATATATACACCATCTTCGACAAATTCTTGAAGCATAGTTCTAATTTGAACGTGACTACGGTCATTCACTCTGTATAAATATCTGTACCAGCCATTGTACTCAGATGTTCCAGCTTTCTGGGTTGGAAACGGTTCAGATATCTCAATCAATCCAACGGCTTGTAGAGTTTCAAGTACCCAGTTCATTCTTTGACGATTGTTTCTTCCGTTGTCGCAATAGCCACACGCCTCTAACAGCCCCCCTTTTCCTTGCACATGGAAGGTATAGTAACAACTGGTTCCAAAATACTTTTGATGTTGCTCATACTTGTTTTTTAAGTAACAATATACTTTGAAACTAAGCTCTGACAATGACGTAAGACAATACTTCACTGTTTCTGGGTCTAAGGTGATAAAAGGCTTGATATAGTTGAGAGTATAAGTCTCGTCTCCGTTGTCTGTCATAATGCCAAGAGACAGATAGGTTTCAATAACTTTGTCTATTTTGCGGACTTGCAACTTAAATGCTTTTCGCATAATGCTTCGCAGATTCTTTTTTGAAATCACTCTACGGTTATTGTTGTCTAACTCACAATAACTGTCCAATGCGGCTCTAATGGATACCATATAATTTTTGTCTTTTAATTTATCTTCGCCCATAGGTACAAAAGCCTGTCTTACTATATCGTCTACCACACTTTCACTTGCTACTCTTTTACCAAGTTCTTTATTTGATTCCATCACTACTCCTTTTCTATTATTTTATTTTTATTCGCCCGTTCCTAGACTGTATTATACTTAGACTAATATATATAATAGACTAGTTAATAAGGGTAAATTTTAATACAAATCAAGCTTTCCCGAAGGGTAAATTTTAATACAAATGATATATACCCGAAGGGTAAATTTTAATACACCCTCAAAGAAGATGTGTTTTTATTTTCCGAAAACCTTATACAAATAGTTTGATTTTCTTATACATATTGTTTGAAAACCATATACAAATGTCAAGTTAAAAATAGGGGCGGTACTTGCGTACCGCCCGCTAGTCTAACGAGTAAAATTCTTTTTGTCCCAGTCGAAGAAGAACTCTTCCGCTGTCTTGTACTTGTGCGGCTTTGCGTTCACAGTCTTCAGACAATCATAGAGAACATTAAGATGTTCCTGCGTGTCACCGATGAACCATTGACCGCAAAGAAAGTCATGCTCAGCCAGTTCACCGTTGTCTGCCTTCTGCTTCCACTCCATATCCATGCGGCCAAAATAATCAATCAATGCGAAGTAGATTACCTTCCATTGCCACCCACTGCGGTTAAGCTCCTGACACTGGATAAGGTTGTGTGAGTTATTGGCGGCATAACTCTCGCCGCACAGCTCGGCTAGCTTCTCAACATAGATTTGGTCTACGCTTAGATATCGTTTCACTGGTTTTCTCCTTCCTGTTCAAGAATCGCCTTGACGATGTTGCTATCATCTTCAATCTGACTCTTGGAAAACAACTTCTCTATCACGTGAGTAGTCGGTTGACCGCTCTTTAGATAACTGATAATATATTTATCGTGATTGAAAATGCTCTCTTCTACAGAGAATTCGTAGATGTTCTTGTCCGTGACAAAAGTTCTCTGTTTCACAGCGGCATCACTTCCACTTCCTTTGAATGAGACTTAAGATAACGCTTATAAGCTTTGCGGTCATTGAACTTGATGTGCGGCCTACGCTTGGGCGTTAGATACACGCTGATATTATACCAACTGGTATTGACTTGAAATTCAAAGGGGCATTTGCGGTTAAGCTTCTTTTTGAGTTTCGCCGCACGTTCGTCTCTCGTCTGTCTGTTATATTCGGTGAAGAGAAAAAGATATCCAGTGTCTTGACTCTTGGATTGCGATATGCTCCAATAGTCTCGCTTGATGGACTTGTACATTTCTTTTACTTTCATTAATATGTCTCCGTAGATATCATATAAAAAGCATAGACAATGTCTATGGTAATAATTACTAGCGATAGAACTAGGAAAAAATCTTCAAACCATTTCCCAAGAAGCATTCCAAATAAAATGGCTGTGGACAGCCACCCAATATCGACTTTCATTAAAACATCTCCTCGAACACCTGCGTGCGGACAACCACTTCCAGAGCACTCTCGGGCTTGCGGCCAAAGTGAGTGTAACGGAAATAAGCACGTTCAATCTCGTGCTTAAAGGCGGACTTCCCATTCTCGCCATAGATAGCCATGCGGCGAGCCTCTTCCACGAACTTGAGGTAAATGTCCTCGGGAACCATCACAGAATAGTCAATGTCCTCGTAGTGCTTGATGGTCATTTAATCTCCTTCTAATTGTTCAGAGCTGCCTTGGCGATGTTGTACAGATAGTTAGGCTCGGTGACACGGTTGCGGTCAAAGACAAGGCCGCACGCCTCGCACTCACGACAAAGGTCATTTAGATACTTTGGGTTGCTAGTGAGGCGTAGGGTGTCACAGATGCGATAGATAAGCTCCTGCGTGACCTTCTTCTGTTTGCGGCGATGGCTGGCACGCGGGTCAAGCACACTATTATAACGCTTCATGTCTATCCTTTCCCTTTTGGACTAAATATATTATAACATATTCCATGCCCAAGAGTCAAATAAGATATAGTGACTAAAATCCGTAGCGGCTCCAAATCTCGTCACGATACTGCTTGCGTGTGCGGACAGAATTGATAGCGTTGTTCACGTAGTCAATTGCGTCGGTAGCGGTAACAAACCTCTGAAAGCACACCATATCACCAGAGAATTGGACAAGCAGTTCAAAAAATGGTACATTGTTCTCGTCAAAGATAAGTTTGATAAAAATATATGGTGTGCAAATATTGCCAAGACGAGAACGCTCTGTCCACGAAATAGTTGTGTCATTGATACGTTCAAACTGGTTAATCTCTATATCACCATTGAACTTGTTGGCGAAATCGTAGAACTCGCTATTGTCAACGAGAGTATCAAAGTAATCCATAAAATCAACCTTTCTCTTTTGCCTCTTGACTACTCTATTATACAACTGATATAATAAAGACACAAATAGAAAGCGTGCGGCGATTGATAATTGATTTTCTATTGACTATTCGCCGCACATCTTGATATAATATAAGCGTAATCTCGATTGAAAGGATAAGAAATGATTAAATACGAACCTGTAACACACTACGAACTTAAGTTCGAAAAAGGGAAGCCACTGCCTCTATATTATCTTTATACTCTTTTGGGGCAGGATTATGAAGTGTTTCGCAACGAGCCGCATCTTCTGACTGACCGTGGCGAGGATGCGGATTATGTCCTTGATACTCTTCACACTGTCCTGAATGGTTTTCCTGAAGCGGAAAGCGTCTATTATGACAATGATACTCGCGTGTTTAAGGTTCAATTTGGTAGCAACGAGGGGGTTAAGCTTGCTCGCGTGTGCTTCTATATCGAAGATGATGTTTTAAACTGCAATGTTCAGCGTGGGCATTATGGAGAGGATTGTAGCGATACTTGCACGCATATCGAGTATGAACCCGGTTTTTATATGAGTTGGGATGTTGAAGACCTTATCTTCTATGGTTTTGTCGAGGATTCGGAGGATTACGATGATTAAGTTTGCACCTTTTGTTGAATATAAGATGGATAAGTGTTATCTGACTGAGGTTGAATGTGTCGGTGTGATTGTGCGGCAAATGGCCGACTGGGACAGAGACGAGAGCTGTGATGTTCTAAGTGCCATTTATGATGGCTCTTGGACTCACCGATTCAATGTTGATAAGAATCAGACTGAGTACGAGTTTGGCGGCGATGAAAACCGTTCGCGTCGTGACTATACTGCTATCTTCAGTTTCACACCAGACCATGAGTACGTTAAGCTACGTATCTATGCTGGTAACCCAGAGGATGAATATATTGTTTTCTTCCACGAATTTGATGATGACGAAATGATGGGGTTTGTAGATTATCTTACATATAAAGATGACCCCAAGAGGCTTGAGCATTATAGTCCAGATGGTGATTAAGGTTTTAAATAATGAGTCTATATTGTAGTGGGGACGCAAATATATCACCTGTGGGCTAAATACTATAAATACTCTTATTCTTTTTTAATATATAATAAATCTAAAAAAAGAAAGGAGTATTTATGGAAGAATATAACATAGGAGATTTTATAAACAAGTGGGAAATTATTGATAAAACGCCTACTATTAAACGTAAAGGTCAACAAAAATATTTATATACCATTAGATGTTCTGTATGCAAAGAGACGATACGAACTGTTCGTAAATGCGACTTTAATGGATTAGGTGAACAGTGTAATAAATGTATGTTATTTAAAAGAAATACTGTTCATACAGAAGCTTTAATTGGAAAAACTTTTGGGCATTTAAAAGTTATTGGTGATGCTGGATATAAACCGTATTGTGGCGAGAAAAAAAGACACAAATCTATTGTGGTATGTGATTGCGGTAAAAGTGAACCATTTGAAACGTTTGACATATATCTTAAAAATGGTAATATAAGTAGTTGTGGTTGTGCTAAACATAAAAGTAGAGGTGAATATGAGATATATAAGGTATTAGAAAATATATATCCATATAGCTTCTCTACAGAGTATTCTTTCTTTGATTTAATTAGTAACACGACTGGAAGAAGATTACGTTTTGATTTTGCTCTTTTTGATAAATATAAGAAACTTATAGGACTTATTGAATTTGATGGTAGACAGCATGAATTTGGTCCAGATACAACTACTTGGAGTAGAACTAAAGATACTTTAGAAGATATACAGGAACGAGACGAATTAAAAAATAAATATTGTGAACAGCATAATATTCCTTTATGCCGTATTAACTATAAAGATTTTGTAAAAATTCCAATTTTATTAGAAGATTTTATTAACAATCTTCTTAAAGGTGGTGATGTGTATGAGTAACAAAGGCAACGTCTTTGTTACTGGTTGAGCGATGCTCATGGAAATATAATTGATAAGTTAGGATATCGCCGCAACCCAGAAGTGCGGAAGTTGACCGAGGATGATGTTCTAGTTATTTGCGGCGATATCGGACTTGGCTGGTTTGGGGCTGACAAGGAATATAAGTACATTCTCGACTTCCTTGCGGCCAAGCCATTCAAGGTTGTGCTAGTCCGTGGGAATCACGACCACACTGGGGTTATCCGTAACTGTAGCGTTCCATCTACAGGTAATCGTGATACTGTTAAGCTTATTACTGGTACGCTCTGTAATCCCGTTTACGGCGATAAAATCTATGACAGTATATTCTGGGTGCCAGATAGTGCAGTGCTTAATCTATGCGGCCATAGGTCGCTTGTGATTAGTGGAGCGAGCAGCCATGATATTTGGAATCTCGTTTCGCCGCACGAGAAGGAGCGTATCAAGCGTCTGAAGCACGAACATCAGTTCTACAGAGTGATTGGTAAAAGCTGGTGGCCTGACGAGAACATTAACGTGCCATATGCTTTTTCGCTGTTGAACGATTATTTCCGCACAACTGGCACTTATCATGCCTACGTGGAGAACCTGCCTTTTGTTGGTGATGGCAAGGAGCGAGTAGGATACTTTGATTATGTATTTACGCACGACTGTCCTGCGTTTATGTGCGACGTGTTTGCTCGTCCCGGTGATTTGGGACGTTTGCGGCCAACGGACAATGAGGATTTTCTTGAGTTGATTAAAGACCATATCAACTATCGTTATTTTATTCACGGGCATATGCACACATTCATGCGTTATGCTGTGACCGAAGATGATTATGGTAAGCACGAGGTAGTTTGTCTCTATAAGGATATATTTAAGTTGCCGGACAATCCACGAGATAGCAACTTTCAGGACTGGGAATTTGTTTGTCAGTGTGCCCAGATTGTATAAAAGAAAAGGGAGCCGCTTACGCGACTCCCTTTTTCGTTACTCTGTTGTTTTGTAAAAAGTTCCATCCTCTGAAATTCTTGGGGCGATAACATAATCACCATGAATATTGAACACAAGGTATTGATAGCCGGTATCCATATCAATAATTACCTCGTGTTCCATCCCAAGCATTTCTCCATCACTCGTGTACATCACAAAGTCTGCGGTCTTGGCTTGTTCCATCTGATATTGCTTTGAACAGCTGTTAGCCCAAAACCCTAGTGACAGACCGATAATACCGACAAAAACTGCCCAAAGGAAGATAGTTATATAGGTATGGTCATATGACCAATCAATAATTTTGTCTTTCATTCAATTCCAATCTTACTCACACGTAATATTCTGCGTCCTATTGGATAAATCTTATCTATGCGTAAGATTTACTCGCACTCCGAAACGCGGTCAGAGAAGTAATCCTCAATCTCGCTGTAAACCTCACCAAGCATTGCACAGCGAATGCAAACATCCAGAGACTCGGCATTGTTATCACGGAGATATTGAGCAATCTCGTCACCGTCAATACAAATCCCAGAGAGAGCGTCAAGAATCTTCTCGTCCCAAATAGCGTCGGCAACTGCCTCACGAGCCTTGGCAGCGTTGAAGAAGTAAGAACCGCTTCCGTTGCCGGTTACAGCATCGTCAACGAAGAGGTTGTCGTAAACAACGTCCCACTCGGTATCACCGTCCCAATAACCGCAATCGAACTGCTCGTCAATGACGGCAATGGCATCGTTCTTGACCTGCTGATAATAGTCGTTGTAGTTCATTAGGTTTCCTTTCTCCCTTGCTGACAAGCATATTATAGCACAGGTGATTTTGGTTGTCTGCGGCAATTCTAGTGGGTATTATAATAGACATGTGCAATATTGCTGCCAATTCATTTCATCCCCGAAGATTCGGTTAGACAGTTCGTAGAGCTTGTATTATAATAGTATCACACCAAGAGAAAGGAACTGGTTATGGCGCTTTACATTAACGAGGATGAATACCCGCAGAACTACGATTGGCTCCCCACAGACAAGCAGCAAGCCATCATTGATTACTTAAACGACTTGCGTGACCGGTCTCTTCGGACGTTCCGGCTTAGTCGTTCCAGCATTTGTAAAAAATCCGAGCACAAGGATTTTATCGAGCGTCGCTGGCGTGAGCTGAGTGCTAAGGAGGATGCCTGCCTTGACCTCTTGGACTTTCTTGGCATCAAGATTGAAAGTGGCTGGGTCGAGCATCGTGATGGCTACTTCCTTGCAACGTATAACGACGCCATTGCGCAGCAGGATTACTACGATGACATTGCCCGCGATGCTGAGGGTGATGTTGACGAGTATCTTTTTGGCGGCAATTATGAGAATGAATAGTGGCTGTATTTTTTTCAAAACTTTAACCTTTTAAATGTCATTTGACTATAAGACTCTCTTCTGTTATACTATTGATGTAACAAGGAAGAGAGTCTTTTTTTTATGAAGGGGTTATTAAATGGATGCTGTTGATTTTCGTGATAAGTGGGTTCTTCGTCGCACTCAGCGCGCAGGGTTGTGTTATCTTCAGTGTAAGTATTCTAATAATCGAATCGTGTTTATTGTGAGTGACCCAGACTTCCCTAACAAGTTTAATGTGGAAGTCCGATATACTGCTCATGGTCGCAAGAATCGCAAGAGCGGTAACGCTAATTATCGTGTGCTTGATTCTCGCACGAAGACATATCAATTTGAGACTATTGAAGAGGCATTCCGCGATGCCAACCGTCTGATGGATTCTTGGAATAGCCCGGAGGGTAAGAATCTGCCGGATGTTGATACTATCAATGTACCGTTTATGCGGTTTGCAGCTGAGAATTCAATTGACTCTAAGGTGCAGGAATAAAAAATTTTTTTAGGGTGTACAGATTTTTCTGTATACCCTTTTTCTTTTTTGGGCACAATATTATAAAATATATTATCTAGATTTTATATATAATAGATAGATAGAAAGGATTTAATATGCCAAAAGTAAAAGATGGTAAGGTTTCACTTAATCTAAAAGTAGACGAAGATATGTATAATCGCTGGGTCGAGAGAGCCTGTGATATGCGTATTACGAATATTAGCGAGTTTATTCGACTAATGGTAGAAAAGGGAATTAATAATGTCACAAGCAGATGAATTGTATAAATATTATTTGAGTCATCAAAATTTATCCGCCTCTGAATTAGCAGATGCTTGCGGATTTTGCAGGTGTGTAGTAACACAAGCCAAGAAAAAATATGGTTTTGAAACTATAAAAAGATGGAAATATAATATTGGAGATAAATTAGGACCTTATGGAATAACACTGATTAAACAACTTGAAGACGGGCAGGGGCTATTTGAGTGTCCTTTATGTCATTCTTCATTTAAGGCTGAATATAGGAGTGTGATATCTGGAAGACATAAAAGTTGTGGGTGTGGACATACTCATATAAAAGATTTAACCGGTCAAAAATTTGGAAGACTTACAGTATTATCGTTTACGGGAGAATTGACTGATAATTATAACGCTTTATGGCTATGTCAATGTGATTGTGGAAATAAAGTAATAGTATCTGCTAATAAATTAATCAATGATAGGGGAACTAAATCTTGTGGGTGTTTGGCTATTGAAAGTAGACAAATAGCCGCTCAAAATAATTTATTACATTTAGATGGCCAAAAATTTGGTAGATTAACTGCTTTATATAGGATAAAAATAGATAATAAATATTATTATCATTGCATTTGTGAATGTGGTGCAGAAAAAGATGTTCCTGTTAGTGCTTTAACAACTGGAAAAACTCTTTCTTGTGGGTGCGTCAATTCTAAGGGCGAATACGCTATTGCTCAATGGCTTCATAATAATAACATTATTTTTATTAAAGAAAAAACTTTTATTGATTGTTTAAATCCTTTGACTGCCAATAAACTACGATTTGATTTTTATTTGGTTGATTATAATGCTTGTATTGAATATGACGGAATACAACACACAAAAGGATGGAGTTACAATGGAAGGCAGAAGGAGTCTCTAGAACAGATACAATATAGAGATGAAATTAAAACTCAATATTGTATAGACCATGGGATTTCGCTTTACAGAATCTCTTATTTAGAGTATGATAATATAGACAGTCGAATGGGAGAGATTTTAAAGGAGCTAAATAATGAGTAAGTACAAGTCTTTCATCCACGTACTTCGCTTGTCTCGTCCTGAGTGTGACGGCTATCTCGCAGGCAAGATATCTGTTAGCGTTAAGATGGACGGTACGAACGCTTGTATTTGGTATGACGAGGATGATAATGCCATTCATTATGGTTCTCGTAAGCGTGAGATTACCATCTTTGATGATAACGCTGGGTTTGCAGCTTATTGTGAGTCTGGCGTAGACGAAGGTATCGAGAATCTTAAGCAAGTTTGTCGAGACAATCCTAACATTATCATTTTTGGCGAGTGGCTTGCGGGAATTGCTGGCCGCAAGTTTACCGGCTCTATAAAACTTTATCAGGATGGCGGCTTTTATGTGTTCGCCGTTTATGATTTTAATCTTGAGCGTTATCTTGAGCACGACGAGTGGATTCCGATGCTTGAGCATGCTTACGACAAGCTTATGCGTCCAATCGCTGTTCTTGACAACCCTACCGAGGATGAAGTGAGCGCTCTTCTCGATAAGACTGACTTCAATCTTCCTGCCGGGACTCTCGGCGAAGGGATTGTTCTTTACAATCCTACTTTTCGAGATAATTACGGACATTGGCAAGTCGCAAAAATCGTGAGGTCGGAATACCTTGCGGCCAAGGGTACTAAGACTAAGAAGCCGCAGATAGACGCGACCGATATCGAGGTCGATATCGCAGAGTCTTATATCACCGATGCTGAGATTGCTAAGGAGCAGAACAAGATTATACTTGAACTTGGCGAGGATGCTTGGGTATATGATAACAAGCATATTGGGCGTCTTGTTTCTACTGTGTGGCATGAGTTTATTACTGACTCTCTGCCTACGGTAATTAAAAAGTACAAGAACCCCACCATTGACTTTGCTCGACTTAATGGGCTTTCTAATCAGCGTGTTCGTCAGTTTCTTAAGCTCTAGGAGGTAATATATGCACTTTTGCGTTGGTGTCATTCATCGTGATGGTACGGATATTGATGATATTATGCGGCCATATGATGAAAGCCTAGAGATTCAGAAGATTGTCGAAGAGGACGGATATGAATATTGGACTAATCCAAACGCCAAGTGGGACTGGTTTGAGATAGGTGGTCGTTGGTCTGACCGTCTTCATCTGAAGAATGGTGAACGAGCCGATTCAGCTCTGCTATGTGATATTGATACAGGTTTTAGCATAGCAGCTTACAACAATGCACTAGCATATTGGAACGATGCTATGCAGAACAAGACTTTTGACTCTCCCCAGTATATGATATCTCACTATCTTACCAAGGATATCTATGCTGCTTTGCGTGGGATGTTCTATTTTAATTATGTTATTGACGCAGACGGTAGGTGGCACGAGAACGACTTTTTCTTTACGAATATTATTCAAGAGATTAGTTGGGCACAGGACTTCCATAAGAATTTTCTATACTCTCTAAATCCTAAAGAGTATCGAATTACTGTTGTAGATATTCATATCTAAGGAGAGTTATGCGGTTTAATGACAATGATAATTATGGATTCATTCTCTATCAAGACGCTCTGAACGATATGTTTAGCTTTCACAAAGGGCAGGTTGATAAGTGCGGTGAGCCGTATTATCTCCATCCTCTGCGTATCGCCGCACACTTCCAAGAGCTAAATGATGCCGATGCAGCTATTGTCGCTTGTCTCCATGACCTTGTAGAGGATACTAGCTGCTCTCTTGGATATCTAGAGGATAGATATCCTGAGAGCATCGTAGACGCTGTAGACGCGATTACTCGACGCGAGGAAGAGCAATATAAGCAGTATATCCGTAGATGTATCAAGAACGATATTGCTCGTCGCGTAAAAAAGCAGGATGTTCTTGACAACTTGCGGCCTGACCGCACGTGGAAAGATGCTCCGCTTTCTAGATATTACTGGACTCTTGCGGCAATTGACGGTACCAGCCGTGGAATTCGAGAGAAGTTTTAACAAATAAAGCCTAGTAGATTGCTTTCTACTAGGCTTTTTCTTTTTCTTGTGTTATAATGATTATATCAAAGGCAAGAGAAAGGGTTATGTATGTTCGAGGTTGGAATGTACGTTCGTTATATGAACAAGGTTTGGGTTGTGGATTCCTTCTACGAGGACATGATGTTTCTTCGTAACGTGGATGATGACCGTCTTGCGGTTGTCTTGTCCCACGAGTATGACCGAGTGGAGGTTTATTAATGGATATGGGAACTGTCGCGGCAATCAATCCTTTTGCGGCTGTCGGGCTAATGTCCGGCGAGGGGCTTGCTAGTCTCTTTGGCCGCACAAAGATGTATGCTCGCTATCTTGGTAAAACCGAATATTATAATAAGGTAAGCAATTGTCCGCCTGTAACTCTTGTTCATGGCCGTGTGTATCAGATTAGCGTTCAGCTTCATTCTTATATGCACAACGGCTGAACAATCGTGCGTATCTATGATAATGATGGACGCTATCTTACTTGGGTACCCTACGCAGTCGATTATCGACGATATTGGGGTCAAGTATGACTTTTCCCTTAGCGTCTAGCAATTTTCCAAGAGGGCAAGAGTAGATGGTCTGAAGAAATTGATATATCTCTTCCAACTTTTGCTGTGCGGCAATATGGTTTTTGTACATAGGAATAAACGGCAACACTTCTTCTTCGTAGTGTTGTAGCTTTTCCGCTTGTTCGTCTGTTACCTCGCGGGTGCAACCTTCTTGGCTGCCATCTGGAATCAGATAGCGGCCAAGATTGCACTCTGCGTTGTCACAGGTTACACATCTTAATGTTACGTACATTTACCTCCTTTCGCCGCAATACAGAATTATATCCTTATTATACCCTTGCTAGATAAAAACTAGTATGATATAATAAGTAGTGAAAGGAGAAAGATGATTTCAGATTCAGACATTGCACTACTTAAAGATATCGTGCAATCGAGGTTTTCTTTTGGAGAGAACCCTGATGATATCATGTGGACAACAACAGATGGTGACCCAATAGACGATTGTGATGCCTTTTGGGGTGACTCGAATATTGGCGATGTGAAGTACGGTTGCTCCAAAGTAGTTCTGTTTTATAATTATCTTGGAGACTATGTGCTGAAGATTCCTTTTCTTGGTGAATGCACTGAGGATGGAGTATATAATAACTTCACTAACGCAATCGGTGGCTCTGAAAACGAGAATAATTGGGATTATTGTCGGGCGGAAGAAGTTATCTACGAGCTTGCGTGCGGCGAAGGTCTGGGTGACTTGTTTTGCGGCACAAGGTATCTTTGTGACATTCAGGGTTTTCCTATTTACGTGTCTGAAATGAGCGAAAGTGCTCTAGATGAAGACGCAACGCCGCATCACAGCTCTGCGGCTGGACTTGACTATATAAAGTCAAAGCGTCAAGAGCCGGGAAAACAGTTTTATTATGCCCCTGCGGATATGGATGATGATACGATTGGCATGTTCTATGACTCTTGGGGCAAGGAGCTAACTGATAAATTGCTGGATTTTCTGGTTGACAACGATATCCGAGACTGTCATAATGGTAATGTAGCGTTTAGAGACGGTAAGATTCGTCTTATCGACTACTCAAGTTTCTACAAGTAAGGAGAAAAAATGCGTTACTTTATTTGCGGTCTGACGATTAACGGTGCTCATTTTTGGGTAAATGATGTATATGAGCATCAGATTGAGGACGAGCGAGCAAAGGTCGCATCCACCGTCGCATACTTCGGCGGTGGTTCCGTCACAGTCTATGGTGTTGATTACAAGAACGATGTTTCCATCGAGTCTTTTGAAAAGATTGATGGAAACCCCGAGATTTTCCTTGACAACGAGGAAATTTATTAGTAATATATAATAAAGCGAGTGCGTGATTAGTGTTTCAGATACTTCGGATAAATATGAAAATTATCGCTCTTGAATAGGCCATGAGCCTAAGTCAGGCACAACAAAAAAAACTGAAGCACACTGTTTCCGCACTTTAGAAAGTAAACAAAACGAGTGATGAAGAAAAGAGTTACTTCCACTGGTAATGGCGTTATTGTAGGTTCGAATCCTATGCTGTGAGTGTTCACAGTTAGCTCAACGGTAGAGCACGATATATTTACTCTTTTCCCTGTTTCCTCGCTTCCTTAGACCACCTCCCTTCGTGCGGCGGTGTGCGTGACGAGTATTTGAGTTACTTCACATATTATATACAGGAATAATAACAGTGGCTTTTTTTACTCAGATATGATTTTTCCGCACACCGTCTACTTTGTATTAAAAAAAAGTGATGATGATAACAGTTACTTCAAAGACAACATTTTTGCCTCCGTCTTAGGCTCCATTTTTTTGTCTGTTATCAAGCGTTTCCTTCTTTAGTTTACCTCTATTAGAGTGATTGGAGTTTTTAATGTCAAAGTTCAATAAGACTAAGACCCCTGCCCAGCCTAACGCTGTGACCTACGAGGGCGGCGATGCTTTCGAGAAGTCTCTTGAGCAGGATTGGCTTAACAACCTGTTCTCGAATATGCTTGAGAACCGTTTCTACGAGAGCGGTGACGAGCAGATGAATCGCTATATTCAGCTTACCCAAAAGATGCTTGAGAAGTATGGAGCTAAGTTCGTTGGTCGTGCAGCTTACTTTGCTCGCAACGAGCTTGGTATGCGTAGCATTAGCCAGCTTACTGCGGCGATGCTCAATCCTGTTCAGTTCGAGGGCAAGCGTGACTTCTTCAAGAACTATATGAAGCGTCCTGATGATGTTTCCGAGATTTTTGCCATCGTGGAGTCTCTTGGAGACAAGCGTTCGCACGCTCTTATTCGTGGTGCCGGTGATTACATCAGCGGTCTATCTGCTTATCAGATGGACAAGTACGCTATGCGTCGCAAGAACTGGTCTATGATTGACCTTATCAACATTACTCACGCCAAGGGCGATGTTGTGGATAAGTTCTACAATGGGGTGCTTGAGAAGGCCGATACTTGGGAGCAGAAGATTTCTGCGGCCAAGGACGAGGACGAAAAGAACGCTAACTGGCGTGAGCTGGTTAAGGGTGGCAAGCTTGGTTACCTTGCTCTTATCCGTAACCTTAACAACATTCTCAACGCTGACGTAGACGAGGATTTGATTGTCAACTATCTTGTTCCTCAGCTAACCAACGCGGACAAGATTTACAAGTCTCTTGTCTTCCCCTATCAGATTTACACTGCCTACAAGAACCTTGAGGTTCGAGAGATTAATACCTGCTTCGCTCTCGACAAGGCTTTTCGTGAGTCTATCAAGAACGTGCCGGGTCTTGACGGAACCTCTCTTGTCGTTCTTGATGTTTCTGGTTCGATGGAAGACCGTATCTCTGGCCGCAGCAATATGACCATTAAGGAAGTCTGTGCCTGCTATGCTGCTGCCATCTATCTGTCCAATCCTAACTCTGAGTTCATCAAGTTTGGTAACGACGCTAAGCGTCATTTCTATAATCGTCTTGATAGTGTTTTCGGGCTTATCGAGAAGATGCAGGCGAACGAGGGTTGCGGCTATGGTACTGATATTCTTCCTGTGTGGAAGATGCTCTACCAGCACTATGACCGCGTGTTCCTCTTCTCTGACATGCAGGTGATGGATTCTCGTAGTTGGTGGACTCGCAAAAGCGATACTGCGATTGACGCTATGAATGAGTATATGCGTCGCTATGGCCGCACCCATGTTTATAGTTTCGATTGCGGAAATTATAGCACCCAGATTTCCAACCCTCAGCGTGGTGATTTGACCATGCTCACTGCTCTCAATGATAAGGTTTTCCAGATGCTTAACATTCTTGAGCAGGGTGGTAACATCGTTGATTATATCAACACTCACTACGCTAACGTTTGTTAGTCTCTTCCTTTCTGTGTAAGCCGTGTGGATTTTGGTCTACACGGCTTTTTTCTTGACTATCTAAAATGTATTGTGGTATAATAGGTTTATCCAAAAGAGAAAGGATTGGATATGCGGTATATCACTTATGCTCTTGTAATCGTGAACATTAAGACGCACGAGAAGTGGGTGTATCATATCTCTGTGCGAGCTAATAGCAAGTGGGCAGCTCCCAGTAAGGTGCTAGAAGGTTTTTATATTGACTACCCGCAGTTTGACAATAGGGATTGCTGCATAACTCTTCGTAAGATTAAGGAGGATTAATGAACGCAGTTGAATTTATTAACCAGTGTGACTGGGAAGGTGGTCTTGGGGAACTCTTTGATACAGGCGTTATTCCGCAGCAAGTGGAAATGACTGTTGACCCTGAGCTTCGTCAAGCTATCTATCGAGCATATGACGGATGGAAGATGTTCAAAGATGCCGCAGACGAGTATTACACGCTCGTAGAGACAGGTAAATACTAATGTTTGAATTCAATCCATTAGAGGTTGGTAATCCTATGACTCTTGGAATGGTCGAGGATTCATTGACCTTAGATATTCATCGTATGCAACATCATGCTCAGTATTGGAAGACCACTGCGGCTGATGTTAATAGAATGCTTGATAGTTATGGCGTCAAATATAGTGACCTACCTTATCATATCAAAAGTGAAATTGATAAGATTGATATTGTTTAGGAGGTGATACGTTGGACGTAGCAATTCCTTTTAAGAATCACTATAAATTGAACGACAAAGTTCAAGAATTTAATATTTTCTTTGACCCTGATAAGAACAATCTTGATACTTTGATTGAATTCATTCAAACTTTTGAGAATTATATTATCAACATCGAATATCGAAATGGTATTGATGTTAAGACCGCTACCGCTCTCTCGAAGATTAGCGATAGGGTGCGTTTTCGTTTGCGGGCGGAGGATATCTCTAAAGCTTCTCAGTTAAAGGAGCGTGGCTGCACGTTCTTTTTTGATAACTCTATGTCCGCTAACTGTTGGACTATGCTAAGGTGGCTAGTAGAGCATCATCAAGTTTGTGACGTATATGTTTGCGATGATTTGACCTATGAACTAGACAAAGTGAAAGAGTATTGTGCGGCACATGGCGTTCGTATCAGAATGGTCATTAACCGTGCTCCTACCTCTTATCCTATTGGGCCAGATGATTTTACTGCACCACTTTATCGTCCGCAAGACATGGACGTAATAGATGAATGGATTGATGTTATTGAATTTGATTGCGGCTCACCATATGATTTTAATGTTCTGAAAGTTCTTTACAAGGCTTATGTCACGAATAAGTTCTGGTACGGACAATTAGAAGAGCTGAACATTGATTTCAAAGGATTTGATATGCCATGCCCCGGTCTAGTGAGTGGGTTTATCAAAAAGCGTTCACAGTGCGGTCTGCGTTGTCGTAGAAGTGGTAACTGTCAGTCTTGTAAACATTGCGTTAGGATGGCTCGTAGTCTTCGGGATATTGGGGTACAGCTAGCCACGTAGCAAAATGGTCAAATTTGAATAAAAATACCTCCGAAAAAAACATAGAGTAGTATGTGCCATTTTTCTAGGACTTCTCTTTATGTTGATAAAGGAGGTATTTTTATATCGAATGAAACACATAAAAGAAGCAATCGTGGTAATAATGGTATGCTTGGTTACGTCTTTACCAATGCCGGTATATGCAGACTCTCTTCAAGAAGTCCTAAGAGCACAATCAGGAATCGAATTCACACAAGAAGAGAATCATAGTCAACTGGCCTCTTTTGTAGAGATTTTCCAAGAGCGTACAGATAAAAAGCTCGCCGAGATTCAAGCAGAAGTACAACGAGCCGCAGAAGAAGCAGAGCGAGCAAGAATTCGTGAAGAACGAATTGAACGAGCACAACCGATAGAAGATGCTACATATACCGTGCCAACCGCAGGAGATGGTTGGTGTGCGGCTTGGGTTAGTAGAGTCTATCAGACTGCGGGTTTTGGTTATCCCGGTGGAAATGCTTGTGATATGTACTGGAATTATTGTACATCGTCCAATAGAGAAGATATAATTCCCGGAATGATAATAGCAGTTCCTTCCCACACAGGAACCTATTTAGGGAGTATCTATGGTCATGTTGGAATAATTGTGACTCACGATGGACAATATTGGGTGCGTCAAAATGTGGGGCCGATTACCGAGGTTTCTTTAGACGAGTGGATTGCCGAATATGGCGATACTTACGAACCTAGGTGGGGTTTTGCCGCACAGATTTAGGAGTGTGATTATATTAGTACCAAAGATAAAATTCTAACGGGTATATTGATTATAGTTGTTGTAATGTTGGTAATGTTTTCTATGTTACCAAACGCAACATTTGGCGAAACGCTATATAGTGCAACAACCACAATGGTTGCTTATAATACCTCATTAGAAGGACGAGAATATCTTCAAGAAGGATATATTGACCAAGAGCAATGGCAGAATGAGTTTGATACTAAGGCCGCAGAGTTAGAGTCTACTCATTCTGAGCTATTGGAGCTACGCGATTATTTGTCTGAAGATAATCAGGCAATAGTTGATAATTTTAATTTAGATAGTTTTAAATATATTAGTAAACTAGAAGAAACTAGCGGGCAGTTTGCGGCGATGCGTGATGAAGCGTTGGCCGCAAAAGAACGTCAACTAGAGCGTCAACGTCAACAACGTGTTGCTCAACAACAGCAACAACAGGCCGCACGGCAACAAAGCTACAGTGGCAGTGGCTCTAGACTTACTCGTTCTAGTGGCGTAAATTATTATAATGGAAACAAGGAAACTTATTATAATCTTGATATGAGCGGAGTTATTTCTAATGCTCAAAGTATGGGCATTCAAGGTAATTATTGGATTCGTGACGATGGTGTAAAAATGTATGGAGATTACGTTATTGTTGCGGCTCAGATGGATAAAGGTACACTTATTTCTACAAGTCTTGGTACAGGGATTGTTCTTGATTACTGTCCAGCGGGTACTATTGACATAGCAACTAACTGGTAGTATAATAAAAAAGACAAAAGATAGTTAAGGAGTAGCTACCTTAATGAGAAGGGTGTTCACACCGCACCCTTCTTTTGTCATATTTATAAATGGTGTGGTAATATGAAAGGTGTGTTCATATGGCAAAATTTAAATATAATGCTGGTGATAAGTTAGGTCCTAATCAAATTATAATGATTGAACGATTATATAAAACTAAAAATGGGGATTGGGTTGGTAAATTTGAATGTCCTAACTGTCACAAATCCTACATTACTTACTTAGATTATATTGTGAGTGGAAGAGTTCATCAAATATGTCCAGAGTGCCAATCTAAAAAACGTTCATCTAAGATTTTAGATTTAAGAGGAAAAATATTTGGCGAGTTAACTCCTATTAAGTTATTAGAAGAAACAGATACAGAACAAGGAGCTGTATGGCTCTGTCAGTGTTCTTGTGGACGTAAATGTAAAGCTTCTCGAAAGGTATTGATGACTGGGGAAAAATTATCTTGTGGTCATCATCGTAGAGAGGATATTACTGGACAACGTTTTGGCAAGCTTGTTGCTATTGAGCCAACTGATAAACGAACATCTTCTGGTTCTGGTTCAAGTGTAATTTGGAAATGCCATTGTGATTGTGGAAAAGATTGTGAAGTAGATGTACATTCTCTTAAAAAAGGAAATACTACTTCGTGCGGTTGTATTGTATCTAAAGGAGAAGAATTATTAAAAAATATTTTTAATGAATTAAATATAAAATTTATTCCTCAATACACCTTTGAAGATTGTATTAACCCACGAACTAACGCTAAACTGAAATTTGATTTTTATCTTCCTGAATATAATATATTAATTGAATACGACGGAGCACAACATTATAAGGTATCTGGAAAATGGAATGATACTAAAGAGAAATTGCAAGAGAGACAGTATCGAGATAAATTAAAAAATACTTTTTGCTATAAAAACTATTTTACTTTAATCCGTATCCCGTACTGGGATTATAACAAATTAAATAATGAATACGTCTTATCTTTACTGACTGGTCAAGGAGGTGAAGTCAATGAAGCTACAACAGCCTTCTAAGAACCAGATTGACAATCTTGTTGACCTACTGGACGGGTATTTTAATAAAGAGTTCGGTGGTCAACATCTTTGAAAGAACTTAATGTTAATGTTTTAAAAAGGGAAGAGTTAATTGAGGCACAAAAACATCCAGAATTATATTCAACTTTAACAGTTCGTGTCAGTGGTTATTGTGTTTTATTTAACTCTCTTACTCGTGAGCAGCAAGATGAAGTTATTAGCCGCACGTTCCATGACTCTATGTAGTCATTAAACAATAGAAAGGGAGAGAATGAAATGTCAGTGTTTAGTAATATTAAAAGCCGGGTACAAAACCTAGGAGAGTCATTTAAGGGGCATAAGAAATGGAAAATGTTCCTGTACGCTGGCATTTTGATTCTTGGTATGGGGTATATATGGCTATTTCATACAAACACCGGTTGGCTCGCTCGTACTAGCTTTGAAAAAACATTTACACAAGACCCAAATAGAGTCGTAAGAATCTATGCGGGAAACGAGCTAATTGATACTTATACTGGTCATTATGCTGTTGAACAATATCAAGGATATCTAGTGGTTATTGATTTTGATAATCAGGAAAGAATAAATGTCTATGGAGAAGTAACAGCTATTGTTGACACTCCTAGAGAGAAATGATACACTTATATTGAAGTGTAATCTAAGAGAAAGAAGGAGAAAATATGGCAAGTTATGGTCTAAAAGCAACTGTCACTGCGGTTTTAAATGATGATGATTACGATATTGGTGTTACTTACTCAGGCTCAGACGGCTTTTCTTTTGATAAGCGTCTGACTGGTGACCTAGATAACATTGAACAAGATGTTACTGCGGCAATTCTTGAGGTTTATCTTGACTGGCTAAAGCAGAACAAAGAAAAGGAAAAGGCTAAGTCTCAGCTTAAGGTAGAGACTTCTACTCCACTTCCTATCACTGGTATCTCTTCTAATTGTACTTCTCCTATCACTGGTATCTCTTCTAATTGTACTTCTGTTACAAAAGAGTCCGTAGCTTCTAAATTTGAGGAACTAGAAGAAGAGAATCGTCGTTTAAACGATAAGATTAACTCTTTTATGTCTGTTCGCACCACCGAACCCGCGGTTAAGGTTGAGGTAAAGGAGCCTGAGATTCATAAGGATACATCTTGCAAAGATACTTCTCGCCGCAAGCCGGATAATTCCGTTCATCACCGTCATACATCTGACTTTGATGATTTATTTGGCGGTAACACAAAAGAACTACGTGACCTTCTTCGTCTTCTTGGCTTTTAGTATTTGACTCTTGGGACGAGGATGTGATATAATATACTCGTAACCAAGAGAGGAGATTAAATGATTGCTGTAGCAATGGTTAATAATAAGCCGGAAATGGTGCTTGATTATCATCAGCTTCTTGATATGATTCAGCGAGATTACCAGCTTGATGCTCAAGACGTAGCGTCTTTGATTCAAGATGCAGTTGAACATTATACTCAACACCCAGAACTTGAAGCGGTTTGCGAAACTGCTGTTGAAATTTTTACCTCTAACGCTAAAAACTCAGATGGCATTTTCGGGGACGATTTTTATATTGCCGAAGAGCAGATTCAAAATGCACAGGAAGAGATTCGTGCGGAGATTGATGCTCTTCGTTCTACAAGCCGCAAGGGCAATACCAAGGCAGATATTGCTCGCCGTCTTGAGAATATCGTCTCCAATATGAACGGTATCCTGTAAGTCATTTGATAACAAACTTTTTTTATTATATTATATAATCGTCCCCGAGCAGCAGGAAACGACCTAGGAGTGTACATGACTAGGCTGTGACATACACTGACTCATAGTGCGGGTACCTGTATCCGCATACTACCATTAGCCATTTTCCCGTAGTAGGATATAAAGATGGAGAGAAAATGGATAGAGTTTTAAGGCTGTTCTCTATATAATAAAAATACAGCCTATTCAATAGAACAGTGCGGCTGAGTGAGTCAGGATTTAGCATATTCCGCACTGCTCTATTGTTTTCTATGCCGACGTAGCTCAATTGGCAGAGCATCCGCCTTGTAAGCGGAGGGTTGTAGATTCAAGTTCTATCGTCGGCTCCATTGTCAATTATTTGGGAGGTCGTTATGCGTTTTTTTCAAGTTGAAGTGAAAGCTGATAACGGCTTCCACGATACATATTATGTTGAAGCGGATAACCTTATTTCCCAAGAGGAAATGAGAGATTATGTTGCTCAGGTTGCTACTGTCGATGTTATCTATATGGATGATGAAATCGAAGAGTTTGAAGTATGCGACCCAATAGAGTTGACAGAAGCACAAGTTTTTGATATTATTGGTAATGTTCGTGTGCGGTCAAAGCTTCTTATTGCCGCACTCAACGACCTTAACAATGTAGTTCTTGGTATATATCATCTTGAAAAGGATTATGTGTCTGGCAAGCCTGAGTTCTTTATCTTCTCGGCGGCGGCTGGTCAAGAGGCAGATGTTACGGCTATTGCAAAAACTGACGAGAATACTACCCGCGAACAGGCCATTCACGATGGTTGGTTTGATTGTATCTCTCAACTAAAGCGTTATTGGCAGGTTCCCGGTGTGGTTATCGCCACTGGTCTTTTTACCATTCAGACTACTTCTGAAGAAGAGTACGAAATGGAACGAGCCGAGCGTGAACTGGTGCTTATTTAGCATTTGACTTTTTTCTTCTTTTTGTGGTATAATATAACCAACAAAGGGTAGAAGAGAAAGGAACTGACATGGGGTGTGACATTCATAGCTATGTCGAATATCGAGATAAGACTGCCGATCTGTGGAAGATGGTGCGAATCTACGTTCCATATCGTTGGGAGCCTGAGCGACTTGGCCTCGTAGAGCCTTATAATGGTCGTAATTATGAACTCTTCTCGATGCTTGCGGGGGTTCGTGGATGTACTACTCCTATTGCAGAGCCTCGTGGAATTCCTCAGGATGCGTCTGATGGAGTGCGTTGTGAGTATGAGTCGGCAGAGGATTGGATACACACTCCTTCTTGGTTCACTCTTGCAGAGCTTCGTGTTGCGTCCAAGGATAAGAAGACTTATAATAAGGACGAGCGTTCTTATCTCAAGGGCTTTATCAGTGGCATCGACTTTATGCTTAGAGCTTCTTGGCATTGGGTTGGTGATATTGATGCTCGCGTAGTCTTCTGGTTTGATAACTAAATATCATTTGACAACAATCTTTGCCTTGTGATATAATAAACAAGGTTTGAGGATGAAGAATCCTCCACGAAGAGCGTTTAGCTGGTATCGCCTTGAATAACCAGCCGTGCTTTTGGAGTACAAGACCTAGCCACGTTCCCATCAGAACACCATCTTGTATTCCAAAAGCACGAGCAAGCCTTGAACTTGCCACGGCTTAGCGAAACATGTCTCTCTGCTGTTTGCGGTTTCCGGCGTAATAGAGACAACGCTTCAATTAAAAAACCGTACCGGGTTGCTGCGGATATTGACCGGTATATAAATGGGAAAAGCCCCGTAAGCTGGCTGATTGCGAGAAGATAGCCGTTTGTAGTTCTTGGGGTGAAAGAACTAAGACCTCTTTGCGGTTATTGAGGGATAAGGCTAAACCGTATTTTCTTCTTGCCGCAGACGTGCGGTAAAAGAAGCGTCCTCTTTTAGAGTCTTTTGATGACGTTAAACCTAATAAGACCCAGTTTTATCGGAGTGTGGTGACTAGCTTTAAAACCCTGTTCGAGGAGAAGCAACCTTGGCAGCTTCCGGTTTCAAGCGATTCCGTCTAGCTAACGGATAGCGGAGTTTCAGGGGATATGAAACTTATTCTTTTTACCATTTGTTTCTCGATAAAACAAAGGCGAACTAGGCGAAGAGGTCGTTTGCGGATTTTGGTGTTAAAAATCCGTGATTTGATGGCTAAGTAGATTAGCTGCCTGAATCCCTATATGGTCAAGACAGCAATCGTCAAAAGCGTTGGAAAAGTGCTAGTAATAGCGGGTCTGCGTCGGACGAGGGAGACGTACAAATACGCGACAAAAGGTTGGGAATCCTCTTAGCTGTTTTATTTCCTCGTGGTGTAATTGGCAACACAAGGGTTTCTGGTGCCTTTATTCTAGGTTCGAGTCCTAGCGAGGAAGCCATAGGTCTGTAGCACAACGGTTAGGGCAAGTGACTTATAATCGCTAGACGAAAGTTCAACTCTTTCCAGACCTACCATATAGCGGAAGGGAGAAACGGTTTCCTCGCTTGTTTCATAGGCAAGAGACATTCGGTTCGACTCCGATTTCCGCGACCATTTGCCGCCATAGCTCAAATGGTAGAGCACTTCACTAGTAATGAAGGGGTTTCCGATTCGAATTCGGATGGCGGCTCCATTTGAATATTTTTCACTCCTCCGTAGCTCAATTGGTAGATGCTTTCGGCTGTTAACCGAATGGTTGTAGGTTCGACCCCTACCGGAGGAGCGAAGGATATTTGAATGGATATCTTTCAATGGAACCTTAGTTCAACGGCTAGAATAGGGGACTCTTAATCCTTCGATATGGGTTCGATTCCCATAGGTTCCACCATTGCGGCATTAGCTCAGTTGGATTAGAGCATCTGACTACGAATCAGAAGGTCGTAGGTTCGAATCCTTCATGCCGTACCATGCTACTGTAGCTTAATTGGCAGAGCACGAAGCTCATACCTTCGGCGGTGATAGTTCAAATCTATCCGGTAGCACCAATAGCACGTTAGCTCAGTTGGTTAGAGCGTTCGCCTGATAAGCGAAAGGTTCACAAGTTCAACTCTTGTACGTGCTACCATATGCGGACTTAGCTCAACTGGTAGAGCATATGCCTGAAGAGCATAGTGTACTTAGTTCAACTCTAAGAGTCCGCACCATATACTCGGTTAGCTCAGTTGGTAGAGCAGGTGCCCTACAAGCATCAGGTCAAAAGTTCAAGTCTTTTACCGAGTACCATTTTGTTATCTCGGGGCTGTAACTCAACGGGAGAGTAACTGCTTTGCAAGCAGTAGGTTGTGGGTTCAAATCCCACTAGCTCCACCAGATACGGACGGTTAGTTTAACGGTAAAACAGGTGGCTGTCTCCCACCAGTCAGGGGTTCAACTCCCCTACCGTTCGCCATATTGAATTATCATTTTGGGCATTTTAATATAAAATGCCAGTTCGTTTTTACATATATAATAAATATATTAAAACGAGCAGAAAAAGGAAAAAAATATGAAGCCATTTATTTATCAGCAATATACCACAGAAGAATTACAATCTATTTTAAACAATTCTTCTTCTATTAAAGATTTTGGACAAAAATTAGGATATACTTCTGTTAGTGGAGCAACGTCTAAACAGCTTAAAAAATTAATTGATGAATTAAAATTACAAAAAAATTTTAAAGATAGAGTATCAATTCAACGCAATCCTGAAAATATATTTGTTCAGAATTCTACAGCTTCACAAAGGGTATTAAGAAAATATTATTTGTTGGGAGAGTATACTCCATATATATGTTCTATATGTGGTCAAGAACCTGAATGGCAAGGAAAATCTTTAACTCTTATTTTAGACCATATCAATGGGGATAATAAGGATGATAGATTAGAGAATTTGCGTTGGGTTTGTCCTAATTGTAATCAGCAATTAGATACCACTGGTGCAAAAAATAGAAAAAATAAAAAGTCTAAAAACCACTGTCACAAATGTGGAAAAGAAATTACAAAAAGCTCTTATTATTGTTCTAAATGCAGTTCTAAAATAAGAAGTCAAGAAAGCATTGAATCTCAAATAGACAGACAAACTCTGAAAGATAAAATTAGAAATCAATCTTTTGAAAGCATTGCTAAAGAATATGATAAGACAAGTGGCAATGCTATAAAAAAATGGTGTGATTATTATGGATTACCTCGTTTAAAAAGTGATATTAAGAACTATTCTGATGAAGAATGGGAATTAATATAATCTTGGCGGAATCGTCTAACGGTAAGGACGCGGTGCTTTCAACTCCGAAATCAGGTTTCGACTACCTGTTCCGCTACCATATTTGGCCGTATCTTCTAACTGGTCAGGAAATTTGTCTCTCAAGCAGAAAATCGGTGTTCGAGCCACCGTGCGGCTACCATTTTAATTATTACGGTATCTATGGTGTAACGGTAACACGACAGACTGTGGCTCTGTAGTTCAGAGTTCAAGTCTCTGTAGATACCCCAGATGCGGGTGTGGTGTAAAGGTAGCATGTGAGGCTTCCATCCTCTTGGTGAGAGTTCGAATCTCTTCATCCGTTCCATGTGTTCCGTTGGCAGAGAAGTTTATGCAACGCCCTGCAAAGGCGTTTAGCGGGGAGCGTTACCTCGACGGAACTCCAAATTTCCCTTTGACTATTATTAGTCAATGTGTTATACTATTCCAAAAGTAAAACAGAAAGGATAAGTATGCGGGTATACTTTGAAGATGGCTATCTTACAACTCCATTTGATATTGAGGGGCCATATAATACGGTAGATGCTGCATACGGCCCCAGTGCTTGCTTTAGAGACTTGTACTGGTATAAAGAGCACACACCTGAAACTCAAATCTATACCAACTTTGTCAACGCTTTATCCTTCGAGTTCTCTTGGGATATGATTAAGAACGAATGTGCGGCCTATATTCGTAACTCTAACGGAGAATGGACGAACATTCAAGACATGACCTCTCGTGAGCTTCGATTTGCTCACAATGTTCCTAAACTATATATTGCCGGAGCGTTCAAAGAAATGCCTTACTAACATTTGACAACATCTATTAGATTTGGTAATATATAATAGTCAGCCCACCGGAAGGCTTCGGTCGAGACGGTTAAAGGTTCTACTGCTTCGGTTTTAGAATCAAAAGGCATATCACTTGACACCAAATATAGCATCTGCTATAATGGTTATAAAGAACCTTGAAAAGAGGATAATTGATAACTCAGTGAAGAGCCAGTAAACAGCTGGTGCTGAGACACGACGAATGCACGGGGTCTGAACAGGGGATACTCTGGTAAAGCCTTACACATAGCAGCGATGTTATGTATGAAACCGGACGGATATAAGAGCAAGTCGTGGTGCTGAGATTATCGCTTTCAAAGACAGCGATTGGCGTGCGGGGAGCAATAGACGGCTCAGTGAGCAATAAGCCGAAAGGTCTTAGGTGTGGTAGTCTAGGAAACCAGCGGTAATACCAACAATCCTCGTGGACGTGAAGCGGAGAAATCCGTGTATAACACAGCAATCGCGTCGTGTGTAGCCCAAGTCCGTTATATTTATTTATAATAGGCAGTAAGGAGAACTGCGTACAATTCTAATTTGCTGAATTGTGGGTGAAGCGTGCGGGTAGACAATCCCGCTCGGGATAAAAGGGTAAGAGAAGGTATGGAAGTAGCTAGCCAGCCTCAGCCTCTTACTTCCCGGTGGTCGAATATGAAAGAAGATAATTGTCAGTAGGGTGAAGGCCCATTATATTATTCTCTTTTCAAGGTTCTTAAATTCGAACCTAATCAACCGCTCTAAGGGTCGCTACCTTACGAAGTTGATTGGATAGGTCGGAGTTCGTGGCTCGGCTTCCCGCATATGGGAAGTATCACTGTGCAGTGCAGTGCGACCGCTTTTTTGGACGTGACAACCAGCGGGGAGCTGGGCTTGCCTGCTAAGCAAAGCGTTCCTTTCGGGGGATTCGTGTCGGATACGAGTGCGTCCGCCATATGGAAGATTAACCCGAGCGGCCTCGGGCACCGGTTGGAAGCCGGTTGGTACCAGCGATGGTATGGGAGTCGGCATCTCAGTCTTCCGCCATAGAACATTAATCGAGAGAAAACCGGACAAGCGTGCCGGAACCGCCTCGAAAGCGTGTTGACGGGTAAAACCGTTGGGGAGCGTGACCTCTTCTCTCGGCCATAAATTGATACTACGACAGCGACTTAACCATAGACGGGGTGAACTTCTATGGGGATACCGTCAGGGCTGTTTAATGAGTGCGGTCTTTCTAGAAGTTAGAAGGCGATAATCGGTAGAAGAGCCTTTCCGCACGCTCTCTTTGCTTTAAGGAGTCTGTAAGAGAGGATAAAAAAGAAAATAGGCTTCTTCCCGTTAGTTCTTTGGGGAAATGCTTAAAACAGTTATTTACCGGGTGATAGTAGGATATTTAGCAAGTATCTGAAAATATTAAAATAGCTGACCCCAATATACAGGCGTGATGATAGAACGGCTTACTTCATATGGATTGAAAATAGTCTGCAAAACTATCTAAGTTGGTTCGATTCCAACATACTCGCTGTTCTTCTGTTTCCGCCTTTCTTAGTTAACAAAGCGTGATGATAGAATCACTTACTTCTTTCAACAATAAATATTTGGGATTTATGCTAGTGTCTGATTCAGTGATTCTAATATTTTCCGCTTGTTATATATTTGGGCAGTTGTACCGGAAGCGTGGTAAGCGGGGCGGACTGTAAATCCGTTGTCTACGACTCAGGGGGTTCGATTCCCTCACTGCCCACCATGCCCTTGTAGCCCAACGGCAGAGGCACAGCTTTAAGGTGGCTGTCAGTAAGAGTTCGAATCTCTTCAAGGGTACCATATAGCCTCGTACCCCAATGGCAGAGGGAGCTGGCTTAGAACCAGTTCAGTGAGAGTTCAAATCTCTCCGGGGCTACCAATTTCAGTATCAAAGGGACAAAGAAATTAAATGTTCTCACTGGGCGGTTCCCAGTATAAATATTCACGCGGAGAAAGGTCAGTTAATGTATGGTAATAAACACTCCGCCCCATTTGATATATCTGCTCGTGGCTCAGTTTGGTAGAGCACCTGCCTTGGGAGCAGGGGGTCGAGTGTTCGAATCACTCCGAGCAGACCATAGATTATAGCCGCAAGGGGTACATTTGACTCTTGCGTTTTTCTTATGCTATAATATATATGTAAGAACAAGGGATTGCATTAAAGTCAGCAAACCAGAATCCCTGCGGCTAAGTGCCAAGACCCAACGCTGTAATGGCAAGTACGCTGTTAGGCTGACAACCGGCTTATGCCCTGTGCCATAAACTAGGGCTTTCCCCCGTGGAGTGGGGCGGCACTATGCTTCGGCCCGAAACTGAAGCGTGCGAGGAGAGACACGCAACCTCCTCAGCTTTACATTTGACTTTTACTTTTGGATTATGTTATAATATACTTGTCCAAGAGGGAGAAAGGAACTTGATGAACGTCTCTGGTTACACCTTCAACTACTGCACACTTGAGGATGCGGCGGGTCAGCCGCACATCATCGTTCCGCCTGACCGTAACGGCATTCCCTGCTTTCCGGGAGATTTGGTTTGCGACGAGTGTGATACTGAGTGCAAGAATCCTTTTGCGGTGATGGGCGTTGGTGCTTATGACGGCAAGCACAATGGTGCTCATTGTTATATCATCGACAAGGACGGGGAGTTCCACTTCTCTGACGAGGTGTTTCACGTTCAGCCGAATCCATTCGTTGATTCTGGGTTTGAAGAGAAGATTGCTTAATTTGCGTCACCATCCTCCGACCTTTTTAAGGTGAGCTGGTTCTTATTTCAAGCCATAACTAAATGGAGGATAGAAATAAGAGGAAGTAGGCACCTTTCGAGACTGGTGCGGCTCCGGTAGCAGCCTATAAGCCGCGATTTTGTTAAAAGAATATACTCAGTACCAGCGTGGTGGAATTGGTTTACGCAGCGGACTCTGACAATTTGAGCACTTAGATTGGGAAACCGCTAAGTGAATGTGGGCTAATTCGGCGAAACTCTCACGTAGACAACGCCGAGCTAAATGGAGTAATCCTAAATGTGTAGAGACTAGATACCCACTACCTAAGTCCAATAGGATATGGTAAAGGCATAGTCCAGACTACAACGCTTTTGCGGCCATAGCGATATGGTGTGGTAAGAAAATCCGCCGGGTTTATCCCATACGGGTTCGAATCCCGTCGCTGGTACTGAGTATATTTTTGTATCAAAATGGGCATAATCTTATTATGTATGAGTTCGATTTTTCATATATAATAGGAGGTGGTTTAAGTGGATATATTACAAAAATTCACTTTAGATGAAATTAAAGCAATTTGTGCTAAAAGTCAGAGCTATAGACAATTCGCTTTACAATTAGGCTATTCAGAAAACAGCACTGATTCAGTTAAAAAGTTAATAGACGAATATCAATTAGACATTTCTCACTTTAAAGGACAAGGCTGGAGCAAAGATAGTGTTGATATGTCTATCTTTCAATATAATAAATCTTGTAAAAGCGATACAATGATTCGAGCATTAACAATTTTACGAGGCTGGAAATGTGAAAAATGCGGTCGTACAGAGTGGGAAGGGCAAAAAATTCCACTATGTATTCATCACATAGATGGTAATCATATTAACAATCAAATTGAAAATTTACAAGTTCTTTGTCCTAACTGTCACGCTCAAACAGATAATTACTGTGGACGCAATAAAAACAAACGTCCACCTATTACAGATGAACAATTCGTTGAAGCTTTGCGTCAAACAACTTCAATTAGACAAGCTCTACAAAAATTAGGAATAAACTATGCTGCTAAATATTATTATGAGAAGGCTCATAAACTAATTGAAGAAAATAATATAATTCAAAAACCTAAAAAAGAAAAGCAACAGAAAATTAAACCTCCAAAGAAAATAAAAATAGAAGCTAATCATTGTATAGATTGTGGTAAAATAATCGACAATCGTTCACAGCGTTGTGAAGAGTGCGAACATAAACGACAGCGTAAAGTTGAATGGCCGCAAAGAGACGAACTTAAAAACTTAATTCGTACAGAATCTTTTTCCTCTATTGGACAAAAATATAATGTTTCAGACAACGCTATTCGGAAATGGTGTAAAAATTATAATTTACCTACTAAAAAGTCTGAAATAAAAAACTATTCAGATAAAGAATGGGAAGAGGTATAATATTCCATTTGACTCTTGGATTAGAGATATGCTATAATATATATATCCAAGAGAGAGAAAGGGAGAGTAAATGTCCTACGAAGAGGATTTTCAGAAGGAGTTCCAGAAGACTGTTGACCGTATTGCTGATACTCTTGAAGCTATCAAAGACAATGGCTTTTACGAGTGTTATGCTGGTGAGGATGAAGAAGATGGTCGTTGGTATTTTGAGGATACCTATAACATCGACTACATTTGGCGTCTTGGCTATGGTCTGATGGGCGTGCGGATTATGGTCGTTTGTGGTGGCCCGAATATCTGGGTGGATACTTTTGAGAAGACCGTCCACGGCTATTGGGGTGGAGACGAGGCTATTGCCTATCTCACCGACGATTGCTGTGAGAAGATTGAGAATTCTATTGGTTGGGACGCTGCTGAGCGTATCTATAATGACCGTGATTTATAAAACAAAAGGAGAGACAATGAGCAAAGAGACACAGCTAGCCGCACTTTATGGCCGCAAACAGAAGCTTGAACGCAACGGCAAGAATTCCGAAGGTCAAGGTGTGCTACGTAAGATTAATCGTCAAATTCGTAATCTCCAAAAGCAGATGTAATATGAAAGTTTATATTAGCCAAACGTTGAATGATTTTGGTGGTTTAATAGCTTATCACGTTGAAGTGATTAATCAAGCAGGATACATAATAGAAGACCATTATTACGATGCTGTGTTCAGTCGTACTCTTGGGTGGACTAGAGCTAAACATGCAGCTCGAAGATTAGCATCTGAGTATAACGCTGATATAATTTGGTAAGACAGGGGAGAGCCTAAATGGTTCTC
>OLGA01000011.1_pt1 | contig 164812 bp, 142 predicted proteins | sample 1604881 | NCBI WGS metagenome assembly OLGA01 (sample SAMEA3888896, study PRJEB22519) | human gut metagenome | biome: human gut; feature: human-associated habitat; material: faeces | place: Denmark | collected 2009 | reverse complement strand
TTGGGACTGCTCTTACCTTGATAAGGTGATGTCATAAAGTAATGCGTCGGCCCTGCGGTCGATGCGGCATGACTTTCTCAATGGTTTTATGAAACGATAAGGAGGTGTTTAGATGATGAAAGAGCTGTGTTTAAAGGATGAAAAGATAGTAGGATTGAAAGAAATAGATTGTTGGGTGCTAATTATATGATTGCGATAGGTGAGGCAGAAAGCAGGGTTATGGTTGTTTTTCATGTTAGATAGTGAGGCTTTTATTTTGAATTCTCATTTACAATGTGTAAATTTGCAAACCATTGTGCCTATCCTTGCGCACACGAATAACTTATAACCTTAACAAAAGGATGTGAAACGCGAATAAAATATAAACAAAATAGTAAATGGAAAATCAAGAAAACAAGGCAATGCAACTGCCTGAAAACGCTTTCCGCGAACTGAAGGAAGGCGAACAGTATGAGCCCGTGCTGGATGCCAATAAGGTGTATCCTGAGGTGAACGCGTGGTCGGTAACATGGGGCGTAATAATGGCGATGATATTTTCGGCTGCCGCCGCCTATCTAGGTTTGAAGGTAGGCCAGGTGTTTGAGGCTGCTATCCCTATCGCTATTATTGCCGTAGGCGCCTCGACGGTAGCCAAACGTAAAGGTGCGCTGGGCGAGAACATCATTATTCAGAGCATTGGCGCCTGTTCGGGTGCAGTGGTGGCAGGTGCCATTTTTACCCTACCGGCAATCTATATTTTGCAGGCCCATTATCCCGCAATCACCGTTTCGTTCTTCAAGGTGTTTATCGCCTCGTTGCTGGGTGGCATCTTAGGCATTTTGTTCCTCATCCCCTTCCGCAAATATTTTGTGAGTGAGATGCATGGCAAATATCCTTTCCCCGAGGCTACTGCCACTACACAGGTGCTGCTGAGTGGTGCCAAAGGTGGTAGCCAGGCAAAGCCCTTGCTGCTTGCTGGTTTGGTAGGTGGCTTGTACGACTTTATCGTGAGCACCTATGGTTGGTGGAACGAGGTGTTTACCAGCCGTATGATAAGCGCCGGACAGCAGTTGGCCGACAATGCTAAACTGGTGTTCAAGGTAAATACGGGTGCCGCCGTGCTGGGCTTGGGCTATATTGTAGGTTTGAAGTATGCCTTCATTATCTGCCTGGGCTCGTTTGCAGTATGGTGGGTGCTGGTGCCCGTTATGTCGCTCATGTTTAACAATGTGGTGCTGGATATGTGGAACGCCAATATTCATCAAACCGTAGGCTCAATGTCGCCCGAAACCATCTTCCTTGAATATGGTCGCAGCATAGGCATTGGTGGTATTGCCATGTCGGGCATCATTGGCATCATTAAGTCGTGGGGTATTATTCGTGGTGCAGTGTCGCTGGCAGGCAAAGAGCTGAAGGGTGGCAACAAGGCCAACGTTGAGCAGGTGCGCACACAGCGCGACATCTCGTTTAAGATTATCGCTATTGGCTCGTTGGTTACATTGGCCGTTATCTTCTTGTTCTTCTGGTTTGGCGTGATGCAAGGCAATTTGTTGTTTGCTGTAGTAGGCATTTTGCTGGTTGCTATCATCGCCTTCCTCTTCACCACGGTGGCAGCCAATGCTATTGCCATTGTAGGTTCAAACCCTGTGTCGGGCATGACGCTGATGACCCTGATTTTGGCATCGGTAGTGATGGTGGCCGTAGGCTTGCGAGGCGAAGTGGGAATGGTGGCCGCCCTGTTGATGGGTGGCGTGGTATGTACAGCGTTGTCAATGGCTGGCAGCTTTATCACCGACCTGAAGATAGGCTACTGGCTGGGTGCGACACCCGCTAAGCAGCAGACTTGGAAATTTCTTGGCACACTGGTGTCGGCCGCTACCGTGGGTGGCGTTATTATGTTGCTGAACGAAACCTATGGCTTTGCTGGCGATAGTTTGGCAGCACCTCAGGCCCACGCTATGGCTGCCGTTATCGAGCCGTTGATGCAAGGTGCTGGCGCCCCCTGGTTGCTGTATGGCGTAGGTGCGCTGATGGCCATCTTGCTGACATGGGCCAAGATACCGGCTCTGGCCTTTGCGCTGGGTATGTTTATCCCAATGGAACTGAACGTGCCACTGCTGGTAGGAGGCTTGATTAACTGGTATGTTACCACACGTTCGAAAAAACAACAGGTAAACGAGGCTCGCGGCGAAAAGGGCACGTTGATAGCCAGTGGCTTTATTGCTGGTGGCGCCCTGATGGGTGTGGTGAGCGCTCTGCTGCGTTTTGGTGGTTATAATATGGTGAGCGACGCTTGGATGGCTAACCCAATGTCAGAGGTATGTGCTCTGGTGGCTTATGCCTTGCTGATAGCCTACTTCGTTTGGGCCACTAAGTCGAAAAAGGTTTGATACAAAGTTTCACGACCCTATACATGAAAGTAAATACAGATACATTTGATGAGATACGCCAGCCTATGTATGTGCTGGAAGAAGCACGCTTGCGCAAGAACCTTGCCCTGATACAGCAGGTGGCGCAGCGTGCTGGCGTAGAAATTATTCTTGCCTTTAAAGCCTATGCTTTGTGGAAGACGTTCCCCATCTTCCGCGAGTATATCAATTCAACTACTGCCAGTTCATTGGCCGAAGCCCTAATGGCTTACCACAAGTTTGGGCATCAGGCGCACACTTATTCGCCTGCCTATACCGATAATGAGATTGACGAGATAGCACGATGCTCAAGTCATCTCACCTTCAATTCGCTCAGCCAGTATGAGCGCTTGCATGAACGGGTGCGCAAGGTGAATGGCGATATTAGCCTCGGATTGCGTGTCAACCCACAGTATTCGGAGGTGGGCACCGACCTGTATAACCCTTGTGCACCTGGCACACGTTTTGGCGTAACAGCCGACTTGCTGCCTGCGCAGCTGCCTGCCGACATTAAGGGCTTTCATTGTCATTGCCATTGCGAGAGCGGGTCGGATGTCTTCGAGCGCACACTTGCGCATATTGAGCGCCACTTTGCGCCTTGGTTCAGCCAACTGAAATGGATAAACTTCGGGGGTGGACACCTCATGACACGTAGCGATTATGATATCGACCGCTTGGTGCGCCTGCTTACACAGTTTCGTAGCCGCTATCCGCATCTCAAGGTTATTCTTGAACCTGGTAGCGCCTTTGCATGGCAAACGGGCGAACTGGTGGCCCAGGTGGTTGATGTGGTAGAGAATGGTGGCATACGCACGGCCATACTGAATGTGAGCTTTACGTGCCATATGCCCGACTGTCTTGAGATGCCTTACACACCAGCAGTGCGCGGGGCCGAGATTGTTGAACTGGAAACAACGGCCGAGGCGGCCAGCCTTACCGCAAAGGGTAACGATGCAGATACACCTTATTATATATATAGGCTGGGCGGAAATAGTTGTCTCTCGGGCGACTTTATGGGCTATTGGCGCTTTGACCATGCCTTACAGGTGGGCGAAAATATTATCTTCGAGGATATGCTGCACTATACTACCGTGAAAACAAATATGTTTAATGGTATAACGCATCCTGATATTGCTATGGTGCAACAAAAGGATAACCAACTGGTAATGCTGCGACAATATACCCCCGACGACTATCTTTCGCGCATGGATTAAGCGCAAAAAGCAACCTTTTCGGCACTTTTACAACATTTTTTGAAGAAAATATTGAAAAAAGTGCCGAAAAAGTTTGTGGGCTCGGAAAAAAATACTACCTTTGCAACCGCAATCAAGAGAGATGCTTCTTGGAGACAAGAAATATTGCGGAAATAGCTCAGTTGGTAGAGCACAACCTTGCCAAGGTTGGGGTCGCGGGTTCGAGTCCCGTTTTCCGCTCTAAATCTCACGTGAAATATTTTTCCAATGAATTTATACTTACGCTATTTTGATAAGGAAACACTGGTGAACAATGTTGACCAGGCGTTGGCGTTTTTGCGCTCTATCCCCGAAATTGGCATGAACCCCAATATCGAGGCTGATATTCGCGATTATGTTGCCAGCGATGTGTACTATCCCAAACGATATAAGGTAAGACAGCGCGTTTATTTTATTATTATTAAAACAACGGCTGCCACCATGCTCGACTTTAAACAGAAAAAAGCCCTTCATGCTGCTCCGCAGAATAATGTTCAGGTTGAGAAGCGCGAGATGGCTACAAATGTGATGTCGCGCTTGAACGAGGAACGCCCAGGATGGTATGAGGGTGCTCTCGATTTTAAACGTGTGGTGATGGTGCCCTCAACAGGAAAGCACGAATATCGCGATACTCATTTCGTGGTGCAATGTAAGGCTTTGTCGGGGCTCGATTGCTATAACCGCATCGTTGACCATCTGCGCGGAAGGGTAGACAGCCGCTCGCAGTTTCCTTCGGCAAAAGGTAAAAACTTTCATTTTAAATATTTGGGCATGTGGAAATAAGGGCACATGCCCTTTACCGTTTATGCCCGTGTGGTGTGTTTGATATACTGACGCTATGAATAAAGTAATGCTGATAGGCAATTTGGGTAAGGATCCTCAGGTACGTTATTATGAGGCCGACCAGGCTGTGGCACAATTCTCGTTGGCCACTACTGAACGTGGTTATACGCTGCCCAATGGAACACAGGTGCCTGACCGTACCGACTGGCATAATGTGGTGGTTTGGAAAAACTTGGCTAAGGTGGCTGAACGCTATCTGCATAAAGGCGATAAGGTGTATATCGAGGGGAAAATTCACTACCGCAGCTACGACGACCGAAAAGGTCAGCGACAGTATATTACCGAGATTTATGCCGATAGTATGGAGCTGCTCACGCCGCGTGCAGCAGCTAACCCCGCACAAACGAATGGGGTGGCACAGCCCACAGCCCAAAATGTGCACCCCACGGCTACCATGTCGCAGCCATCCGAGTCGACTGGGCAAGATGATAATAACTTGCCCTTCTAACCATTAAAACAATGGACTATTTCTTACATTTTATAACAAATGCTTTTGGCGAGGTGTCGTTCGGCGTTATGACGCCAGGTGTGGCCTTTGCCATCCTTCTAACGCTGGTGCTTTTAGGTATTTCGGGCTTTGCCAGCGGGGCTGAAATTGCTTTTTTCAGTCTGTCTCCATCTGATATTTCTGAACTTAATGGCTCGAAGCAGTCGCGTGACAAAACTATTCAGGTGTTGCGTGAAGATAGTGAACGCACATTGGCCACTATATTGATTACCAATAACTTGGTAAACGTTACCATCATTATGTTGTGCAACTTTATCTTCGCACGTCTTGTTAACTTTGGTAATGCGGTGTGGTTGCAGTTTTTGTGCATTACGGTGTTGCTCACCTTTATCCTCTTGCTCTTTGGCGAGATTATGCCTAAGGTGTTTAGCCGTCAGAACCCATTGGCCTTCTGTCGTCGTTGTGTAGGGGGCATCTCTATCTGTCGGCGTGTGTTCTGGCCTCTTGAAACCATCTTGTTGCGCAGCGGCATTTTGGCTGAAAAAGTGGTGCAGAAGGAAAATCATGTGCTGAGTGTTGACGACCTGGAGCAGGCGCTGGAGCTTACTGACAAGAACGATATCAAGGATGAACGCAGCATGCTGAAAGGCATTATACGTTTCGGCGACGAAACGGCCAAAGAGGTGATGACCAGCCGACAAGATATTGTTGATCTGGATATCAAATGTTCGTATGCCGATGTGTTAAAGTGTATTGTTGAAAACAATTATAGCCGTATTCCGGTTTATCAGGAGAACGAAGATAACATTCGTGGCGTGCTGTATATTAAAGATTTGCTGCCACACCTGTCAAAGCCTGCTACATTTCGTTGGCAGAGCCTGATACGTCCGCCTTATTTTGTGCCCGAAACCAAGAAGATAGACGACCTGATGCGCGAGTTTCAGGAAAACAAAGTGCATATCGCAATTGTTGTTGACGAGTTTGGTGGCACCAGTGGTATCGTTACCTTAGAGGATATCTTGGAAGAGATTGTGGGTGAGATTAATGACGAGTATGACGAGGATACGAAGAATTATTCGAAACTTAACTATAATACCTATCTTTTTGAAGGTAAAACCTTGCTCTCTGATTTTTGTAAGGTGCTGAATGTTGACGACGACGAGTTTGTTGATGTTGAAGGCGATGCCGATACATTGGCTGGCTTGCTGCTTGAAATTAAGGGCGACTTCCCAAGCATGCACGAAAAGATTGACTATAAAAACTATACTTTTGAGGTGATGGAGATTGGCCAACGCCGCATTAGTAAGGTGAAGGTGACGGTGCATGAGAAGAAATATCTGAACGATAAGGAGGACTAACGGCATGGCGCTGGTAGAAAAGATGCCGCTGCAAGATGGCACCATGCTGGGTCTATGGCGCGTTGACGAAACGGTAGCGCAACTGCAAGTGCTGGGCAATGTGCATAAACAGGTGTGCGAGGCTTATACGAGCAATAAACGTAGGCTTGAGGTGCTGTGTACCTATGCCTTGCTCTTTGCCTTGACAGACGATGTCTCGTTGCGCATTGAGCATCTGCCTTCAGGTAAGCCGCTGTGTGTGTCGCACGCTACGGGGCGTTGTTATTATATCAGTGTGAGTCATACCACGGGATGGGTGGCACTGCTGCTGTCAGAAAATAAGGCTGTGGCAGTGGATATTGAATATGTGAGCAACCGTGTGTATCGTGTGGCTCAGCGCTTCTTGCGTGAGGATGAACGCTATGTGCAACGCCTTGATTTGCAATTGTGTTGGTGTGCAAAAGAGGCGGCTTACAAATTTTTTTCTGAACAGAACTTAACCTTTCAAGAAATGCGTGTCGAGCCTTTTGCTTCGGCTACTTCTGTTCATGCTAATGGCCAACTGGTGCTTTCTAATCTGCGCTCGAATGGTAAACTCAACTTGCGCTTCTTTTCTAACGAGAATTTTGTTCTGGTGTATGCTGTCGAAGGGATGATGTGAGGCTTTTTGTACCTTATGTTTTTATTTGCTTCAACCTACCAACGATAAGCATTTCAATATCAAATCATTATATACCATAAGCCTTTTTTAATGTGAAATTTCTTTTTAAAAAGGGGGCTTTTTGTTGTGGTATATTGTGAAATTTGTGCTATCTTTGCAAAAGAAAAACAATACGTTTGAGAAAACTTTTTCCACTAACTAGAAACTAAACTTTTCTAAAATGGAAAACTTTTTGATATTGGCAAAAATGTAAAGTGCTGATAATGAGCGGTTGTTTGTGTAAAAACGGGAAACTTTTGATAAATCTAACATAACGAAATATTCCAAATGGTGGAAATGCAAAACTTTACAATTACCAAGCGTGACGGCTCAAAAGACCGTTTCTCGCTCGACAAAATTATGAACGCCATCATCAAGGCTTTTGAAAGCGTTGGCGAGAGCGTTGATTTGGGCGTGATGTCAAAAATCATCAGCCACATTGATACTCACGAAGATATCAAAGTAGAGGAAATTCAGAACCAGGTAGAGGAGTCGCTCATGCGAGAAGGCTTTTATAAGGTGGCCAAATCGTTCATGATATATCGTCAACAACACACTGAAGATCGTGAGACACTGCAGAAGTTGCAGTTCTTGACCGACTATATGGAGGCCACCAATGCCGCTACAGGTTCGAAATATGATGCCAATGCAAATGTTGAGCATAAGAATATTGCTACGCTGATAGGCGAGCTGCCAAAGTCGAGCTTCATTCGTCTGAACCGTCGTCTGCTTACTGATCGCATCAAAAAAATGTATAGCAAGAGCCTTTCTGATGAATATATCGACTTGCTTACTCACCACTTTATATATAAGAACGATGAAACAAGTTTGGCCAACTATTGTGCCTCTATCACCATGTATCCTTGGCTTATTGGTGGCACCACTTCTATTGGTGGCAACTCAACGGCTCCCACAAACCTGAAGTCGTTCTGCGGTGGCTTTATCAATATGGTGTTTATGGTCAGCAGTATGCTGTCGGGCGCTTGTGCTACGCCTGAATTCTTGATGTATATGAACTACTTCATTGGTCAGGAGTTTGGCACCGACTACTATACTCGTGCCGACGAGGTGGTTGACTTGTCGCTTAAGAAACGCACTATTGACAAGGTGATTACTGATTGCTTTGAGCAAATCGTTTACTCGCTTAATCAGCCTACAGGCGCACGCAACTATCAGGCTGTGTTCTGGAATATTTCTTATTATGATAAGTATTATTTCGAGTCGCTGTTTGGAAACTTCTATTTCCCTGATGGCTCACAGCCCGACTGGGGTGGCCTTTCATGGTTGCAGAAGCGCTTCATGAAGTGGTTCAACAAAGAGCGTACCAAGACGATGCTTACCTTCCCTGTTGAAACAATGGCTATGCTGACCAAGGATGGCGACTGTGTAGATACTGACTGGGCCGACTTTGCTGCTGAGATGTATGCTGAGGGTCATAGCTTCTTTACTTATCTGAGCGATAATGCCGATTCGCTGAGCTCGTGCTGCCGTCTGCGTAACGAAATTCAAGACAATGGCTTCAGTTATACACTGGGTGCTGGTGGCGTGAGCACAGGCTCAAAGAGTGTGCTTACCATTAACCTGAACCGCTGCATACAGTATGCTGTAAATAATAAGAAAGATTATAAGGAGTTTTTAGGTCATGTGATCGACCTCTGCCATAAGGTGCAGATGGCTTACAATGAGAACCTGAAAGATCTTCAAATGCACGGCATGTTGCCGTTGTTTGATGCTGGCTATATCAATATCTCGCGCCAATATCTCACCATCGGCATCAACGGCTTGGTAGAGGCTGCCGAATTTATGGGCTATAAGATTAATCCTAACGACGATTATCTGCACTTCGTTCAAGAGGTGCTCGGCCTTGTTGAAGAGTATAACAAGAAGTATCGTTCTAAGGATGTGATGTTCAACTGTGAGATGATTCCTGCCGAGAACGTAGGTGTGAAACATGCAAAATGGGATCGTGAAGACGGCTATTTCGTGCCTCGCGACTGCTATAACTCTTACTTCTATGTGGTAGAGGATGATAGTCTTGACGTGATTGATAAGTTTAAGTTGCATGGCGCACCCTATATTGAGCACCTTACAGGTGGTTCGGCATTGCACATGAACTTGTCTGAACATCTGTCGAAAGCACAGTATCGTCATCTGTTCTGCGTGGCTGCTAAGGAGGGATGCAACTATTTTACCTACAATATCCCGAACACAATCTGCAACGAGTGTGGACATATTGACAAACGCTATTTGAAAGAATGTCCTCACTGTCATTCGACAAATGTCGACTATATGACGCGTATCATCGGCTATCTGAAGCGCGTAAGCAACTTCTCTGTGCCTCGTCAGAATGAGGCACACCGTCGCTTCTATGCTGGTCAGAACAAGTTGGGTGAGTAAGACATTGCAATTGAATTACTTTACAATATTGAATTGAATTCGTTAACAAGCTAATAGATGCTTAAATACGTAAATACTGATATTGTCTTTCAGGAAATTCCTGATGAGGTGACGCTTGCCGTAAACATCTCAAACTGTCCGTGCCGCTGCCCGGGCTGCCACAGTCAATATCTGTGGCAAGATGTGGGCGAGCCGCTCACCATGCAAGCTATCGATGGCTTCGTAAAACGCTATGGGCGCGATATTACCTGTATCTGCTTGATGGGAGGTGATGCCGAGCACGATTGTGTGAACAAACTGGCCGAATATATTCATCAGCAATATCCTTATTATAAGGTGGGATGGTATAGTGGTAGAACACGCTTAACGTCAGATGTCGATAAGAAGGAGTTCGACTATATTAAGGTGGGACCATATATCAGTCATTTAGGTGGTTTGAAAGACCGTACCACCAATCAGCGACTGTATAGGAAAACAGCTAATGGCGAGTTTGAAGACATTACAGCTCGCTTTTGGCGTCGCTGATATGAGATAAAGAGGCTTGGCTGATATTTGATAAATAAAAAGGGCAACTAAAAAAGGACAACTAAAAACAACATTGATGGGTTTACATTCGCATCTTCAATGTCGTTCTTAGTTGTCCTTTTGTTGTTACCGTTCTTTCCTATATCTAAAATCTATTCAATCGTTCTTCGTTCTTATTTTTTCGTTCTTATGCTTTCCCTTTTTTGTTCTTTTATGGACTCTTGCAAGAAGTGAATAATTATTTCACCTGATGGTTAATGCTTATTCCTTCAAACGCTTGAGGATTGGTGTTGGTGGCGTGGTTGGTGTTATATTTAAAGGTGATGCTCTTTGGACCGCTGAATGATGTCCACTTTAGCTTCACGTCTACCGTTTGGCCTTTGGTGTCAGGCAGCTGGTCAAGTTTAAAGGCAACAATGCCATCGGCCACGGCACCCTTCACATTGCCTTTGTGATGGAAGGTTACCTCATAAGGGTTTGTCTTATTGTCGGCCACAAGGTTGACGAGGTGTGGCTCTTTGTCGCCCCAACGGGTGCGGAAACGTAATGTGAGATAACCATCTTCAGCCACTGTCAGCCAGTCGTTTACAATCTCAACGGGGTCGTTGCCATATGCCTTTATGTTTTCGTTCTCGCCCACTAAGCAAACGGCCATATTCTTGGTGCGAATACTGTCTATCCAGTTTACGCGTGCCTTTTGGTTGTATTTGTCGGTGGGATGTTCTTCAAATGTAAGGTTGCAAATGGCGCGCACTACTTTATTGCCAAATGGCGAAGCTGTAAGGTTGGTGGGCGTAAGCGTTGTCTTGTCGTCGAGCTTCAGGGTGAGTGGCTTTCCGTTGCCCTCGGGTTGCACTGTTACCAATGCGTTGGCAGCATAGGGGTTGGGCCAAGCAACATATGTGTCGTCGTCGCTGCAAGATTGCAAACTAATTCCTGCTATCATCATGCCTATTGCGTAGGCCATACATGTAAGTTTTTTCATTTCTTTATTTCCTTTCTTTTCTTTCTTGTTTTTCTTTCTTATTTTCTTTCGCTTTCATACATAAAATGAATGTTGTAGGCATTTCTTGTATGATAATTTCTGAAATGATGTTAAAAGAAAAGTGGGGTAGGGCGAGAAATGATTTAGAGGATAATAAAAAAGGCAATTTATTCTATGTCGTTGAGTTAAGCCTTGTTGTTAAGTCAATCCTGGTTGTTAAGCTAATCTTTGTAGTAGAGCTAATCTTTGTTGTTGTGTTTTAGCTTTACTATGTAGCCGATGGCGCCCGCGTATATCATTGCAAGGGCAGATAGGTTCAGAGTGTTCTTGTTGTCAAGAGGAAGCATTGCACCCACCAGTAATGTCAATACCCCGATATAGAGCATAGGCAAGCCGAGGCAGAAACGAAACTTTTGCGCTACTTTCATACAGCGTTTTACAAGGTGAGTCTTTGTCATATATAATAATGTTAATGGTATAACGTTTGTGTTATATTTGCACAGCGTTTGCGCTTTTTACGGCGCAAAGATAGCATGCAAAGCGAAAAGAAACGTAAAAAGCGGTGTAAAAAATGTTAAATGTTGCTCGCGTTGTTATCATGGGGTGCTGTATCTTAATAAAAATGAGTACCTTTGCACCGCTTTATGCAGAAGAAAGGCCTTTTCGAAAGAGAGGGACGCTTCTTATTATTAATTTTTTTATTATCAAAACAGTATGAATCAATACGAAACCGTTTTCATTTTGACTCCCGTTTTGTCTGATGAACAGATGAAGGAAACGGTCGCTAAATTCAAGAAGGTGCTTACCGACAATGGTGCCGAGATTCTGAATGAAGAGACCTGGGGATTGAAGAAGATGGCTTATGCTATTCAGAAGAAGTCGACAGGTTTCTACAACCTGGTTGAGTTCAAGGCAGAGCCTACAATTGTGAACAAACTTGAGATTGCTTTCCGTCGCGACGAGAAAGTTATCCGTTTCTTGACTGTGAAGCTCGACAAGTATGCAGCACAGTACGCTGAGAAGAGACGTAACAAATTAGGTAAAAAAGAGGAGGCTTAAATCATGGCAGCAGTAGAATCAGAAATTCGCTATTTGACTCCACCTTCAGTGGACACCAAGAAGAAGAAATATTGCCGTTTCAAGAAGAGCGGCATCAAGTATATCGACTACAAGGATCCTGAGTTCTTGAAGAAATTCCTCAACGAGCAGGGTAAGATTCTTCCCCGCCGCATCACAGGAACTTCTCTGAAGTACCAGCGTCGTGTAGCACAGGCCGTTAAGCGTGCCCGTCAGATTGCCTTGCTTCCTTATGTAACCGATTTGATGAAATAATTTTAAGGAGGAGAAGCATTTATGGAAATTATACTGAAAGAAGATATTATCGGTCTTGGATACAAGAACGATATCGTAAACGTGAAGAGCGGCTACGGACGTAACTACCTCATTCCCCAGGGAAAGGGTGTTATCGCTTCTGAGTCGGCTAAGAAGATTTTGGCTGAAAACCTGAAGCAGCAGGCTCACAAGCTGGCTGCCCAGAAGGCTGAGGCTGAGAAGAAGGCTGCTGCCCTTGAGGGCGTAGTTCTCGTTATCTCTGCTAAGGTAAGCGCTACTGGCGTTACCTATGGTTCAGTAAACAAGAACACCGTTGCCGATGAGCTGCAGAAGAAGGGCTTCGAAATCGACCGCAAGATCATCACCATGCGTGATATCAAGGCTGTTGGCGAGTACGAGGCTACTATCCACTTCCACAAGGAAGTAGAGGTTAAGGTTCCCGTTCATGTTGTTGCTGAGGGCGAGGAAGCTAAACCCGAAGTAAAGGAAGAGGTCGCTGAAGCTCCTGTAGCTGAGGCTCCCGCCGCTGAGTAATTTGTTGCCTTGCCTCCGAGGCATGACGATGAGTTGCTCGTCTTACAGACGACACTCTGTAAAGCAATATAAGGGCTGTTAAGAACTTACGTTCTTTATAGTCTGTTTAATAAAAAGCCATGCCCGTGTGGGTGTGGCTTTCTTTTTTTTATTACTTTTGTATTGTCTTTGATCAATCAATTTGCTTATTCTTTGATCAATCAATTTGCTTATTCTTTAATCAATCAATGCGCTTATTCATAGAGCCAATATAAAATCAAAAATAATAAAAACCAAAAATAGTATAAAACCTAACGCAATGAAAACGATGACAAAATATTTAGGTTGTGTGCTGGTGCTACTGGCGGTAGCAATAGTGTCTGAGCCCGTGCAAGCCGCTTCAGGAGCAATGTCGTGTGTCGCTAAGGAGAAAAATCGCGTGACGGAGAATGCAATCGACTCGGTACTCATTAATGGACATATGCGCCATTATCGTATGGTTTTATCCAAAACGGTGCAGCCGAACACGCCCCTTGTAGTGTTGCTGCATGGCTATGGTGGTGGAAATCTAAACGACGAGACGTGTATGGATAGTGTGGCGCGACGCTGTGGCTTTGCTTTGTGTGTGCCCGCAGGTTTGTACGACCCTAAGGGCAAGCGAAGCTGGAATGTGGGCTATCCTTTTCAAGAGGGGTGGGCCGTAGACGATGTTGATGATCTTTGCCTGCTTACTAAGTATGTGCAGCAGAAATATGGCTTAAGCTCTACCGATGCTTTTCTTACAGGTATGTCGAATGGTGGCGAGATGTGTTACTTAATGGCCTACCGTAACCAAAGCACATTTAAGGCCATCGCCTCGGTATCGGGTCTCACGCTACTGTGGATGTATAAGGGCCTTACACCGCAACGCCCTGTTCCTTTTATGGAAATTCATGGCACAGAAGACCGCGTCTCAGAATGGACTGGCGATCTATCTAACGTGGGTGGCTGGGGCGCCTATATGCCCGTGCCCATCGCTGTGAACCGACTGGTAGCCCTAAACCGTTGCACTCACGAGGTAGTAGAAGAGGAGCCTGTGCTGAACCCTTCAAATGGTCATCGTGTGTTCTTGCACCGCTACTTGGGTGGCGATGCAGGTTGCGATGTATGGCTTTACCAAGTGGTGGGTGGTGCCCACGGTTGGCATACTGCCGACATGAATACAGGTGCTGTTATTTGGAATTTCTTCTCGCAGTATCTTCAAAGGTAAAACAAACGTTAGTAGGTTATAACATACAAGGCCAAGTTATCAGTGTATAAGGGCCTCTTTAACGATATACAAGGGCCACTTTAACGATATACAAGGGCCACTTTAACGGTATACAAGGGCCACTTTAACAGTATACAAGGGCCCAGTTCGTAATCTTCAAGCTCTTGTTTATAATATTTAAGGGCAAGTGTTAGTATAGAAATAACGCTTGCCCCTTTATATATATTCAGTATGAGTTACCACTCGCTGTGTAGTCAGAACGCTATCTTTTGGCCTTTGTTGGTGATATAGATGTGTCCCTTCTGTGGTACTTGAATTTTTCTTCCTTCAAGGTCGTACAGCTCAGTGTCCTCGTTTTCATCCTTCGTAGTGATATCACGTATGCCAGAAGGATTGATTACGGTGATGTTGATGAAGGCACTCAGGTTGCTTCCATCCTTTGTCGTAGCTGTAATCTTGGCCGTTCCAGCGCTGACGGCTTTCATAATACCATTCTCGTCGATTGTTGCCACGTATGTGTTCTCGCTCTTCCAGGTCACTTCGTTCATGGTAGTGTTCTTTGGAGCCAGTACAACATTCAGCAACAGATAATCGCCTACATTAACCGTCTTCTTCGAGGCACGCACGTCAATGTCGGTTGCCAAGATATGTACATCGCATGGTATCGTGATGTCACAGCTTAGGTTAGAACCGTCCAGCGTCACAACTCTTACTACAACATCGCCCTTGCCTCCCTTGGCTGTCAGCAATCCGCTTTGGCTGATAGAAGCATATTCGCCTCCGCTGACGATACTCCAGCTTACCTTGTTGAATGTAACGTAAGTAGGCAGAATTGTAGCTACCATGTGTAGTTGCTGCTGGTTGTTGCTCAGCTTGGCAATGCTTTCTATAGTTCCAGCGTAGAGGGAGGTAGCCTGAGTGGTAGGCATGGCCTCTTCTGACGAGATAACATTTGACGAAACGTCTTCTGATGCCGCCATCCTGCCCATAGCCTTGGCACTTGCTGATGTGTTTGTCTCAAACTTCACGGCATAGTAAGAAACGCCTACTGGAGCATCATAGTCGGTATAGTTTTGCTGGCTGCCCGAAATGGTGGCAATGGCCTTCAAGTTCTTCTCCGACGAGCCTCTCATGATGATGTAGCTCGATACCTCCAAGCCCTCGTACACATTCCACATCAGGTTGTTGCCCTTCTTGTCGGCTGTCTTGTTAATCATTACATGCAGCGGGTTGTGAGCAGTTGAGTAGTCGCTGTGCTGTATTTCGTTCTCTGCGATGAGGCGTATGCGATAACGCTGCGGCTGAACTCGGTTGTCGCTGCTCAAATCTATATAGGTGCCATTTCCTACAGGCACGATGTCGAGAACTTCAAACTTGTTCAAGCGATTGGTCTCTCGGCTCACTTCCACCTTGCTTACCATGCTTGGCATGTCGGTGCTCCAGTTTACCTGATAGTATTTGCCGTTCGACTCTACGCTCTTAATCTCGGCTGTAGGCATGGTCTCGTCAACAACCGTAGTATTGAACTGTTCTGAAAGCGTGATGTTGTTTTCTATCTTGACGTATGGCAGCAAGGTTTGTTCGCCCACCTCCTTGAATACGATGGTGGCGATGGTGTCGCCCTTCTCAAAGGTGGCTTTGTAAGCCTCGCTCTCCTTGAATCCGAAGTCGTCATACTTTCCTGTCTGGAAGCACTCAGGCACCTTGACAGTCAATGGTGTGTTGAGCATCACACGCTCTGGTAGGTCCATGGTTAGGTCGGGCGAAAGTTTAACGTTCACCATTTTGGTTATCACGTCGTTGGCATCCTTGAAGGTGATAGTCTTCACACCAGGGGTCTTCCACTTGAGGCAGAAGATACCTCCGTCGCGATGTTGTAAGACGGTGCCATCTTCTCCTGGGTCGATAGTGAAGTCGTTACCTGAGACATTGGTGCACTTGCCATAATAAGCTAATCCTGTATAATGCTCATTATAGTCTATCATAATCATCTTCTCAGCGTTGTAGGTCACCTCCACAGGCTTGGTCATAGCTGAGTGTTCACCCATGAGGTCAATGGCTTGTACCTGTAGCTCGTAGGTCGTTCCGTTCACCAAGGCAGTTTTGGGCACGATGAGCTGTGTTGCCTTGCGATAGTAAAGGCCCGAGCAAATGGCTGCCTCGTCGCTCAGTCCGTTCATCGGAGAGAGCACAAAGGCATTCTCGCCTGTCTTGCCTTTTATCTTCAGGCTTACGTTATAGCGCATCTGCATCCAAGGGGTGTGGTCGTCAGTAGCATCATCCCACTTCAGCAACAAGCCTTCGGGTACAGAAGTAGCAGTCACATGAGTAGGAGCAGAAGGTGCCTCGTTCTTGATATTCGACTTGTAACCGTTTGGATAAGCGCCTGGGGTAAGAGGCTGCCAGTGGTATTCGTCATATACAGGGCATTTCGGATTATCCGTTTTTGTAAAATGAAAATCCTTGTCCATAAGATATAAGGCATATAAGTTAAAACCTTCTGTTTCAATATCAAGATATCCATTATTGTCATAATCTAAGACATGACAATATGGCGTATATTTTGAAGAACATTCGGGTAGAGGAATAACGATAGTTTGTGTGCAAGGCCACTCTTCTATCGGCTTACCTTTAACAATGACTAAATTGTAGTAATCTTGTCCTTTTGGTGCATCAAAGTAATAGCCGTCAACATAGCCGTCATTATTGAAATCTGCAAAGCCTTTCATCTTGTATTGGCCACTACTTTCATAGAAGATTTTTTCTCCTTCATACAGGTTGTCTTCTTCTGGTACTTTGATACGAACAGTAGTTCTAGTAGTTCTAGAATATTCATTCTTCCATAAATCAACACTTCCGTCTCTATTGAAGTCAAAAATACCATCGACATCTGACATATTTTTAAAAGTTCGGTCGTCACCTGTGTTTATATAAGAAAAATACTCTATCAAGTCATAATGTCCATTGTTGTTTAAATCTACGGCTATTGGATAATCATGATAATATTCGCTGTTGTTAAAAGTGAAGTTTTCTAAACTATATTCAAATGCTTTGTCTTTCTCGCCACTATTGATGAACATATTCTTTTCTGGACGATATGCGTAAAAATCAGGAAATCCATCATGATTGAAGTCTGCATGAAAATAACCTGCTGCATATTTATAGTCTCCTAAGTCAACGTTCCATGTTTTTCTTATTTGGCTCAGACTTCCATTCTTATATTCATAGAAACTTCGGTTATAATTAATATACCCATAAATCTCAGGAATACCATCTTGATCAAGGTCTAATAAACCTCCATCTGAAGATACCAGTACTGCAGTATTTCCTTCTACGGGATACAGAGTGATGTCCTTTGTTATTGCCTTATATTCTTTATCGTTTAGCATCATGCTTAGGTTAATGCCTTGTTTGCCAGCTTTATCGAAAGTGGCTTGTATGACACTACTATTGCTGTTTCTTGAAATGATAGTTCCATTGCTAAGTTCCCATTCATAAGTGGCTTCTGAAATAGGATTTTGTACAGCTAAAGTAATTGTGTCTGTAGTACAATAACTATCTCCCAAAACATTGATGGATGGGGTAGTGATTGTGTGTTCATACACAAGTTCGTCACTCCAAGGTCCACCAAGGCCACCAGCATCTATTGCTTGGATAGCAATGTAGTATTTGCCCTCTGATAGGCAATTCGCATTAAATAAGTATTTGAGATTGTGCCCCATGTTTCCCTCGTTCAGGGTACGTCGTATTCCGTCAGCGTTAGACTTTTCCTAAGAAAATGTCGCCCTTTCCACTTTCACTTCCAATGCGAAGCTCATAGGTTAAGTCGCAAGAAGATGTTTCAGTATCCTTGCCTGGAGCCCATGATAACTTCAGTTTACCTGCATCTGCATAAAGAACAGCAGTAGGCTTTTCCATTTTTGCAGGGCGAGTGTTTTGTTTGCTGTTTGGAATGGTGCCTACATTGTTACCGTTAGATAACAACTCGGTAAAGCCATCGTTATTAAAGTCACCGATAGCAGTAAGATGTTTTGAAAACTTAGTCTCTGTAACTGTCCAATCTTTGTTGCATTTGAACAATACGCTATTATTATACTGTGTGGTATATAAGATTTCATAAAGACCGTCTCCATCATAATCACCACAAGCGAAAGAACTGAATTCGTCAAAAGAGAAGTCTACATTATAATCTTTTGGCTTAAAAACGCCATTTCCATCATTACGATAAAATTGGAAGATAAGGTAATTGCTTCCTGGAATTAGAATGAGAATATCAATATCTCCATCTTTGTCAAAGTCACCGAAAAATACAGAACTGATTTTGGAATTCTTGAGTAATGTTTTCTGTTCAAGTTGTGAACTACCTATTTTATTCAAATATAGGTCCACTTGGTTTTTCTTGAATTTAACATAATCCAATAATCCATTTCCTGTCAAGTCTGCTGAATATAGACTTATAGTTGAATTAGTCTGTAAGAGAGTATTGTTGCCTAAGTTGTAGTAAGTTCTCCAATAATCCATAAGTTCTTCCAAACCATCACCGTTGAGGTCTAATGCTGTACTATTAGCCCTCTTAGAATATGTAATTGTAGAACGTTGTTTGGCTTTTGCGGTTTCTGTATTGTCATCTTCATCCCAGTCAGTCCATTCTAAAAAAGGTTTTGCTTCTACAAACATACCTGCGCCAGGTGCACCAATACTTGTGGTCAAACTGCCACTTGAATTGGGTGTATAGTTGTCTAATGTTATCGATTTAACGGTAGTTGTATCAGATGTGACGTACATATTGCCTTTGACGAATGTACCATCATTTTGTAGGTGATATGTCTTAATGTATCGTCCGGGATCATTAAAATACCGATAATCAGATAGCTCTACTAATTCTTTACGTCCATCACCATCAATATCAGCAAGTTCAACACCGTTCCATTTAGAGTCGCTAAAGATATATTTCCCCGTTTTATAGTCCCATACTTTAGGGCCTGCAGTAACTAATAGCGGGTGTCCATCTTTGTCGAATAACCCCATGCTATAGGTTCCACAGTTAATACTATACAATTTCTTTCCGTTAATAGAATAGATGCCATCAGTATCAAAGTATTCTAACGTTCCGTCTCCATTAATATCGTAATAGAATTGATGGCATAGGTTAGACCTGGCGTCATCAGCCCAACCCATTTCTTGCCACAGCCCAAGAAGACAGACGAGCATAAGTGTTCTATGCCAGGTATGCGTTTTTAAGTAAAATAATTGTTTCATTGCTTACGAATAAAAAAAGGCGTGCAACCGTTCGTGGCTTGTCAAACTTCAGGTTACCGCCAAGTGACCTCGTACTACAACAAGCACAGAACGGCTCACGCCAAAGAGGCATGAACCTTCCATCTGCTTGTTCTCGTAGTACGAAAATTGGCGGTATTCGAAGTTTGAGAACAAGAGCTAAAAGCTCAATATCTTAATATAAATTTCTTATAGAACGGTGACGCTTCGGTTAGTATTCTTGTTATCTGTATCCCAGAGTGCTAAAGGTGCATGAAATGTTTTCTGCCATGTACTTTGTAAAATGTGTGGGATAGGGTAGCAAACCCGATGTTGCGTCGAAATTCTTTAAATGTCTGTTTCTTATTATGTTTTTTGGTTTATACTTGAACTTGGCTCCTTGATGAACGCATGGCGCCCGAGTCCGTTATCTTTGCAAAGATATGAAAAATATTCTGTTCTTCTTGGCTTTTTCGTAAGAAGATATAAGATTTTTCTAAAACAACATATTGAAGACATGCGAAACTTGAGTATAGCAATAAAAAAAGGACGGCCCCTCATCTATAGCGAGAGCCGTCCTTTTTTTATTGCTTAATGCGTTTTTAGTTACCAAAAATCTCTTCGGTGCTTATGCGTTTGATGGGCGCAATTTGTTCCAGCGCCTTGATGTCGAGGTTCTTCTCGTCGCCGAGGATGATGTATCGGTATGGCTTGTGCGCCATGTTTTCTTGTTCAAATTTAACGATATCTTGCAGCGTGATGTTAGGCAATGCCTCGTAGATGGTGCGGTTGATATCGTAGTCGATGCCGAGCTCTTTAGCCTGTGCATACTTAGCAAAGATGGCGGTCTTTGTGGTGCGCTCGGTAGCGATGCGTTTCATCAGCGACTGCTTAGCCAGTGCGAAGGCACGCTCCGACTGTGGTACAGTGTCGACGATGGCGTTGAAGGTGCGTATGCAGTCCATCATCTTATCGTTCTGTGAGATGATGTGTGTCATCGCAAACTCAGGATGACCCTTGCGCGACGGTGTTACGTAAGCAGCAAAAGCGTTGTATGCCAAGCCACGGCTCTCGCGCAACTCTTGAAACACTACGGTGTTCATGCCACCGCCGAAGTATTCGTTAAACATAGCCACTACGGGTTCACGTTTAGGTGTCCACTGTGTGCCGTTGTTGTTATACTGGCGCATGTAGATGTTCTTTGCCTGATAGGGTGCAATCAGTATCTCGTTCTCCTTTGTCAGCTGCTCCTCATACTCGCGACCAGCGGGCACGTCGGCCAACTTTTTAGCGGTGCGGTGGTTCTTGTCAACCATGGCAATTACCTGCTTCAGGTCAGTGGGGCCATAGTAGGCCACCTCGTGCTTATAGTTTACGAGCGAGCTGATAAGCTTCACCATGTCGGTGGGGTTAGCGTTGTCCAGTTCCTGGGCCGTCATCTTGTTGCGGTAGGGGTTGTAAGGGCCATAGATGCCGTAGCTATACAATGCGCTGAAGTTTGCGTTTTGGTTCAACTTGTTCATCTCGCGCGCCTTCTTCTCCAGCGCTACAAACTGCTTCCATGCGTCGGCGTCGGCCTTCGCGTTAGCCAAGAACTGCTCCATCAGTTTCAGTGCCTCAACCTTGTTTTCGTCAAGGCCCGAAAGTGTGATGGTGGTTTTGTTACGGCTTGCCGACACGCTGTATGTGCAAGCCAACTTATAGAACTGCTGCTTCAGCTGATCGGCTGTCATCTTGTCGGTGCCCAGATAGTCGAGATAACCTGCAGCGGTGTTCAAACGCTTGTCGGCCTCGATGCCGAAGTTGAATGTAAACTGCAGTGCGAACAAACCGTTGGTGTTGTTCTTAATATACTGTACGGGCAGCCCCTTCTTGGTTTTTCCGAAGGTGATGTCGCGCTTGAAGTCGACAAACACAGGCTGAATGGGTTCGGCCTTAGCGTTTGCTATCTCTGCCACGTAGGCACTTTGCTTGTCGCGGTTCGAGGGGATAGGTGTGATTTGCGGCTTGTCAATCTTCTTCACGGTGCTGTCAACGCCCTGGCGTTTATATACGGCTACGTAGTTGTTCAGCAGATGCCGGTTAGCAAAGTCGATGATTTGCTGCTTGGTGATGTGGCTGATGCGGTCAAGACGTCCCACCACGTCGCTCCACTCTTGTCCGTTGATGAAGGCATCAACAAACTTGTTAGCGCGGCTGTCGTTGTCTTCCATCTCCTTATAAGCATCAAGCTTCATGTTGTTGATAACCGAGGGCAGCAGGTCGTCAGAAAACTCGCCACGCTTCAGTTTCTCAATTTCGCCCAGCATCAGGTCGCGCACCTGTTCCAGTGTCTGGCCCTCTTTGGGCAAACCTTCAACAATGAGCGACGAATATTCGGCCAGTGGATAGACGAAGGCTGCGCCGCCGAGGTATTGCATCTTCTGATCAAGATTCAGGTCGAAGAGGCCTGCCTTGCCGTTCGACAGCATCTCGGCTATCACGTTCAGCGTGTCTTGCTGTAACGATGCGGCACGGTCAAACTTCCAGCCCAGCATCACGTTCTCAGCCTCTTGGCCAATGACGGTGGTGTCGGTGGGAGCGGTGAGCGTGGGCACGGGAGCATATTCGGGGCGCGACAGGTTGGGGTTCGACTTCCATCCGCCAAAATACTTGTCGATGGTAGCTATTACCTTGTCAGGGTCGAAATCGCCCGACATGCAGATGGCCACGTTGTTGGGGCAATAATAGCGCTTGAAGTAGTTTTTGATGTTTGTGATTGAAGGGTTCTTCAAGTGCTCTTGTGTGCCTATTGTGGTTTGCATACCGTAGGGGTGGCCCGGATACATCTTGGCGTTGTAGGCAGCCCACTCTTTGCGGCTGTCTTTAGCCAGCGAGATGTTAAACTCTTCATACACGGCCTCCAGCTCGGTGTGGAAACCACGTATCACCATGTCCTGGAAACGGTCGCTTTGTATACGTGCCCAGTTCTCAACCTCGTTGGCAGGAATGTCTTCTACATAGCAAGTTACGTCGTTTGATGTGTAAGCGTTGGTACCTTCGGCGCCAATCGACGACATCAGCTTGTCATACTCGTTAGGTATGTTATACTGAGCGGCCAACTGCGACACGCTGTCAATTTGGTGATAGAGCAGCTTGCGCTGTGCGGGGTCGGTTACCTTGCGATATTCTTCATATCGACGCTCAATATCGTTCAGGTAGGGTAGCTCCTTTGCATAGTCGGAGGTGCCAAAGTGTGTGGTGCCCTTAAACATCAGGTGCTCAAGATAGTGAGCCAGACCTGTGGTTTCGTGTGGGTCGTTACGGCTACCAGTGCGCACCGCGATGTAGGTTTGAATACGCGGTTTTTCTTTGTTCACCGACAGATACACGGTGAGCCCGTTTTTCAGTGTGTAGATGCGGCTTTGCATCATGTCGCCCTTCACCTCTTTATAGGTGTAGGTTTGAGCCAGAGCGTTGAAGCTCAGTGCTATAGCCGCTACTGCTGAAATGAATAGTCTTTTTAAATTCATGTTTATTCAGTTAATTATATGAGTTTCGCAAGTCAAAGACATGCGAAACTTATGTTAATTATATAATGTCATATTTTCAAAGTCGATTTCTTTGTCCAGCTGCGACACAATGTTTTGCAGCACACTATCTTCAACGTCGCCCAGCTGATATTCTTTTTCGGCATCCTTCTTAATCTCAGCTATCCATGCGCGTCGTGCCGTGATATAGTCGGTGTGTATGCGCTCGGCATCTTGCGGTGTGATTTCGCTCAAGCCATAGTAGTCGAGAATCATGCGGTAAGCCCATGCCCAGCGATATTCGTTATAATTATCGTTGATGGCGTTCAGGCGGTCCACAATGTCGTCCATGCTTTCAATGGTGCCATCGGCAATGTCGCTCACCAGCTGTTGCTCTTCGCTGTCGGGCAGTAATAGGCCCGATAGGTCGTTCCACTTGCCAGTTCCCACGGTCGAGATAGGAGGCACCAGCGCGTGTCGTTTCAGCACGGCCCCCATAAAGATGCGTAGCGCTATGTCGTAGTATTTAATGCCTTTCCGCAGCGATGATGTTTTGATAACATATTCGTGATAGTTGTAGGTCGACACGTTATCGCCCGATGCTTCGCGCAGCCGCTCAAGTATTTTCTTTCCCTGAATGATTTCGCCCACCGAGAAAGGACTGAGCCAGTCGAAGTTGACGATGCTCTTTTGGCTTTGCTTCGACCGCATATCACGTTTTGGCCATTTGCGTATGTCGCGATACAGACCCACGGTGGTGAGGTTGCGGCCCGGCACCAGATACATAATGTCGCCATAGGCTATGAGGTATGAGAAGGGCAGCGACCGTGTGTCGGGGTGATACATCAGTTTGCCGAAACATACCGAGAAGGTGCCAATGTGTGCGGGCATGAGCAGATAGGCGCCACTAGCCGTTTTTGAGCCACGCTCAAGGGTGCCGTAGTGTATGGGTCCCATCTTGTAGGCGTGGTTGCTGAAGTTGGTGGCCGACCCCGCATTATAGAACGAGAACATGCCGCCGATGATGAGCGAACTCTTATGATGGCTTGAAGAGAACGGTCCGCAGAAGGCGGCACACGCCTCACCGTTCGACATATAGCTGTTAGCAAAGAACACGCTTTGCGCAGCCGTAAAGCCGTTGCTCAGTTTGCAGGCTTCGCCCACGAAGCAGTCTTGCATCTTTACGCTGTTGATGATCGACGAGCCGTGTGCGATGATAGAGTTTTCACAAATCACGCCCGTGCCTATAAACACGCTGGCCTCGGGCGAACTCATGATTGTGCAGTCGCTGATGCGTGCTGCACCGTTTATCTCGCAGTCGTTATACACCACGGTGTTGGTCACCTCCTTAGTGTTCACAATCTTCACGCCATTGCCTATTGTGCCCGTGTCGGGTGTGGTGCGCTGAATATATTCGGCTACCAGTCGGCGTATGGCCGTGCGGAAGGCGTTGTTGCCCGCATGTCGCACCATGAGCGCTGCTATCTGGCTGGTCAGTCCGTGATACGACACCACGTTGCCTTCGCCCACCTCGTTCAGCACCGATATAATGTTTCCCTCGCCATAGGTAGCCCCCTCGGTGGTCTCCATAGTGCAGATGTTTGAGATATAGCAATCAGAGCCTATGACATAGTTGTTGATGTAGTTGCCTACGTTTTCTACCAGGCTGTTGTTGCCAATGGTAACGTTACGCAGTGTGGCGTTATACACGCCTGTGCGTCGCATAAACGTTTTGCTTACCTCGATGCTTTTGTTGAAAGAGCCCAGTTTTACATCGCCATAAAAGGTTACGTTTTTTACGGCGTTGGGGTTGAAGTCGTCGGCCACCATTACGCGTTGCCAGTCTTCGGCCCAGCAGTTGTTATCTTCCAACTGCCTGATTTCTTTTTCGTCCAGTTGTCTGTATTCCATGTGCGTGTTGTTTTTTTATGTGTTTTTTATTATCGGTGCCGTGGGGTCAATGGCATAACTATTTTATTCAATCTTGTTACTCTTCCTCCATCTTGGGGTAGAGAAAGTCGTTGTAGGGATATTTCTGCACGTGCAGTTCACGCACCTTATTATATAGAATGGTGCGCAGCTCGTCAATGTTTTCTTTCTCGCGAGCCGAGATAAAGATGCAGTGGTCGCCCAGGCGTGCCATCCATGTGCGGCGCAGCTCGTCGAGCGATATGTTTTCTTTTGTTGCGGGTGTGAGGTCGTCTTCCTCTTTCTCCACCCACGAGTAGTTGTCTATCTTGTTGAAGACAATCATCGAGGGCTTGTCGGCGCAACCCAAGTCTTTCAATGTGTTTTCTACCACGTTTATCTGCTCTTCAAAGTCGGGGTGCGAAATGTCTACTACGTGTACCAGTAAGTCGGCCTCGCGCACCTCGTCGAGGGTCGATTTAAATGAGTCGACCAGGTCGGTGGGCAACTTACGAATAAAACCTACGGTGTCGGCCAGCAAGAAGGGCAGGTTCTCTATTACCACCTTGCGCACGGTAGTGTCGAGGGTGGCAAACAGTTTGTTCTCGGCAAACACCTCGCTCTTCGACATCAGGTTCATGATGGTGCTCTTGCCCACGTTGGTATATCCCACCAGCGCCACACGTATCATGCGGCCACGGTTTTTGCGCTGCGTGGTCTTCTGCTTGTCAATCTCGGCCAGACGTTCTTTCAGCAAGCTCATACGACCCAAGATGATACGGCGGTCCATCTCAAGCTGGGTTTCACCTGGACCACGCAAGCCCACGCTACCTTTTCCACCGCCCGAACCCGAGCCACCACCCTGACGTTCAAGGTGGGTCCACAGGCGTTGCAGGCGGGGCAGCATATAGCGATATTGTGCCAGCTCTACCTGTGTTTTTGCGGCAGCCGTTTGTGCGCGCATGGCAAAGATGTCGAGGATGAGCGAGGTGCGGTCAAGAATTTTTACCTCCAGCTCTTTCTCAATGTTGCGTATCTGCTTTGCCGACAGCTCATCGTCGAAGATAACCATGCCCACGGGGCGCTCGGCATCTTCTTCGTCTTTAATATATTGTCGTATCTCTTGCAGCTTTCCGCTTCCCACGTAGGTAATGGCGCTGGGGCCTCCCACGCGCTGCGTAAAGCGTTTCACGGTTACGGCACCAGCGGTGTCGGCCAGAAACTCCAGCTCGTCAAGATATTCAGTGGTTTTTGCTTCATCTTGGTCTTTGGTGATAAGGCCCACCAGCACGGCGGTTTCGGTTTTCACCTCAGATATTACAAATTCTTTCATCTATTGTCGTTGCTTGTATATATGTGTGTATGATTGTTAGCGCTTTTTGCCTATAAATTACCTATAATAAATTGCCTATAATATAATAAGGTGCAAATATACAAAGAATTATCGGGCCGTGCAACGTTTTTCTTTAAAAAGAAACAAATGGCTTAGACAGTGAAATGATAAGAACAGAAACAGTTTTTGCTGCTAATGTGCGAAATAAAGTCATTGAACGATTTTTAAAGAGATAAAGAGATGAAGGTCAGAATAACAGATATAGCAATAAAAATAGAGGAAAAGTTTGTATTTATAGAATATTTTTCATAGTTTTGCCTATGATAAGGGGGATTGCGACACTTTAAAGAGTATAAGTGCATGCCCCAAGTAGTAACTAAAAATTAAAGTAAGAAACAGAAATGACATACTAACGACGCAACATTGGGGTTTGCTACCCTGGTCCCAATCAAGTATGATAGATGATAGCCTTACGGCACATCCGCCTACAGTAAACGTTGGGATACAGATAAACAGAATAAAAAACCAAAGCGTCGCCGTTAGACATAGCTTTTTAAGATATTGAGCTTTTAGCTCTTGTTCTCTACTATTCGAATACCGCCAATTTTCGTACACCCGAGAACAAGCAGATGGAAGGTTCATGCCTCTTTGGCGTGAGCCGTTCTGTGCTTGTTGGTGTACGAGGTCACTTGGCGGTAACCTGAATAGTAAACAAGCTACGAGCGGTTGCACGCCATTTTATTTTTATGAAAAATGAAACAACTTTTTTACTTTAAATCACCCGCATGGCATAGATGTCTTATGCTTATTGGACTTATCTTGGCTTGTTGCGGGCAAGCACTTGCAGACGGTAAAGTCACCTATTCATCAGATGTGCATCCCTTCAAAATTTATTCCCTCAAGTCTTTCTATGATATTGATGGAGATGGAATACTGGAAGTGGTGGGAAATACAGATTATAATTATTTTGTTTCCAAAGTTACTGGTAAACGATTGAAAAGTGTTCCATCTGAATATAATCGGTTTGAATATTTCAATAGTCTTGGCATTTTGCTTACTAAGAGTTATGGTAGGTATTTTTTGCAATATAATACAGGGAACGAAATACTTCAAGAGGATCCGCGTATTGGTTATCATAGTATCGTCAATGACTATGTTGCCGATTTTTCTTGCAGCGGATTTCAGTATATAATAGGAAAAATAAATAAGAATGATAGCATCTTTAGTGTTTGGAAAGAGCAAAAAGACGGAAATTTATATAAGACCTTTATTCGTTATACCGAAGATATAGGTTTCTTACATAACAATGCCATTAGTAATTATACGCCAAGTAACGGAGGTAGTGGCATCGGCTCTATTGCGGACGATATGTTTATCAAATCAAAGGAAAATACTTTTACGCAGTGGGATGATGAACCTTCTTCTGCCCAAAAGTTAATATCTAAGTCGCCAGTTAATTTAAACGCTAATAACAATCAAGTAGAAGACTTAAATGGAGATGGCCTCATAGACTTTACTTATGATAATTATATCTATTATAATTTAGGTAATGATATGTTCTTTAAAAGTCCCCATAAAGGAAAACTGTATCCCGCTGATTTGAATAATGATGGCTTAATGGATTATGTAGACTTTACAGGAGATGATATTGACTTATACATGATGCAATCTGATGGAAAGCTGTCTGAGAAGAAAACTCTTTTTTCAAATAGTTCGATGCAAGGAGTTTATTTCGGAGATTTTGATAAAGATGACGATGTAGATATTCTTGTCATAGCTTCAGATAACGCTGCAACCTATACTGTGTTTTTCAGAAATGACGGTAATGGAAAATTCAAAAGAAAAGAAAGTTATATTGATGGAACTTATAGTTGCTTTGACTGTAAAGATTATGATGCGGACGGGCTTTATGAATTGTTGGTTTCATCGCAAGATAAGAAAGACTATCTTCTAAAATGTGGCAAAGACTTTTCTGTAAGTTTGACGGCACTCCCTGATGGTGATAATAAGATTTTGGCAGATTTCAATCGTGATGGTATTACGGAGATAAATAGTGGAACCACATATACAGTTCTTCCAAATGCTAAAAAGAATACCCGTCCTGATAAAATGGATAAGCCAATGGCTGTTTTCCTTCCTGAAGAAGGTAAGTTAAGGATAACTTGGAGTAGAGGCAATGATGCACAAACTTCTTCATGTGACTTGACATACGAATTGAGAATTGGAACAGCCCCTGGTAAAGGAGATATCTTATTTGGACATGCGCTTGCTGACGGTACAAGAAGAAATCTCTCTGATGGCAATATGAGACATGCTTTGAAGCATTTGTTAGATGCAAGTTTCTTGAAGGAAGGTAAGTATTATATAGCAGTGCAAGCTATAGATGCTGGAAACATGGGAGGAGAATGGTCAGAGGAGTTTGTATATGACCATCAGGTAGTCATGACACCTGTGATAGCCCCTGTTCCCACCTTTTATAGTACAGCTGATACGATCAACCTAAAAGTGACAAATAGCAGAGATGATGCCACATATAAATGGAATATCAATCATGGACGAATTATATCCCAGTCAGCCAACGGTGATAATATAAATGCTGTTTTTGAGTCTTCTCTTGATTTGTCCGCAATGGTTGAGATGACCTTAAATAACAAAAAGTATACAAGTAAAAAGGTAGAATTCTTTTTGGTTCCTGCTAAGTCGCAGGAATTAATCTTGGGTTATATTAAAGAAAATTTACAAAAAGAAGGTATAGACCTTGATCAAGATGGTAATGTCGAATTATACGATAATGGTTTCTATAAATATGTAAAAGGTAATCAATACGAAAAGGTTAAAAAGAGTTGGAACACAGACTTGTCATCAAATTTGTTTGTTGTAGATTATAATAAGGACGGATATCCAGATTTCTTTTCTGATTGCAAAAAGGGAGATACATATATAAATGGAGGTGAACAAGATTTTGAGTTTGAATACTTTACTACAGGTGATGCACATTACGAAGGCATTTGGGAAGATAAAAATAATGATGGAAATTATCAATTTACGGCATTCTATCCTAGTTGGAATAAGTATTTGCCAACTATAAACTATTTTGTCAATGGAGATTACGAGGCTATAGATGTCAACGCAGTAGCTTATGACGAAGGAATTACTACCTTCAATATGGTCAATATAAAAGATGGCACATCAAAAGATGTTTCATTACCAATAATTCCTGTTTATAAAAATGTGTCAGGTTACTTTACATTCATAGATTTGGATAACAACGGTTATGTAGATATTATTAATAACGTAGGAGATGCACTCTTGCTTGACAAAGATTTTAGTTATAAGAAAATTAAATTTGTAGAGCGTGGATACCAAGGAGAGTTTGAAATGTTTTATTGGAGACCTTTTACTCGTTTTGCTTACCCTTTAGGCCTCCTCTCCAACATCAAGAACGAGGCACCGAAGGCTCCTCAATATGTGAGCGCACAACAGACAGAGGACGGATTGCTTCTGAAATGGGCGGATGCTGAGGATGACCACACTCCAGCTGTTCAGATGCGCTATAATGTCAGCGTGAAGCGCAAGAACAAGAAAGTGGGCGAGGAGAATGCTTTCCTCATTTCTCCTCTCAACGGACTGAGCGACGAGGCTGCTATCTGCTCAAATGTGGCTTATCGTAAAGCTACGCAGATGCTTATCCCTAAGGCAACACTCACCAATGGTGAGACGCTGGAGGTGCAGGTTCAATCTATTGACTTGATGGGCGAACACTCGCCAATGACCAAACCTGTGGAAGTAACCATCAACAACGATGGATACATTAAGGTGAAAGACAGTCATGTAACGGCTTCGTTGGGCACTGTCGTTTCTTTCGTTGGAACAAAGGGAACAAGCTATTCTATTGATGGAGGAGAAGGTGCCACCATCAAAAAAGACTATGGCAAAGGTGAATATCTGGTGGCTTGGAACACTCCAGGCACAAAGAAGGTAACCATCACTGTGGATGGCAAGGCATACAGCACAAACGTCATCGCATACGACTTTGCCGACTTGACACTCCACTTCCCAGCAAAGGTTTTGCGCAACACACCTATCACTGTAAAGGTGCCAAAGGGATTTAGCCAATACTCACCAATAGATTATGGCTTTAAAGCTGCTGACAACTATGTGGTGCGCTATGAAAAGGGCGACAGCACAGCCACCTTTACCTTCAAGAACAGTGGTGAGGCGAAAGTATGTACTTTCTGTAAGTATGATAACAGCGAACTCTCTAAGGAGAATAATGTGAACGTGATAGACGCAAGCATGCCTGCTGCAAAAATCTCTGAGGTTATAGGCGATGGCGCAAACTATCGTATCAGCTGGCAACCTGCAAGCAATGCGGAAATAGCAAAGGTAGAAATCTGTCGTGAAACTAATCGCATGAATCAATATGAGGTATTGGCTACTGTTGACATGAACGTTGGCACTTATCTCGACGAGACCAGCGACAATCGCATACAGGCACATCGTTATCGCATCCGTTACATCGCAAGCAATGAGGTGCAGACGAGTGCTTACTCTACGCCACATAATCCTCTTCATGTAATGATTAACCAATGTGGCAATGGCTACAACCTGATGTGGAACGCCTATGAGGGAATGAATGTAGAGAGCTATACCATCCTCAGAGGTACGAGCGAGGATAGCTTGCAACCTATCGAATATGTGGCTGGCAGTCAGCAGAGCTATACCGACTTAACGGCAAAGGCAGGTAAGTATTACTATGCCGTGACATTTACTCCTGCGTCAAGCAGCACATACGCCAAGAGCCGAGCAGCGAGAACCCACTATGGCATCCGTTCAAATGTCGTCTCTACTGAAGAGGCTCTGCCTACAACCTTGGCAACAAGCATTGCCATCAACTGTGTGGAGAGCAACAACTCTTTGACGAATACCCAGCAGACGATACATCTCTATGGCGTCGTGCTTCCTACTTATTCTACCTATTCAAGAGTAAGCTGGTCGGTAGTACGAAACGACGACCTTGCCAGCATCTCAAACAATGGAGTGCTTACTGCCAAGGGTGGACGCGGCCTGGTTACCGTTCGGGCAACAACATTGGATGGTTCTAACCTTTATGTTGATTATGATGTAGCATGTAATGTGGATAAGGAAGCTGCAGGCATTGTTATCGTAGAGAAAGATGGTGTGGCAGCAGATAACAAACCAACCATTTACTACGACCTTGAAGGTAGACGGATTGAAACTCCTGCAAAGGGACATCTCTACATCACTAACAAGGGACAGAAGATAATGTTCTAAACCTACTTACTGTAGACTTTTCATCAATTCTTTAGTGTCCTGTTAAAATAGGACACTAAAGAATTTTTTTTGGTGTAATCCAAAAATATATTGAATTATTTGGAACGTAATCCAAAAATATATTGAATTATTTGGAATGTAATCCAAAAATATATTGAATTATTTGGAATTGAAGAGGATAATGTGTATTTTTGTAACCGTTATTAATAATGATTATTAGGTATGATACAGCGCATTTTAGAAAAAGCTATCCAGCAACGATTGGGTCAGGGTAAAGCCCTTATCCTCTTTGGTGCACGCCAGGTGGGTAAGACCACAATGCTAAAAAACATGCTTCGTGAGCGTGATGACGTTTTATGGTTAAACGGTGACGAGCAAGATGTGCGTAGCTTGTTTGAAAACGCTTCTTCAACCATGCTTGGTGCTGTTATTGGAAAAAAGAAGATAGTGGTTATTGATGAGGCCCAGCGAATTGTAAACATTGGGTTGTGCCTAAAATTAATAATTGATAATATACCTGATGTGCAAGTGGTGGCTACGGGTAGTTCTTCTTTCGATTTGTCGAATATGATTAACGAACCTCTTACGGGTCGGAAGATAGAGTATTGGATGTATCCACTTTCTTTCGGTGAGTTGGTAGCGCATAACGGCCTCTTGGAGGAGAAACGGCTCTTGGCGCATCGTTTGGTTTATGGTAGTTATCCTGACGTCGTTAATAATGTTGGCGACGAGAAAATGGTGTTGAGCGAGCTGGCCGACAGCTATCTTTATAAAGATATCTTAATGTTTGATAAGATAAAGAAGAGCGATAAGTTAGTTAAATTGTTGCAAGCCTTAGCGTTTCAGATGGGGTCGGAGGTGTCGTATTACGAATTGTCGCAGACGTGTGGCCTTGATCCTAAGACCGTAGAAAACTATGTCATGCTTTTAGAACAGTCGTATATCGTGTTTAGGTTAGGTTCTTTTAGTAGAAACTTACGCAACGAACTTAAATTTGCTCGTAAGATATACTTTTGGGATTGCGGAATTCGTAATGCTGTGATAGGAAACTATCAGATGTTAGAGAATAGATTAGATACGGGCGCTTTGTTTGAAAACTACTTGGTGTCGGAACGATTGAAGAAGCTTCGTTATGAAAAATCTTATGCAAAGAGCTATTTTTGGCGTTCAACTACCAAGCAAGAAATAGACTATATAGAGGATATTGACGGACAACTAACAGCTGTAGAATTTAAGTGGAACCCCAAACGAAAAGCAGCGTTGCCCTTGTCCTTCTCTCGCGCTTATGCAGATACTGATTTTAAGGTGATAACAAGAGATAATTATGAAAGCTTTTTGTTGTAGGCGTTAGATGATATGGTAGAACAGGGCACCGAGACCCTGTTCTACTTTTTTTGAAACACGAATTATCCATGAATTTAACCACGAATTATTGTCGCTGAATATTTAAACGAACACAGATTGCAGATGTGCCAATAAAGTAGGACGGTGGTCTCCGTGCCCCGTCCTCCCGACATTAGAAATGGCCAATAAATATATGAGGTTATCTATTCAGAAGTGCTGGGTGCTGGAGGACGGGGCGCGGAGGCCACCGTCCTACTTGGAGGTGACCTCTGTTTAGATAAAAACAAATACTTGCAATATTATATTATTAAATTGTTATAAACACAGCAATATTATCTGAGCCGTTTTTCTTTCAAGGTCTTAGCTATATTATTACCATTTTAATACATTAGAGTAAGTGTCAAAAAATTCTTGAGGTGTAAGGATTGGCAACTTTTCGTTTGTAGGAAAATCTTTTTTGTTTCTTGTAACAATCACATCACATTGTGCTGATAATGCAGAACAATATTGCAAAGCATCTTCTACATCCTTGATATTTAAAGCTAAAGCCATATCAAATTCATTAGAAGATATTGGAGATACGTCTATTGCCTTTCTTAAAACTTTTGTTTTTTCAATAGCTGTTTCCTTGCCTATTGATTTACGGCTTACATAAATCCCATTAATAAAAGATAAAGAAGTAGCATATAGATGTAGCCGTCTTCTAAATCCTAATTCTAAAATGTTTGCACTTTGTAAGAAGAAAGGTTCTCTTCTTTCCAAAATATCAATCAAGATGTTAGTATCTAAAAAGACTTTCATCATAAAGTATATTTTTCATTTAAATACTCCATACGAGCATCTCGTCCGTTAATATCTTCTTTTGGCGATGATGGTTTTGCGATGCCAATCAGGCTTTTTACCTCAGGAGATAAGTCAGCCTCTTTTTTAAGTTCAAAAGAGTTGTTTTCTTGTCCTAATATATTTATTAGGGCCTTTTCTACCAAACTTTTAATGCTGATGTTATGAAGTTTGGCATAGAGTTCTGCTCCTTTGTATAAATTTGGATCTATAGATATTGTATTCATATTTTGTGTCGTTTTATATTTTTTGCAAACATACATAAATTTATTGATATACAATATATTTCTTCAATAAAAAATCGAAAAATGTCGTCATTCTTGTTTAAAGAACACTCTTACCATTGTACTTGTTTATGCCTTTGTCGAACATATTTTTCTTCCTTTGTATATTTATTTAGTAATGTCATTGTTAATGTGTTAAGCCATTTAGTAACGTTATTTGTTGTGTGTAAAGCTATTTAGTAAAAGAACGAGTAGGGTGTAAAGGAAAATAGAAAAAGGGGTGGTAGAAAGTTGATGTATTGCCTATAATAGGGCGAAACGCTTGATAGAATTGTGTGAAAAGCTTGAGAAAGTCATCTCACATCGACCGTTATGAACATGCGTAACGGTCGTTATGAACATGCGTATCGACCGTTATGAACACGTGCATCGACCGTTGCGAGATGACATTGAAGCCTTTTTTGCCTGATTTTCACCTTGTTTTCATTAAATTTTTACCTTGTTTTCGCCAAACCCTCACCTTGCTTTCGTCAAACCCTCACCTTGCTTTCGCCACATTATCTCTTTGTTTTTAATAAAACGAGGCGTGTTTTTTGTGTTCTTTCTACGTGCGCTATTCGCGGTATAGATACAAATTAAGTGCTTCCTTATTTGGTTGACATTATTTAATTTCGTATCTTTGCAAACGTTATGACGGTAAGTTGTGGCTCGTTGATGAGGCTGCAATTCTGACTGAGACAATATAATATTTTTTTGATACAAAAACTATCGCTTTTTATGATAAGAAATTTTTATTGCGGTGTGACGATTTTTAGGTTTCCTTCGGTTCGTGCGAGCGTTGCTCGTTAACAAAAGAGGCTATGAAGACGTTGGCTGTCAGCACGTCATAAGTGAGTGAACATGAATTATATATACTCTAAATAATATATTACTAATATGCGTTTAATCATTGAACAGAATTACGACCAGCTCTCAAAATGGGCTGCTGAGCACGTAATCGAGAAAATTAACAGTTTCAACCCCACTCCCGACCACAAGTTTGTTCTCGGATTGCCCACTGGCTCATCACCCATCGGTATGTATCGTTACCTGGCTGAGGCTTGCAAGGAGGGACGTGTATCGTTCAAGAATGTTCTCACTTTCAACATGGACGAATATGTAGGTCTGCCCGTAGAGCATCCCGAAAGCTATCACTCGTTCATGGCTACTAACTTCTTCAACCACATTGACTGCCCCAAGGAAAACATCCACATCTTGAACGGCAACGCTGAAGACCTTGAGGCTGAGTGCGCTCACTACGAGCAGATGATTGAAGAGGCTGGCGGTATCGACCTGTTTATTGGTGGTATCGGTCCCGACGGACACATCGCTTTCAACGAGCCCGGCTCATCGCTTACCTCACGCACCCGTCAGAAGACATTGACCACCGACACCATCGTGGCCAACTCACGTTTCTTTGACAACGACGTAAAGAAGGTTCCCACCACCGCTCTTACTGTAGGTGTAGGCACCGTAATGTCGGCTCGCGAGGTAATGATTCTCGTTAACGGACATAACAAGACCCGCGCGCTGCAGGCTGCCGTTGAGGGCCCCGTTACACAGATGTGGACTATCAGCGTTCTGCAGATGCACCAGCACGGCATCATCGTTTGCGACGAGGCTGCTACTGAAGAACTGAAGGTAGGAACCTATCGCTATTTCAAGGATATTGAGAAGAACAACCTTTAATGGTACGTACTCGAATGTTTAAATATGGGCAGAATTTTTGGGCTGCATCACATCTTGTATGTGGCAGGGCAAAATTTCTGCCCTTTCTTTTGCTTGCCTGTTTGTTGGGCGAGCCGGCCATAGCCAAGCAGCCCACCCATCAGGGCACCGCACCTTGCTGCGAGCAACAGGTTTGCGATGGCCACACATCAACAATCAGTAATAAAAAAGTGGTTATGAAAAAAATCATAGCAAAACGCATTGACGCCACAAAGATGCCCACCGCGCTGGCCGACATTCCTGCCATGCTTGATGCCGAGGGCGTTGGCTACAACGCTATCGACAGCAACAACTGGCCCGACGCCTTTCCCTACACACCACGTGTAGAGGTGCGCGTAGCACATACGGGCAACAATATTATTTTGCACTATCGCGTAGAAGAAAAAACCGTGCGCGCTGTGGCCGAAGATAACGGCAAGGTATGGGAAGACGCTTGCTGCGAATTCTTCTCTATCCCTGCTGCCGACGGTGTATATTATAATATAGAATGTAACTGTGCTGGACAAATGCTTATAGGCAGTGGCGCCGGACGCAAAGACCGCGAGCGCGCCACAAAAGAGGTGCTCGACACCGTGAAACGCTGGTCGTCGCTCGGTCGTGAGCCCTTTGCCGAGAAGGCTGCTCCCGCTCAGTGGCAACTGGTAATGGTTATCCCAGCCTCGGCCTTCTTTAAACACCACATCACCAGTTTTGCGGGCACCACCATTCGTGCCAACTTCTACAAGTGTGGCGATATGTTGCAACAGCAACACTACCTGTCGTGGAACCCCATTGGCTTGCCACGTCCCAACTTCCATTGCCCCGAATTTTTCGGCGAAGTGGTGTTTGAATGAAAAGGAATTTATTATAAAAAATGGGTGTGTCAAAACAACTCCCCGTCACTTTTAAACTTACATATATGTTAATTGAGTTTTGACACACCCTCTTAAAAAATAATTTAAAAGTTTTAGTAGTCTTACTTTAAGTCGTTATACTATAATAGTAAGGGGTATGTGTGTAAAAAATGTTCTAATAATTTGTTATTGTTAAGAACAAATGTTATCTTTGCAAATAAACCTATAATAATTATGGAAACGAACTTTATTAAATATAAAAATCGTGACGAAGCCACTGCTGCGTTTAGAAAGATGAAGCAGCGCAAAAAAGAATGGCTTGAACAAACTGATCGGGAATTCAAACAAATAAGAGAATTGGCAAACTGTCCTGCATGCAAGAGTTAAATCTTAATCGTTTGAATTTAAATTCTCCATATACATATTGGCCAATGGAGAATAACTCTTATGGCTTTAGAACCGACTATGGAGTGATATATCGTGTTGGGTTTTATGAAAATAATCTTATTTGGGCTGATGATACTTACGAGTTTGGTATTAATAATGAAAACCACAAGACATCTCCAAACGATAAAAAAGTAAAAAAGACAATATTAGCAATTATTGAAGAATTCTTTTTGTCTAATCCAACTGTTCTCTTGTATCAATGTGAAACAGGAGATAATCGTCAGGCTATGCGTGCAAGGTTGTTCGCAAAATGGTTTAATGACTATGCAAAGAAAGATAATTATATTATAAAGGCTGCAATTATTAAAGATGAAAGTGTTGACAATTATATAGGTATAATTATTCCAAGAGATAATCCAAATCTTGAGGTCTATTTAAGTCAATTCAACGAATTCGTTCAATTCTTTACAGAGAAGCCAATGATGTAAAAAAGTGGATTGTTGAAACTCTAAGAAAATCATCTGATAACCTATCACAAACAATCGCCAAAATATATTTAAATAATTGATATATCTTTTTCGTTTAATGTGACGAAAAAACTTAACTATTTTTATGAAAGAAATAGCGAGCTTTGACCCCTGTCAACAAGAGGTGATAGAGGCAGGCGGAGGCTGGCACTTGGTGCTGGCGCCTCCTGGCTGCGGAAAGACGCAGATACTGACCGAGCGCATACGCCGTGCCCACAGTCAGGGGGTGGCCTATGCCGATATGCTGTGCCTAACCTTTACAAACCGAGCCGCCCGAGGTATGCGCGAGCGCATGAACGCCAGCCTTGATGATGAGGGCGTGCAAGAGGTGTACGTGGGCAACCTGCATAGGTTTTGCTCGCGTTTTCTTTTTGAAAACAACCTGGTTACTGCCGACACTTCGGTCATTGACGACGACGATGCCATAAGCATCTTATCACGCTTTACGGGCGATGACGAGATGGCGGTGGCTGCCGACTATAGCCGCCATCGCGCCTATGCCGAGGTGATACAGGTGAGCGCACTGATGCACCAGATAAAGCACAACCATCCCCGCGACCTGCGCTTGCACCCCGACTGCCTCAGCGCCGACGATGTGCGCGCCCTACGCCTCTTGTGCCAAAAGCAACGGGTAGAATTTACGCCCAGCATGATGCTCGACGTTTATGCTCGTACCGACGTTTACCGTAGCATGGCTGGCGGCACCGATGTCGACTTTGGCGAAAACACCATCATAGGCAAACTGCTAAGAAAACTGGAGCTGGCGTGGCAGTATGAGCAATATAAGCGCAGCAACCATTTGCTCGACTTTGAAGACCTCTTGCTCAGGGTATATGATGCCCTTATCGATTCTGAAGCCACTGACACTCCCTTTAAACGTTACCCCTGGATACAGGTTGACGAGGTGCAAGACCTCAACCCCCTACAGTTGGCGCTGGTGTCGTTGCTGGCCGCCGACCCCTTGCACACCGTGATGTTGCTGGGCGACGAGCAGCAAGCCATCTTCTCGTTTATGGGCGCCAAGTTGAGCACCCTTGAACAGCTGAAGGAGCGTTGCCACGGACATCTGCACCACCTGGACGTGAACCACCGTTCGCGCCACTACCTGCTAAATGTGTTTAACACCTATGCCCAAGAGGTGCTGAACATTGACCCCGACTTTCTGCCCCGTGCCGACAACAACCAGCAGGCATCGGCTGGCGACCTCACCGTGCTGGCCAGCGAACATATTGATGCCGAACTGATTGATGTAGCACAGCGCGTGAAACAGTTGCTGGCGGCATCGCCCACCGAAACTACGGCCGTGGTGGTAACATCGAACAACGATGCCGACGCCGTGGCCGAAACCTTTCGTAAGGCTGCCATCGCACATTTTAAGGTGTCGGGCTCCGACCTCTTTGCACAGCCTGGCATAAAGCTGTTGCTGGCACACCTCAACGTGCTGGCTCGGCCTAACGATTTCTTGTCGTGGGCCCGACTGCTTAGCGGCTTGCATGTGTTTGAACAAAGTTTTGCTGCCCGCAATTTTGTTCGCGCCTCGCTCAACCTCGCCATTCTGCCGTCAGACCATTTGCGCAGCGATGGCGGCACCTATCTCAACGACTTTGTTTCGGCTTGCCACGAGGGCGAGCTGGTGGTGTTTGATACTGAGACCACAGGGCTCGACGTGTTTCACGATGACATTGTGCAGATAGCTGCCGTGAAGATGCGCAATGGGCTGGTGGTGCCAGGGTCGGCGCTCTCGCTCTTCATTCGCACCACGCGACCCATACCTGCTAAGTTGGGGGATATTGACAACCCCATCATTGAAGAACTGAAACACCACGAACTGCTTGAACCCGCACAGGCCCTGAAACAGTTTGTCGACTATGTGGGCACACGTCCGCTGTTAGGCCATAACGCCGACTACGACTACCACATTCTCGACCATAACCTGCGCCGCTACTGTCCTGAGATACAGCTTAGCAGCCAGTGTCCCGTTTATTTCGACTCGCTCAAACTGATACGTTTGCTTGAACCTGACCTGAAGGTGTATAAACTGAAGGCGCTGCTGGCGGCCTTGAATCTTGAGGGCGAAAACTCGCACTTGGCCGATGAAGATGTCAATGCTACCTGTTCGCTCGTCAATTACTGCATTGGCAAGGCGTTGCCACTATTGCCTAAGCAGCAAGCCTTTATGAAAGAAGATCGTGTGGTGCGACGGGCACGGGTGCTGCGTGCTCGTTATGCCCAGTGCTATCATGAAGCGCAAGCACGCCTCTATCAGCCTTTGGCTACCGATGCTATGCCTGCGCTGGTGGCCGAACTGCAACGCTTTTACCACCTGATCACCACCGAACGGTATGTTGACGAGGTGGAGGGGTTGCACCATGTGCTAAACTATCTGGGCACCGACCTACTGGTGCCCGCCACCGAGCCATCGCTCATTGAACAACTGTCGAACCACATCATGGAACTGAACACCATGAAGGAGGCCGACTTGTGTAACAGCCAGAGCATGACGGAGCGCGTGTTTGTAAGCACCGTGCACAAAGCGAAGGGCTTAGAGTTTGACAATGTTATTGTGTTTGATGCTGTCGATGGACGCTGGCCCAACTTTTACTCGTCAGGGTCGCCCGCCCGATTGGCCGAAGATGCGCGCAAGTTTTATGTGGCCATCACTCGTGCCACGCGTAGGCTTATCATAGCCTGGAGCCGAAACAAGGTGTCGTATAATGGCTATGCGCGCCCACAAAGTATGACGCGCTTTATGGCTCCGCTGATGAAAATGTTTAGCTAAAAAGAGAGGGGGACTTTGCCTCTTGGGGTCAACATTAATAGGTTGTTGCGCAAGAAGTTTTATTGAAAAGAATGGTTTGCACAATGCCCCTTGTTAGCAGGTAGACGATGAAGGCCAACCATAGGCCATGGTTGTGTAGGGTGGGGGCTGCAACAAAATAAATGGCAAAGAACAACACGCCCGCCACAGCCGACGATACCAGCATGCCGCGTGTGGCGGTGGTGCCTATAAACACACCATCCCATACAAAAGCGGCTACGCCAGCTACGGGTATGGCGATGGCCCACGGCATATATTGGTGGGCGGCGTGCAGCACGGCCGTATCATCGGTGAGCAACGCGAGAAAGGCATCGCCACCAAGGGCATAAACGGCGGTGTAGGCTGTGGTGAGAAGGGCTCCCCAGACAAACAATCGTTTTACGGTGGCATGGAAGCCTTGCGCATCATGGGCACCTAAATATTTGCCACACAGGGCTTCGCCAGCATAGGCAAAGCCATCCATAACGTATGAAAACAGGGTGAACAGCTGCATGAGCAAGGTATTGGCAGCCAGCAATAAGGCTCCCTGACGGGCGCCTGCCGATACGAAAAACAGGTTTACCGCTACTAAAAACAAAGTGCGCAAAAAAATGTCGCGGTTTACGGTAAAGAACCTCAATAGCGCCTCGCCTTGCAGTACGGCTCGCCACTTAAGGCGTTGTAACACTTTGCCATGTTTGGCCCAGGCGTAAAGGGCAGCCAGCAGTGCGCCAGCCCATTGTGCTATCAGTGTGCCAGTGGCTACACCCTCAATCTTCATGCCCAGACCGTATACTAACAATAGGCTTGCCACTATGTTTACTACGTTTTGCGTGATGCTTACCGCCATCGTAACGCGTGTGTTTTGCAAACCTATAAACCACCCCGTAAAGGCGTAAAGGCACAGTATGGCGGGGGCTCCCCAAATGCATATCTTAAAATAGGTGCTCACCAATGGTTGCAAGGCAGGCTCAACACCCATTACCACCAGCGCCACCTTAAGCAGGGGCGCTTGCAGAATGAGCAAGGCAAATGCCACTGCAAGGCCCACACATAAGCCACGCACTAACAGGCGGGCGGCCTCGTCGGCATCGGCACGTCCATACGCTTGGGCTGTCATACCGCTGGTGCCCATTCGTAAAAAGCCAAATAACCAATACACCACGTTGAACAACATGCTGCCCACAGCAATGGCACCTATGTAGGCCGTTTGTCCAAGGTGGCCCGTAATGGCCACATCGATAAGGCCCAGCAGCGGCACCGTAATGTTTGTTACGATAGCCGGAAGGGCAATATGCAGTATCTCTTTATCCTTATTGTTCATTGTGTTATGGGTGTTCAGATACGTCTTGTTTTTTTATTATCTGCTTTGCTTAGTTTGCGCTTTTTTCTTTTGCTTGGCTTGTTACCAAGCAAGGCAAGCGTATAGCGGAATGTTTGTCATCCACTCTTGTTCTTTATAGGGTAGCATTGAATAGCGTATGCCCTTTAATTCGGGGTTGGCATTGATGAAGGTGTGCAGCGACTTTGACTTTACATTTACTTCGGCCTTTACTTCTATAGGAACCACCTTGTCGTGCCATTGGGTAAGAAAATCAATCTCAATCGTAGAATTGTCGACAGAGTGATAATATAATGAAAGGTTGAGCGTTTTTAATTGTGTATAGACGTAAAGCTCGGTGAAAGCGCCTTTATATTCAGAGAAGATATCGTTGCCTACCAGCATCGACTGGGCTGAGGTCTCTGCCATGGCTCCCATCAAACCCACGTCGAGCATAAACAGTTTGAAGGCGTTAGCATCTTCATAAAATTTTAAAGGCATCTTGGCGCTGTTTACACGTGGCATCTTGTAGGCCAACCCCGCATCAATAAGCCACTGTATGGCCATTTCAAAATCGGCTGCTCGTGCACTCTTCTTTACGGCTCCATATACAAACTTCTTGTTTTCTTTGGCCAATTGCGCTGGGATGCTGTCCCATACCATGTTAATGCGTGGCACCTCGCGTTCAGGGGCATGCTTAGAAAAGTCGCGACGGTAGTCGGTAATAATTTGTTGCTGTATCTCTCTAATTTCTTTTAGCCCCCTGTGTTCAACATGTGCTAGCACGGCTGCCGGCATACCACCTACGTAATAGTATTGACGCAAGAGGGAAATGTATTCGGCTTCGATAAGGGTCATTACATCCCAGTTTTTGGTTGTGATGATGTCGGCAAGCCTTGATTTTCCCATTGCATTGAGAAATTCAATAAAAGTCATGGGGTAGAGGCGTAGTTCTTCAACCTTGCCCACAGGATATGAAACACCGTGGTGCAGCGACAGCCCCAGCAGCGAACCTGCCACGATGACGTGCACATCGGGTGCGTCTTCGCAGATGTATTTAAGGGCTTCAAGGGCTTTGGGACAATTTTGTATCTCATCGAGCACAATGAGTGTGTCGCCTGGTGTAATGTCTACCTCGCTAATGGCTGACAGTGCTAACAATATATCGGGCACATTACCTCCTTTTTCAAACACTTCGATGACCTTTTGGTCGCGGTCAAGGCTAAAGAAGGCAAACTTCTTATATTCGTTTTGGCCAAATTGTTTCAGAATATAAGTCTTGCCTACCTGACGTGCTCCATTTAAAATCAATGGCTTACGCTGGCTCTTGTTCTTCCAATTGAGTAGTTGGTTATAGATGTCTCTTTTCATGTTAACACACTTTTATTGACGTATATCTGCTGCAAAGATACACTTTTTCTGACGAATAATGACTAAAACAGTACACTTTTTCTAACGAATAAAGATCAAAACCCTACACTTTTTCTAACGAATATTGCTTAAACCCCTACACTTTTTCTAACGAATGGTGCTTAGAGAAGAGGGGGCGTAGGGCCGGTGATGTGTTGCTTTTTTGTGTTTTAGTGTTGCTGCATGGTATAAACCAAGCTGTTACGGCATATCGTAGATATGGGAAATGGGGGTTAATTATTGTTAAGATCTCTATCATAAAGAAAGAAAAAACATGCAGATAATGATAAAATGCGTATATTTGCATAATTAATAACTCATAGGTAACGAATTACAGAAAAACATAAAACAGATACGATATGACGAAATATATACTTGCAACTATTATGATGGCTCTGCTTACGCTGTGCGCTCCTGTTCAGGTGCGTGCTAACGCTGCCATTGAGATTATTGAAAACGACCTTCAGCCCACAGCTGCAAACATTACGGTGAATGGTGGATCGATACGTGTATCTGGTGCCAACGGAAAAATCATGTATGTTTACAATTTGGCTGGCGTGCGTATACATAGCATTAAGGTAGAGGGCGCTGACCGCACCTATGACCTGAACCTTTCAAAAGGATGCTATATCATTAAGGTGGGCACCACTGTGCGTAAGGTGTCGTTGAAATAAATTGGGTAGAAGAAAGCGTGTAATATTTTAAGCAAATAGTTGAAACACTTTCTATTGATATTTTGTCTCCTCATGGAGATGCTTTTTTGTATATCGTGTGGGCCGGCTCAGCAGAAACAGCTCGTCACACGCGACAGTTTCGCTGATATGACCCTTGACGGCTTGCATATCAGCGAAAAACGCATTAGGACTTATATTGCCGACCTAATGTATGAAGACCATGACCGACAAGCCGCCGACCTCAAAGTAAAAGATTATTATAAAAATGCGGGCCCTTTCTTGTGGATAGGGCGTGATGGCGTAATGCATAGCGCCGATAGCGTGTTGAAACATGTGGCACTAGTGAAGGAGATGGGCTTCTCGCTGCAACGTTTTCGCCTTGAAACGATACAGCGCGACAAGCAAACAATTGATAGCTTGAACCTGGGCGACGAAAACATTAATCGTGTGCTGGCAAGGTTAGAGTATAACCTGACAAAGGCGTACCTAAGCTATTGCATAGGTCAGCGTTTTGGATATACCAGTCCGAAGAAAATATTTAATCGACTTGATGTGCGCGATAGCGACTCGGTGCATAAAACCTATAACGTTTTGTTTGATGTGCCAGTAAAAACACCCTCGCACAATTTTGTGTTGCAAGCCTTCAACAAGGTGCGCCACGATAGTGTGGGATGGTTCCTACGGCAGTCGGTGCCCCACGACCCGCTGTATGCTCGTCTTCAAGCAATGCTTGCTCGGCCCACTTCGGCTGCTGACCGCAAACGCATCTTGTGCAACATGGAGCGCTGCCGATGGAGCGTTGACGATAGCAGGTATAACCATAAAAAGTATGTATTGCTGAATATTCCGTCGCAAGAGCTTGACGCCATTGATGGTGACAATAAGCTGAGCATGCGCGTGGTGTGTGGGTCGCAAAAAACAAAGACACCGCTGTTGCAAAGTTATATATCGCGCATAGAGCTAAATCCGCAATGGATTATTCCGAAAAGTATTGTAAAGAAAAGCGTGGCTCCACATGCGGGCGATGTGGGATACTTTGAACGTCACCGATATTTTATACAAGAGCGTAAAACGGGTAAACAGCTAAACCCTGCTCTGGCTACACCTGCTATGCTGGTGGGTAACGATTTTCATGTTATTCAGCGTGGCGGAAAGGGTAATGCCTTGGGACGCATGATATTTCGTTTTAAAAACAACTTCTCGGTGTATCTGCACGACACCTCTAACCCCGCACTCTTCTCGGCCAACGACCGATTGGCCTCACATGGCTGTGTGCGTGTGCAACGGCCTTACGACTTGGCTGTATTCTTGCTGGAAGATAAGGATGAGGTGCTGCTCGACAAGATAAAATATTCGTTCACCTTTGATTGGCCTGTTCCTGCAAAAAACAACAACGACGATGAAGGTGAAAATGAAACTGTGCCTGCTGTAAAGGTGGATAAAACCCGACTGTTGCGAACGGTAACAATCAAGCCACAGGTGCCGCTATATATTATTTATTACACATTGTTTAACACGGTCGATGGACAACTGCAATCGTATCCTGATATCTATGGATATGATAATGCACTGTATGAGGTCTTAAAACTCTACTTGTAATGGCGGCATACAACGATAACGAACTTTTGCAACGTCTGCTTGACGTGGGCACACGGCGCGAGGCTTTTGCCGACTTGGTGCGCCTGTATAGCGAGCCGCTTTACTGGAAGATACGTCGTATGGTGTTGTCGCATGAAGATACTGACGACATCTTGCAAAATGTCTTTATAAAGGCTTGGAGCAGCATTGACAGCTTTCAAAGTAGATCGAAACTATCAACATGGCTCTACCGTATTGCCATTAACGAGGCGCTTGACTACATTCGTCGGCAGAAATGTCGGATCGCGGCCGCCAGTGCCGATGACGACTTGACGCTGGCTAACCGATTGATGGCTGACGACAACTTTGATGGCGACCGTGCTGAGGCGCTGTTGCAACAAGCAATAGCACAATTGCCTGAGGTGCAAAGGGCGGTGTTCACCTTGCGATATTATGATGAGATGAAATATTCAGACATTAGCCAACTGCTGCACACCTCGGAAGGAGCACTGAAGGCCAGCTATCATATCGCCGTAAAGAAAATAACCGACTTTTTCAATGAAAACGATTAAACTTTTTACATATTCATACGTCAAATAAGCAAAATAATAAATACTATGGATGCTGAAGAGAAACTTTTTGAGCAACGGTTCGGAAAAAAACAACCGTTTACCGTGCCCGACGGCTATTTTGACCAACTGGCCGAGAGGGTGATGGAGCGCTTGCCAGAGCAACAGCCTGCATCCGTGCCACAAGTGTCAGTGGGGCATAAATGGCGTAGATGGGCAGTGGCTGCCGCTGCTGTGGGTATCGTGCTGACAGGGTCGTTGGTCTTTATAGGGCAACGTTCGGGTAATGAGGGCTTGGCAACCACGAGCCATCGCGCAACTGCTACCACTACTGATGCTTATTCATCATCATACAGTTCGCTTGATATGGCTGCCGACTATGCCATGCTTGATAATGACGAGATATATGCAATGGTATCTGAAAATCAGTAAACGATGAAAACAATGATGAAAAGATATTTCTTCTTACTTATATGTTTGCTGGCCTCAGCGCTGACCATATCGGCACAAAGGCCCATGCAGCCTGGCACCGAACCTATACCAGGGGTATTGCCAGAACCTTTCAATCCTGAAAAGTTTGAAGTTGAGTTGGAGCAATACATCGTTACAGAGGTTTGCTTGTCGCCACGCGAGTCTGCACAATTCTTTCCCTTGTACCGCGAGATGCGTCGTAAACAAAGAGCGCTCTTTGGTGCAATGCGTCGCGGACGCTACGTGAACCTGAAAGATAATGATGAGTGTCAGAAAATGATACGCGAGAACGATAAGCGCGATGTGGAGATGAAAAAACTGCAACAAGATTATCATAACAAGTTTATGAAGGTGTTGCCTGCCTCAAAGGTGTTTCGCATCATTCAGGCTGAAGAGAATTTCCACCGCAAAATGTTTAAACGTGCTTTCAAACGCGATTATAACCACCGACACCGATGATGAGATATGTAGTTTGGTTTGCTTATGACGGCACACGCTATCATGGATGGCAGATACAGCCCAATGGGGTGACGGTGCAGCAAGTGCTGCAAGAGGCGCTGTCGAGATTGCTGAAAACTGATATCACAGTGGTGGGTGCAGGACGTACCGACTCGGGGGTGCATGCCAGACAAATGGCTGCACACTTTGATGTGGAACAGGCTCTTGATGGCAAAAATTTGGCCTACCGCCTAAACCGTATTCTGCCATATGATGTAAAGGTGTATGATGTATGCCAGGTGCCAGAACAGTTTCATGCACGGTTTAGCGCCATTAAGCGCACCTATCATTATTATGTGCATCGCGACAAAGACCCTTTCTTGCGTATGTATTCGTGCGAACTGCATTACGACCTCGACTTTGCTTTGATGAACGAGGCGGCCCAGTATCTCTTACAGGTTGCCGACTTTGGCGCTTTCTGCAAAAGTCATACTGATGTGAAAACCACGCTGTGCGATGTTACTGAAGCAGAGTGGGTGCAGGTGTCTGACCATGCTTGGTATTTTGTTATCTCGGCCAATCGCTTTTTGCGTAATATGGTGCGTGCCGTGGTGGGAACACTTATCGAGGTGGGACGCCACCGTATGACATTAGAGCAGTTTCGCGACGTGGTGGCAGGTAAGAACCGGTCAGATGCGGGCGAGAGTATGCCAGGCCATGCTTTGTTTTTAGAACGAGTGGAGTATGCTTCGGAGAGTATGCAATATAATATAAACGAGGGCTTATAAAACTGATAACACTTGACAATAGTGAACGACAAAAGAGCAACAAGAACAACACCTTTATTTATGTAATAAACGTTGTTTATGTTGTTCTTTTGTTGTTAATGTTGTTATGGTTATTATTCTTATTATTATTCTTCTTCTTATTATTATTGTTGTTGCTCTATCATAAATCATTTGTTTTGAAACATCTACGTTGGCTTTTTATGTATTAATAAATTCCGATAAAAGGAAATAGAAAATAATTATGTGGTTAATCCTTGCTTTCCTATCAGCCACGCTGTTAGGATTTTATGATGTATTTAAGAAAATGGCGTTGCGTGGCAATGCTGTCATTCCGGTGTTGTTTCTAAACACATTGTTTTGTTCGTTAATATTTATTCCTTTCATTGTGGCTTCGGCTACAGGGGTGCTGGCTACCGACTCGCTGTTCTATGTGCCCACCTGTGGATGGGAGGTGCATAAATATATTGTGCTAAAGAGTTTTATCGTGCTTTCATCGTGGCTCTTTGGCTATTTTGCTATGAAGCATCTGCCTATCACTATTGTAGGGCCCGTTAATGCTACTCGGCCTATCATGGTGCTGGTGGGCGCTATGCTGGTGTTTGGCGAGCAACTGAACTTGTGGCAATGGGGTGGTGTGCTGTTGGCCATCATCTCGTTCTTCTTGCTCAGCAAAAGTGGAAAGAAAGAAGGCATCGACTTTAAACATAACCGATGGGTTTACTTCTTGGTGCTGGCTGCCGTGTTTGGCGCCGTGAGCGGACTGTATGACAAATACTTGATGGCGCCTGTATCTGAGGGCGGACTGGGCTTGGCACGCATGGCTGTGCAAAGCTGGTATAACCTGTACCAGTGCTTCTTAATGGGATTGATGCTCTTGTTGTTATGGTGGCCGCAACGACAGTCGACCACTCCTATGCATTGGCATTGGGCCATCGTGTTTATCAGCCTCTTCCTTAGTGCTGCCGATTTTGTTTACTTCTATGCATTGAGTTTGCCCGATGCTATGATTTCTATCGTGTCGATGATACGTAGGGGTAGCGTTATTGTGAGTTTCCTCTTCGGTGCTGCCGTCTTTCGTGAGAAGAATCTTGGCGGGAAAATTATCGACTTGCTGCTGGTGCTCCTCGGCATGGTGTTCCTTTATATAGGTAGCAGGTAGGCTCTTTTTATGTGCCTTTCAAATTTTATTGAAAAAAATAAGGGCTTTCTGCAACTTTTATAATGCCTTTTGCGTCATTCATATATAAAGACATACCATTGTAGGATGTCTGATAATTGTAGGATGTTTGATAAATAGGTATTAGATGACTTATAAAAATGAAACGTTATGAACAAATTGTTTTCTAAAAGTTTCATGCCCGCTATGCTTTGTGGCATGTTGTGTATAAGTGTAAGCTGTAACTCGGCTAATAGTAACTCGGCAAATACTATTGAAGCAGAAAATGTGGCAAACCCAACCTCAAAGACGGTTGTTAAACGTAAGTTGGCTTATTATAAAGCCATTCGTACAACAGGGGCTTTTGATGTGTATTTTACTCAAACCAATAAGGCTTCAAGCATTAGGATAGAAGGCGCAAAGGAAGATGTAGAAAGCGTAACATGGAATATTGATAAGAATGGTGTGCTGAACATCGGACAACGCACCTTTGATAGAAATTTCTTTAAAGGCCGAAACCGGCATGAACTTAAAGTTTATGTGGCTTCGCCCGACTTGATTGCTATTACATCGACAGGTGCTGGTGATGTGAAGGTGGTGTCGGCCCTGGATACTGACGTGCTTCGTATTGAACAAAAGGGAGCTGGTGATGTCGAATTTGAAAAGTCGCTGATATGTGACCAGCTTTTTGTTACGCTGTATGGCGCTGGCGATGCCGACTTGAACAAGGTGACAGCGCAAACGGTACAACTTGAACTTTATGGCGCTGGCGACATGGATGTGAATAGCCTTCGTGCAGAAAAAACAGATATTAAGCTGCAAGGTGCTGGCGACATTGATGTAAAACTGGATAAGGCAGGAACGGTGAACAGCACGCTCTACGGTGTAGGAACAATTGAGCTGGAGGGAACAGTAAATGCTGTTAACGTGAAACGTTTCGGTTCGGGCAATATTGATACATCGAAACTGCGCGTTATGACTGGGCAGCGCCCCAGGTAAGAACGCTGACGGTAACATCGCCAGCCTTCACCAGCTCGTTGGCACACGATGAGATGGTGGAACCTGTGGTGATGATATCGTCGATGAGCAAGACGTGCTTGCCGTGTATGAGCGCTGGATTAATAAGCGTGAAAGCATCTTTCACGTTCTCTATTCGCTCTTGGCGGCTGTTCTGAGTCTGACTTTTATGAAACGAATTGCGCACCACGGCTTGGGTGCATATCGGTAAGGGGATAACGGTGGTTATCCCCTTTGCTATTTCTTCACTTTGGTTATAGCCGCGCCACTGCTGGCGCTTCTTGCTGATGGGTAGCGGGATAATGACGTCGATACCATCAAAGAAGTGGCTCTCGTTCAGTTCTTCGGCCATCAGTTGGCCCATCCATCGTCCTATCTCTGGCTTATCGTAGTATTTTAATTGATAAACCAAATGGCCAAACGATGAGCCGTGTGTATGCCAAGTAAAGGCCACACAACGGTTGAAGGGCACTGCCGTGGCAATGTTGTCGGTCAGCAAGTTGTCGTGTGGATCGTTGGTAAGAAACGTGCGTGGCATCTTGAAAAAGCAATGCGTACACACGAGCTGTTCTTCAAGAGCAAGTCGGCATCCGCAAACCGCGCATTTGCGCGGGTATATCATGTCGATAAACGAGTCGATGTATCGTCGTATGACTTGCTTCATATCTTTTTAGATGTGCGAAATATACGCGGCCATGCCTTGTGCAATGCACTTTATCTTGAACAGAACCTTTTCTAAAATTAATATGCCCAGCACTGCGGTCAAGATACCCAGCAACACATCAATAATGTAATGGTGGCAAGAGTAAACAGCTGTCCACCAAATGCCCATGCAGATAAAGGCAAACACAATGGTTGTGATATGTTTCTGCTTGCTGAGGGCTACATATACGGTGGCAATGAGCATGTAGGCAGCGTGCAAAGAAGGAACGGCTGCAAACACGTTGGCATTCTTTCCGTAGATAGAGTGAAAGATATTAATGCCTAATAGTGTGTCGAAACGTCCTAAGCCAGCCACGTTGCCAGGCGTGTTTAGTATGGGGGTGAAACCATAGTTTATGGCATACCATGGTGGGGCAGCGGGGTGGATGTAATAGCCACAGAACCCTAACAAGTTGACAAAGAGAAAGGCAAGTGAGAAACGAAGATAGTTGCGCTTGTCTCCTTTCAAATACAGAAAGATGGCGAAAGCCAAGGGCACGGGCACCCAGCACAGATAAAATATTCCTGCCATGAAGTCGGCAAAAGCGCAATGGTGTGCCGCAAAATATTCGCCAGGGATGAGGGCCGATGCGCCTGTTCCTATGCCAAACAATGCTTTCTCGGCATCATATAGGCCTTTCACGTCGATGGGGGCCACCTCATAGTTTGGCAAGAAACGCATCCAATCGTAAGAACAGGCGAAGATGAGCCAAGGCGTAAGTGCTAATGCCAATTTGCGTGTCGGCTTGACAGCAATCAGCACAGCGTATAATATGATAATGTATATGCTAAACATATATTAATAGGTAGGCTGGTAAAAGCCTGCATAAGGTGTGTTGTTCCGTTTTATGTAAAACGTCGACTTATGTGTTCTAATCTGTTTTTATATGTTACTTCTTGCCTTTCAATACGTTATAGCAATGGCCTATACGCCAGAAGGCGGTGATGTTTGCCAGCACTGCAATGATGGCAATAGGAACAGCCAGCCACATTACGTCGGTCATAATGCCACACATAATGGCACCGAAGGCGGTGAGCACAACGCGCTCAGGACGCTGCATCAATCCTACCTTACATTCAATGTCTAAGCCTTCAGCACGAGCACGCACATAGCTTACCATTACTGAACCCACCATTGCCAAGAAGGTGATAACGCCCATCCATTCCCATTGATTAAGCAAGAAGAAGACGGTAATGCCGAAGAGGGTGAACAGTTCGCTGTAACGGTCGAGGGTAGAGTCCCACAGCGCACCAAATACCGACGACATGTTTCCCAAACGAGCTAATCGGCCGTCCATCATATCGAACAGTCCGGCAAAAAGAATGATGGCGCCACCCCAGCCAATAAGTGAAAGGTCGTTGGGTGCATACATGGCTGCGTATACAAAGAAACCTGTTGCCACAACGTTTAGCAAGAAACCTGTTGTGGTGATGAAGTTGGGGGTGATACCTACTTTAATCATGCCCTTAATAAGTGGGTTGATGATGACGTAAATTACTTTCTGTAAAAAATCTCTATAATTCATTCGTTATAATCGTTGAATATCTTCCGTATTAATATATTATCTTTTCTTAATAAATTCTATTATTGCTTCTTGAAAACAAAGTATCGTTGCATCTGATAGTTCCACAACACCGCTACGGCCACAGCTACAATGGCTTTTACGGCAACAAAGTTTATGCCCAACCATTCGGTAAGGCGATAGGTCCCCCATGTGTTTAAGGCAATGCTGCCCATCCACACGATGAGATAGCGTAAGGCAATATACTTCTTTTTTAAGCCAAAGGCGTGAAACACCCATCGGTAATTGATGCAACAGTTGACAATGCCACCAAAGATAGCACCCAGCAGTGTGGCATAGGCATACCACATATGAGCAAAGCGGGCTAACACGATGGTGAGCAGAAAGTCGAAACAGGTTGCTACCAACGCCGAACACTGTGCCATGCCGAAGGTTAGTATTGCCCGCTTTACATTACCCATTGTGCCAATAGAATGAGTGCAACACTATATATGCCAGCCACAATATCATCGAGCATGACATAGAAGGCACCATGCATACGATCAATGCGTCGGATGCCAAGGGGTTTCAAAATATCGAAAAAGCGAAATAATATAAGTGCTGCTATTGCCCACCACCATGCTGTGGCGCCTTCTTGTAGAGAGGGGCAAGCCAGCAAAGGAATCCATACACCCACCATCTCGTCCATTACTACACGTTTAGGGTCGTCGCCCCAAAAAGGCATGAGGCGTGCGGTGGCCCATGTGCCCAACCATGTAAAGATAATGACAGCGGCAAGTGTAACAATAAATAAGGTGTGTGCAGACAATACAAAAGAGAGTGTTGCCCAAATAGCCGTGGCCAACACTGCACCTGCTGTTCCTGGGCCCCATGGCCAGTAACCGCTTCCGAAACCCGTACCTATAATGATAGGTAATAACGGAGCTCTTTTCATATGATGATGCAAAATTAATGAAAAAAACATTAATGCACAAAAAGTTTTCTCTTTTTTTATAAATATTATGACTAACTTTGCATCCGATTTCAAGGATAAGATGAAAAGCAAAGAAAATGCCTCTGCTGCGTTGCTATCCCTATCCAGTGATGATGTAGCGTTATGTTGTAGTGCATTATTAAAAAAGATGTTTTTGTAGGTATAGTTGAGTATTTATTTTGATCAAAGTGAAGAGATTAGTTGGTGTTATATATATGTTGTTGTGCATGACTTGCGTGATGGCACAACAGAAAATTACGGGTGAGATTGTAGATGCCGATGGTTTTGCTATCCCTATGGCCAGTGCCATGTATAAGGGGCACCATGTGGCAGCGGTAAGCGATGCATTAGGCAAGTTTACGATCGATCGCCATGAAGGATGGTCGCTAACGTTTAGTTCTGTCGGATTTAAGTCGCAGAGCATTGTTGTTAACGGCAAAACTCCCTCGCACCTTAAAATTGTTTTGAAAGACGATGCTGCCAGTCTCGGCGAGGTGGTGGTAAAGTCGAAGCGCGGACGCTATTCACGCAAGAACAATCCTGCCGTCGAGTTGATGCGCCGCGTGATAGCCGCCAAGAAGCGCACCGACCTTGATAACCACCCTTATTATCAATATAATAAATATCAGAAGATATCATTAGCGATGAATGATATCAAACCTGCCGACCTTGATAGCGGACGCTTTAAGAACAAACAGTGGGTGCTTGATCAGGTAGAGGTGAGTCCTTATAACAATAAGCTGATACTTCCTATTTCGGTTGACGAAACCGTTACTCAGCACATATATCGCAAAGACCCCAAGAATGTGAAAGACATTATCAAGGGAACACGCTCTGAGGGTATAAACAATGTGTTGCAAACGGGCGATATCTTAAACACCTTATTGAAAGAAGTGTTTACTGATGTTGATATTTACGATGACCACATACGTTTGTTGCAATATTGGTTTACCAGTCCGATAGGCGAGACAGCCGTGTCGTTCTATCGTTATTATATTGCCGATACCGTGTATGTAGATCGCGATTTGTGTTATCATCTCGAGTTTATTCCTAACAACCAGCAAGACTTTGGTTTCCGTGGCGACCTGTATGTGTTGGCCGACTCTACTCTTCATGTAAAGAAGTGTGAGATGACGTTGCCCAAACGTTCCGACGTAAACTTTGTTGAAGATATGAAGATTGTGCAGGAATACACTAAGTTGCCATCAGGCGATTGGGTGCTCACCACCGATGATATGACGGCCGAGATACGCATTAACAAGTGGATACACGAAGCCCTTGTCACGCGAACCACGCGATTAAGCGATTATGCCTTCGACGATTTGCCGAACAAACTGTTTAAAGGTAAGGCAAAGGTGCGGCATGAGGCCGATGCAATGATACGCGACGACGAGTTTTGGAATCAATACCGAGCGGTAGATTTGACGAAGGGCGAGTCGTCGATGAATGCATTTATACATAGGATGGAGCAGTCGAAAAACTTTAAATGGCTGCTGTTTGGTATTCGTGCATTGTTTGAAAACTATGTAGAGACGGGCTCGTCGCGCACCAAGAGTAAGTTCGACTTCGGACCTATCAACACCGTTATATCTAAAAACTTTGTTGATAGCTACCGCTTCCGTGTCAGCGGTCGTACCTCGGCCAACCTAAACCCACACCTGTTTTGGAAAGGTTATTATGCTTATGGCACCAGTTCGAAGAAACATTATTATGGCTCAGAGGTGACGTATAGCTTGAATAAAAAGAAGAATGTGCCGTTCGAGTTTCCTCAGCGCAACATTACGTTTGAAAGTTCTAACGATGTGATGTCGCCTTCTGACAAATATCTTATCCATAATAAGGATAACATCTTTATGACCTTCCGTACCACTGAAGTGAAGCAGATGTACTTCTACAACCGACAGAAGCTGAGCTTTATGTACGAAACCGATTGGGGATTGAGCTTCAATACGGCCCTGAAGGCAGAGAGCAATCGACCCACTGGCGACTTGATTTTCAAGAAGTTGCCTACGGTTGAACAGGCTGCTGACGGCACCGATCCAGGTTTAGTAAACCGTATTCGTACCACCGAGTGGAGTGTGGGCTTGCGTTATTGTCCTGGACAAACCTATATTAACACGAAGCAGCAACGCTTGCCCGTCAACCTCGATGCGCCCGAGTTTACCCTCAATCACACCATGGGTATTCAGAATTTCTTGGGCGGACAGTATAAGCTCAACCTTACCACAATGGGTATATACAAGCGTTTCTGGTTAGGCACATGGGGATATGTTGACACGCACCTTAATGGTGGCGCTCAGTGGAACAAAGTGCCGTTACCATTGCTCATCATGCCTCCCACCAACCTTACCTACTTCGAGCTTGAAAATACTTTCAGTATGATGAAGAACATGGAGTTTCTTTCTGACCGCTATGCCTATGCATCAGTGTCGTGGGATATCAGCGGAAAACTGCTTAACCGCGTGCCGCTATTGAAACATCTCAAGTGGCGCGAGTATGTGGCCGTGAAGGGAATGTGGAGCACCCTTACTGATAAGAATAACCCCATGTTGGCTCAAAATGCCAACGACCCATTGCTGATGCAGTTCCCTGCCGAGTCGCGTGTGATGGATAAGAAGACACCCTATGTTGAGATTGTGGCTGGTGTGCACAATATCTTTAAATTCTTTGGTGTTGACTATGTTCGTCGTCTCACCTATATCAACGAGCCAGGCATCCACCGCAATGGTGTGCGCTTCAGCTTTATGCTTAGCTTCTAATATAGAAAAAACGATATGTCAGTGGCGCAAATGCTTTTGCATGTGCCACTGACTTTGTCCTTTATATACCCCTCTGCTAAACGCACCCCATTTAACGGCATCCCCATTTAATGGCATCCCACCACCAACAACACACACATTATGACAGAAGTATATATTGCCGACCGCCAAGACATCACCCGTGCCGGATTGCAGTATGTCTTAGAACGTATTGACGGCGTGCACAGCACCTGTGCCGCCGATAAAGAACAGCTGTTGAGGCTGTTACCTCTCGACACCCATTGCGTGGTAGTGGTCGATTATACCTTATTCGACTTCAACGACGTTACCGAAATGCTTATCGTGAGCCAACGTGTGCCCAAGGTACATTGGATAATCTTCAGCGAAGATCTCAGTATCGATTTTGCTAAACAGCTCGTCATGTCAAGCACCGCTTTCAGCATTGTGATGAAAGAGTCGCCATTAAACGAGATACACGAGGCTCTGCAGTATGCCTTACGTGGGCAGCGCTTCATCTGTCAGCATATGGCTGAGATGCTATTAGCGCCTTCGGCCCCCTCTGACGAGCAAGTAAACCTTACCAAGACCGAGATTGAAATACTGAAATGTATAGCCTTAGGCATGACCACCAAAGAAATTGCCGAGAAGCGTTTCTCCAGTTTTCACACCGTCAATACTCATCGCAAAAACATCTTTCGCAAGTTGGGCGTAAACAATGTGCACGAGGCCACCAAGTATGCCTTAAGGGCGGGCTTGGTCGACAGTGCCGAGTATTATATCTGATTTGCTGTAATTTAAGTTAAATTATTACAGCCTGCACACTCGTATGTGATATTTTTGCTAAATTTGCAGTAAATATATTTTAGTACATTAGAATGTGTAAAATGAGTAACGAGGCAGTAACGCGAACGAACCCCTTCTTTGAAACATACGATACACCGCACAGCACCGTGCCGTTCCATCGAATACAGTTATCCGATTATGAGAAAGCATTTTTGGAAGGTATCCGTCGCGATGATGAAGAGATAGAGAAAACGGTAAACGACCCCGCCGAACCAACATTTGAAAACACCATAGCCCGTGTTGACACCAGCAAGGGCGAACATTATTATGACTTGCTTGATCGCGTGTCGAATGTCTTCTCGTGCATGCTTAGTGCCGAAACCTGTGACGAGCTTGATGCGTTGGCACAGAAAATGAGTCCGATACTGACCAAACATTCAAACGATGTGCGTTTGAACAAGAAGCTTTTTGAGCGTATCAAGCATGTTTACAACCACCATCGTGAGTTGAACCCCGAGGAGCAAATGTTGCTCGATACCTGCTACGACGGATTTGTGCGTAGCGGCGCCCTGCTTGATGAGGCAGGAAAAGAGCGCTTACGTGCACTCACTGAAGAGGCCAGTATGCTTTCGTTACAGTTCTCACAAAACCTGTTGAAAGAGAACAAAGCCTTCAAACTGCATATCACTGATAAAGCCCAGCTCGATGGCCTGCCCGACACCGCCATTGAAGCGGCCGCACAAACCGCTCGTGAAGAAGAGCAAGAGGGATGGATTTTTACCCTCGACTTCCCCAGCTATTCGCCATTCATGACTTACAGCACCCAGCGCGACTTGCGTCGTGAGCTGTATATGGCCAAAAACACCGAGTGTACACACGACAATGCAGAAAATAACCTGCAGATATGCCAGCGCCTGGTGAACCTTCGTCGCGAGATAGCGCAGCTGTTAGGTTCTGAAACCTATGCCGACTATGTGTTGAAACATCGCATGGCCAGCAATGTTGACAATGTATATAAGCTTCTCAACGATTTGATTGATGCCTATCATCCTACCGCTGAGAAAGAGGTGAGCGAGATTACCGAGATAGCTCGCAAGCTTGAAGGCGATAGTTTTGAGGTGCAACCTTGGGACTTTAGTTTCTATTCGCACAAGTTGCAGATGGAACGTTACAATCTTGATGCCGAGATGTTGCGACCCTATTTCGAGCTGAAGAACGTTATTCGTGGCGTGTTTGGCTTAGCCACAACCCTTTATGGCATCACCTTCCGCGAGAACACCGACATACCCGTTTATCATCCCGATGTTAAAGCCTACGAGGTGTTTGACAAAGATGGTAGCTATCTTGCCGTGCTTTATGCCGACTTCTATCCCCGCAAGGGCAAGCAAGGTGGAGCATGGATGACCGAGTTTCAAGGGCAATGGATCGACCGTAAGGGCAACAATGTTCGCCCCCACGTCAGCGTGGTGATGAACTTTACCAAGCCTACCGCCGAAAAGCCCGCCTTGCTCACACTGGGCGAGGTTGAAACCTTCTTGCACGAGTTTGGGCACGCGTTGCACGGCATGTTTGCCAACACCCGCTTTGAGAGCCTTAGTGGCACCAACGTATGGTGGGACTTTGTCGAGCTGCCCTCGCAGTTTATGGAAAACTATGCGGTAGAGAAAGACTTCTTGCGCACCTTTGCCGTACACTATAAAACGGGCGAGCCCATTCCCGACGACCTTATCAATCGCATTGTGAAGAGTCGCAACTTTATGGCTGCCTATGGCTGCTTGCGTCAGGTTAGCTTTGGTCTTCTTGATATGGCCTATTATACACAGAAACAACCCTTCACGCAAGACATCATTCCCTTTGAGAAGGAAGCCTGGAAACGTGCCATGGTGTTGCCCCAGCTGCCCGACACCTGCATGACGGTGCAGTTCAGCCACATCATGTCGGGCGGATATGCTGCTGGTTATTATAGCTATAAATGGGCCGAGGTGCTCGACGCCGACGCCTTCAGCGTGTTCCGCAAGACGGGCATTTTCAATAAAGACACGGCGCAGCGTTTCAGAGATTGCATCTTGTCGAAGGGTGGTACCGAGCATCCCATGACGCTCTACAAGCGTTTCCGCGGACAAGAACCTACCATTGACGCATTATTAGAAAGAAATGGCATCAAACGATAAAAAACAAGTGGCCCTTGACCAGCGCTATTTGCGTATGGCTCGCATTTGGGCAGAAAACAGCTATTGCCAACGCCGCAAGGTGGGCGCCCTCGTTGTGAAAGACAAAATGATTATCAGCGATGGCTACAACGGCACGCCCAGCGGTTTTGAGAACGTGTGCGAAGACGCCGATAACGTTACCAAGCCCTATGTGCTACACGCCGAGGCCAACGCCATCACTAAGTTGGCGCGCAGCAACAACAATAGCGATGGCTCAACGCTGTATATCACCGACTCGCCTTGTATTGAATGTGCCAAACTAATTATTCAGGCTGGCATCAAGCGTGTGGTGTTTGCACAGAAGTATCGTTTGGTTGATGGGCTTGAATTGTTACAACGTGCCAATATTGAGCTATTGCACATCAATCCTGACGAGCCCGATGCTGAGGCTGCCGTTTACCCAAACGATTAAGGGTAGAAGTACACGTTACATTTGAGAGAGAACATAGAAACATATATTGCGAAAACTAATATTTAGAATTGAGAAGACATGAATAAGTCGAACAGAATGATGCCGTTGCTCATGGCATTGTGCATTGTGGTAGGCATATTAATAGGTAATTTCTATGCCAATCACTTTTCGGGCAACCGTCTCAATATCATCAATTCGGGCAGCAACCGTCTGTCAAACCTCCTGCATATCATTGACGACCAATATGTTGATAAAGTAAATATCGACTCGTTGGTTGACAACGCTATACCCCTTATTCTATCCGAACTCGACCCCCATTCAGTGTATATCAATGCACAGGATGCGCAAGCTGCCACCGACGATTTGAAAGGATCGTTCACAGGCATTGGTGTAGAGTTTAACATCCGCCAAGACACCATACACGTGCAAAATGTTATTAAGAACGGCCCCGCCGAACGTGCTGGCTTGCTGGCTGGCGACAAGATTGTGAGTGTTGATGGCAAACCCTTTGTTGGCAAGATTGTTACCAATCAAGAGGCTCAGCGCCGACTGAAAGGCCCTAAAGATACGAAGGTAAAAGTGGGCGTGATGCGATATGGCTCGAAAAAGGTGAAAGAGTTTGTCATCACACGTGGCGACATTCCGCAGAAGAGCATCGGTGCCACCTATATGCTTGATGAGAAAACAGGCTACGTGCGCATCAAGAGCTTTGGCGAAACTACCTATCCTGAACTGCTTATTGCATTGGCACAGCTGTCAGAGCAGGGATTTCAAAATCTTGTTATCGACTTGCGCGACAACACTGGTGGCTATCTTACCTCGGCTATACAAATAGCCAACGAGTTCTTGGCTAAGAACAAACTGATTGTTTATACCCAAGGACGCAAGTCGCCGAAACAAGAATATCGTTCTGATGGTCATGGTTCATACCAAAAGATACCATTGGTGGTGCTCATTAACGAAGGGTCGGCCTCGTCGTCAGAAATCTTCGCTGGCGCTATGCAAGATAACGATCGTGCCACCATTATTGGTCGTCGCTCGTTTGGTAAAGGCTTGGTACAGCAGCAGATAGGGTTCCCCGATGGTAGCATTATACGCCTTACCATAGCCCGTTACTATACACCGTCGGGTCGATGCATACAAAAACCCTACACCACGGGCGATGATAAAGATTATGAGCAAGACCTGCTGACACGTTACCAGCATGGCGAGTTCTTCTCACAAGACAGCATCAAGCACAGTGGCCCTGCTTATTATACGGGCAATGGTCGTAAGGTGTATGGCGGTGGAGGCATCACCCCCGACATCTTTGTTCCAGAAGATACGCTTAACGTTACCTCTTATTATAAGGAGGCCAGCATGAGCGGTCTTATCCTTCAGTTCGCCTTTACTTATACTGACGACAACCGTCTGAAGCTGAACAACTTTACTGAGATGATGCAGCTGGCCAACTATCTTGTGAAGCAGAACACCGTCGACAAGTTTGCTACCTATGCCGATAAGCATGGCCTAAAGCGTCGGAACCTAATGATACGCAAGTCGCACAAGCTGTTAGAGCGCTACATCAACAGTCGTATCATATATAATATTATGGACGAAAGCGCATGGAACCAGTATCTGAACCTAGACGATCCTGCCATCAACATGGCGCTAAAGGTGTTTCATAACCATGCGGCCTTCCCAAAGAAGCCAGCCGCTCCGTTAAACGACCATAGCGATAAACGTGTGGCATGGTCGAAAGAAGTGCGTAGCATGCGTCGTAGCATTAGAGCATAGATGCACGAGCACATAACGAAAAGTGTGCGATGAATAATGGATAAGAAAGAACTGAGAAAGACAATAAGAACAATGAAGCGACATTTCACCCAGCAGCAGTTGGGCGAAATGTCGCTTCTTGCTATTCGCCAACTGTTGGCCAACGAGCATGTGCAGCGTGCCCAAACCGTAATGATGTATTGCTCATTGCCCGACGAGGTAGACACACGCCAAGTATTGCGCCAACTGGTAGACGCTGGAAAACAAGTGGTGCTGCCCGTGGTGGTAGACGATAGCCACATGGTGCTGCGCCGTTATCACAGCGATGCCGATCTGTGCGAAGGTGCCTACCACATTCTTGAGCCTATGGGCCCCATATTTGATGCTGTAAATGACATTGATGTAGTGGTTGTGCCAGGTATGGCTTTTGATGTTGCTGGCCATAGGTTAGGTCGTGGCAAAGGTTATTACGACCGCTTTTTAGCCCGCTGCCCAAATGCTTGGCTGATAGGCATTTGTTTTGGTTTTCAGCTGTTGCCACAGGTGCCCGTCGAGGCTACCGATGTGGTAATGAATGAGGTGATAGCTGCTGTTGATGATGTGTTGGGTTAATAAATGCGCACATCCATAATCACCACCGACCCTACCTGAGCGTTGAGGCGTTTTACCAATTGGCTACGCATCATCGATAAATCTTGACGTAGGGCGGGGTTTGTTATTTTTACAAAGAGCGTTTGGTTTTTGATAAACTTGTCGCCAGTATATGCTGTAACCGTAGGGCCAGTAACCGTCTCCCATGCTGCTATAATGCGTTTTTGCAGCAAGGGCGTTTCCAGACCTTCGTCGCGAAGATACTTCTCCAGCAGGTCTTGTATGCTTTGAACGTTACGTCTAAACATTTTTTTTATTATTGTTTCTTAGGCTTTTATGCTGTAACCCCATTTCTTTTTATTCTTTCTTCTCGTTTATCTCACCGTTTGATACGGTAAATAGCTTGTAGTCGAAACCGCTGTTAGCCAATATTTTATCAAGATGGTCGCGGTTAGTATCGGTGATGAAAATTTGTCCGAAATCGTTGCCCGATACCAGTCGTACAATTTGTTCTACGCGATGGCTGTCCAGCTTATCGAAGATGTCGTCGAGCAGCAGCAGCGGCGTGGTTTTCGAGGCCGTGCGACGCAAAAAGTCGAACTGTGCCAGCTTCAGTGCCAAGGCATAGGTTTTGTTTTGTCCTTGGCTGCCCTCACGCTTCATCATATATTCGCCCAGCAACATATTTAGTTCGTCGCGGTGTATGCCGTGCAACGAGTAGCCCACAATGCGGTCTTTGGCTCGGTCACGACGTATCACGTCAAGCAGTGGGCCACGCTGGCAGTGCGACATATATTCAAGCGAAACGGTTTCTTTGTTGTCGGCAATGGTGTTGTAAATGCGTTGAAAAACAGGCACAAATTCGTGTATAAACGCATTGCGTGCCATATATATCATCTCGCCTGTGCGCGCCATCTCTTCTTCCCAAATATCCAGTAGGGCAGCGTCGGGCTCGGCCTCCATTTTTAGCAAGGCGTTGCGTTGTTGCAGCGCCTTGTTGTAGGCCGTAAGCGCTTCAATGTATCGGTGGTCGTATTGCGAGATAACAATGTCCATCAGTCGGCGTCGTTCCTCGCTACCGCCTGATATGATGGCTGTATCGTTGGGCGATGCCATGATAAGGGGTATAAGCCCTATGTGCTCCGAGTAGCGCTTATATTCTTTCTTGTCGCGTTTAAAATGTTTCTTCACGCCACGTTTCATGCCGCAATAAATGTCGGTAATGCGCTCGTTTTCGTCTTCATAAAAACCTTCGAGCATGAAGAAATCTTGGTCGTGCGTGATGATTTGCGAGTCGATAGGGTTAAGCGAACTTTTGCAGAACGAAAGGTAATAGATGGCATCAAGAAAGTTGGTCTTTCCTTCGCCATTATGCCCTATCAGGCAGTTCATTTTGGGCGACAACTGCAGTGTGGCCTCGCGTATGTTTTTGAAATTCAGTATTGAAATTTTCTGTAAAATCATCGTGCACTATGGTTTTCCTCATGCAAAGTTAAAGGTTTTATGGTGGAAAACGAAAAAAACAAGTGATAAATTTCAATATGTGCAAGATTTTGATTAATTTTGCTGCGCTTTCATGTGTGCTGTTCGCCCCATGACAAATAGCATTTTGTGGCATAACCAAGATAATTAAAAAAACAAAAAATAAATGGTAAACAACAAGAACAATGAGGCTCTCGACGTAAACGAGAACCTTAACAAGACCGAGGCCTTCGTTTCAAAATACAAGAAGCCTCTCTTTGGTGGCATTATTGCCGTTATCGTTATCGTGTTGGCCGCAGTGGCTTACTTTGTATGGTATGCTGCTCCGCGTGCTGATAAGGCTAATACAGCACTGGCTAAGGGTCAGGAGTATTTCGGCAACGAGCAGTTTGATAAGGCACTGAATGGTGATGGCGCTACCTTCGCTGGCTTTGTAAAACTGGCCGACGAGTATAGCGGTACCGATGCTGCTAACCTCGCACACCTTTATGCTGGCATCTGCTATGCCAACTTGGGCAAGTGGAACGAGGCTGTGAAAGAGCTCGATGCTTACTCGCCTGGCGACGACGCTATGGTAAGCCCTGCTGCTGTAGGCGCTTTGGCTGATGCTTATGCACAGACTGGCAATGTTGATAAAGCTATCGACTACTTGAAGAAGGCTGCAAAGATGGCTGACGGCAAGATGGAGATGGATGTTAACAACAGCATCTCGCCCACCTTCCTGTTGAAGGCTGGTGTGCTGCTTGAGAGCCAGAACAAGAAGGCTGAAGCACTGAAGATTTATCAGGACATCAAGAAAAATTATATCAACTCGGCTCTCGTTCAGAGCTCAGAGATTGACAAGTATATTGAAAGAGTTTCTGAGTAATGGCAACAGCACTTCATAATCTTTCTGCTTACGACGTAGCGACTATTCCTGACGCCAGCAATATGTGTTTTGGCATTGTGGTGGCTGAATGGAACGAAGACATTACGGGTGCTCTGCTCGATGGCGCTGTAAAGACCCTTGAAAAGCATGGCGCTCTGCCTGAAAACATTCATGTAAAGACGGTGCCTGGCAGCTTTGAGCTGGTTTATGGCGCACATCAAATGGTGCTGCACGGCGGTTACGATGCTGTTATCATCTTGGGCAGCGTTATTCGTGGCGAGACACCTCACTTCGATTACATCTGTCAGGGCGTTACATACGGCATTGCTCGTCTGAACACCATTAGTGAGATTCCTATTATCTATGGATTGCTCACTACCGATAACCTTCAGCAGGCCCTTGACCGTTGTGGCGGAAAGTTTGGCAACAAGGGCGATGAGTGTGCCGTTGATGCTATCAAGATGGCAAAATTTTAATAACAAATAAGGTCGAATAACAATAATAAAGGTGCTCAAATGAGCACCTTTATTTTTTTTACCTTACCGTTGCTTTTTCAATCTAAGATAGTATCGCAAGCATTATTGTGAAATCAATGATATGTTAGTTAATGAACCCAAAAAGGTTTAGGAACGATACAAGGAGTATGATGGTTGTTATTTGTTTAACAATTAACATGCATGGAAGTCAAGGTCATCTAAAAGTGATTGATATTTTTTGTAGAACTCGCTTTCTCTGTCAGTATATCTTTCGACTTCAATTTCTTCCTGAGAAAGTAAATCGTTCATTATCGCAATGTCTGTTATGCTTGAATCATACGCATTCACGCTTTTTTGATAACCGCTAACCATTATGGCATGACAGTCTCTCTTGAAACGTTTCGAATCAATCTTGTTTGACATCGTTCTACAAGTTCCGAAATGAATGACCTTATCCTTGAAAAAGCCTTTTGTCCATTTTACTAAAGTAGTGAGGGGTACCTCTTGCCCTTCAATCCACAAACTTTTCTTTTCTCCATGGCAGGCGAAATATATAATATCATATTTGTTAAAGTCTTCTTCTTCATCATCACCTTTTGCATGAGTGCGAAAGTAGTCAAGATAATACTTTAGGTCAGACTTTGTTCTAAATCTTCTATATATCACCTTACAATCGTATGTTTCTTTTAACCAATTAAGCATTGGCAAGGTGTTGAGACTAAAGCGGTTTTTTGGGTTTTTCTCGCTATATTCCCATTCCGCTTCTAAGCATATTATATTATGGGTTGTTTGTTGTTTCATAAGTTGTGATGTTATTTGAGTATATTCCAGGAACAGCAATGATGTCCTCCTTCTTGTTTGAGAGTTTCAAGGGTATATCTATATACTTTAAATTTAGAAGATAGTCAAGGTCGATATTTGAAAGCCACAAATTTGTCTGGAGCAACCTGAATTTGCATATAATCACGTGCCCACATTTCTTTGCACTTTGAAAAAAATATTGGATATCCTTTTTCTTTCGATACTTTAATTACCTTTCATTACTACCCACTTCCCTGCATTCACCTTACCCTCGTGACGTATGATACCTGTTTTTTGCAGCATAGCCAAATCACGTTCTATGGTACGTTGTGTTACCGACAGAGTTTCCGACATTTCCTTTCCTGTAACATAGGGATTTTCTTTTATAGAAGAAAGTATAAGTCTTTGACGTTCAGTGAGGTTAGCTTCCGAAATGTTTCCGACATTTCCGGAATTTATAACGTTTTTACGGCAAATTGTAATCAGTGTACCACTGATATGATTTTCTATCTTTAGTTCAGGAAACCCTATGCTTTTTCGGTAAAAGTCTCTTTTTGTAGGGTTTCTGCTTCATTGGAATATGTCATTTAAGTTTTGTGCACGTCAAGATCGCATACTACTTTCATAGGCTTGCATATTTGGAGTTAATAATTTCTTCCCCCCAATAAATATAATTTGTGACTTGGAACACGTTGATGCAATATTTTAGGTATGTCGGTCTTGACATTTTGACTCAAGCAGCGAGCATTTGGAGATATACATTTCTGTTTTTTATCCCAACTGGCTTATAATTCGGGATTTTTATCTAAATTTGCATAAGAAAAGTTGCACCTCGGCATAGTAAGCAAGCTTGCATCTCTGCTCTCGGTTTGTATTAATGCTATCTTTCAGGGGCACATAATAATAATTTCTTAACATCTTTCTATTATGCAATTGATTGATTTACTTAAATCGTTTACCATCGATGAGATTCTGTCTGCCATTGACGAGATGTTTCCCGAAACCGAGCAGTATCAGCCCATCTTTCGCGAAGCCTACCAACTGATGCTTACGTTGCCGCTGGTAGCATCGAAAAAATATATTCGTTACCGCATCTTGTCGGATGAAGAAAACGAGATAGAGTATTTTGGTGCTGAAGATAGTTGCTTCAACACCACATGGGAGGTGTGTTTGGCAAAAGAGTTGGTGGTAGATGAAGAGGTAGAGCTGACCCAGGTAGAGATTGCTGCCAACAGCCTTGTAAATATGTGCCTGATAGGTCGCTGCCCTCGCCAATTCCTCCCGCTGAAGAACCAACTTTTGCAAGCTGAATAAGGTCTTCTGAAAGCTGTATATTTATGCAGTTCTTTCTGCTTTGTAAAACCCATCGATTTACAGTCTGAAAGCATGGGTTTTACGTTGTAAAACCAAGGGTTTCACAGCCTGAAACCATGGGTTTCAGGGCCTAAAACCCATGCTTTTGCATACGAGAGGTATTAACTTTGAAAACTGTAAGCAAGGTGTGCGCAATTTCTTTTAAAGTGTAAGAAATTTCACAAATATTGTGTTAAGAAACGTAAAAGTCCGTTTTGCATAAATATTCACAAAACTGTATATTTATGCAAAACGGGCTTTTATGTTGATATTTACTTTTGTGTAGTGAGGTGCAACGTGAGGTGCTTAGAGGAGTTATACGCCCTCGTCGTCGTCATCGTCTATTGGGGCATCGGTGCCCGTATCAATGGCGGTGTCTTCGCTCATGCTTACTGCTCCTGTTCGGCTGATGCGCACCACGATAGGCACAAAGTTGTCGCTCATGTTATCGGGCGAGCCTACGCTGGCGGCAAACAGCAGCGCATCGTTTTTTATGGTGTTAAACACCACGCCCAGCAAGGCACCATCTCTTCCATAGCTACCTTTGGCATATTGTGCAAAGTCGGTCTTTGTGAAGGTGCGTTTAAAGAAAACGCTGCCATCTTTGCGAGTGATGCTTACCGTTATGCGGTTGTCATAATATTCGTTACCCTGTTCGTCTTTGCATAGGGGTAGCGAGGAGTCGGCCTTACGTTCGGTGCTTACCGTATAACTGTTGCCAAGCCATTCTATCACACGGCTTTGCGCATAGTCGCTCATACTCTGTGTGCCTTTCTTAACCTTCGTTACTGGCTTGGTTGTAATAATGTTTTTGTTTTCTTTCTTCTTGCTTTCGCACGATGAAAGAGCGCACAAGCAACCCATAAGAAGGGCTGCTGCGTATATTCCTTTTTTGATATTTTTCATACGTTTCATAGGTAGCAAAGTTACTAAAAATATCTGAAACCAAGGCCCCTTATTGCCTATTCATTTCTTCTTGCAGCATTTCGTTGTCGGTTTGGTCAAGGTTCCCGCTCCATAAATATTTTTGTGTTTCGCGCACCAGCACGCCACTCAGTAGCAGTAGCGACACCAGGTTAGGTATAGCCATCAGCGCGTTCATGCAGTCGGCCACGCTCCACACCATATACAGGTTTGCCACGCTACCGCCAAACACGGTCAGTATATAAGCTATGCTGTAAACTTTTCGCCAGATGCGCCCCTTCAGATAGGTCATGCAGCGCTCGCCATAATAATACCAGCCCAGAGTGGTGGTGAAGGCAAACATAACAAGGCCAATGCTGAGGATGAGGTTGCCCACATAGGGTATCTTGCTGAACACCATGCTGGTAAGTATGCCACCATTGGTACAGTCGATGTCGGGGTAGGCTAGCACGCTGCTTACCAGCACGATACCTGTTAGGGCACAGATAACCACCGTGTCCCAAAAGGTGCCCGACGACGATACCAGCGCCTGTCGCACCGCATTGCGTGTACGTGCTGCTGCCGAGGCGATGGGTGCCGAGCCCAAGCCCGACTCGTTTGAAAACAGACCGCGGGCTATGCCGAAGCGTGCTGCCAGCATGATGCTTGAGCCCACAAAGCCACCTCCCGCTGCCTGTGGGGTGAAGGCAGCGCTAACGATTAGCTTGATGGCGGGCCACACATAACTGCCGTTGATGCACAATATATAGAGGCAACCTAATACGTAGAAGGCGGCCATGAGGGGCACCAACATTTCGCACACACGAGCAATGTGTTTCACGCCTCCCATCACCACTACGGCTGTAAGGGCGGCAATAACGATGCCTGAGAGATAGGGTGAGATATGGTAGGCGTGTGCCAGGTTGCTTGATATGGCGTTGGCCTGAACGGTGCTGCCCGTTCCAAACGAGGCCAAGATGGTGAACACGGCAAATAACACGGCTAACCACTTGCAGCCCAGACCTTTCTCTAAGGCATACATTGGGCCGCCAAGCATCTGCCCGTTGGCCATTCGTACACGATATTTTACTGACAGTAGCGCCTCTGAATATTTGGTAGCCATGCCAAAAAGTCCTGATATCCAGCACCAAAACACAGCACCAGGGCCACCCAGCACTATGGCAGTGCCCACGCCCACAATGTTGCCTGTGCCGATAGTGGCGGCCAAGGCGGTGGCCAGTGAGCCAAACTGTGACACGTCGCCCGCTGCCTGGTTGTCATTTTTTACAGACAATTTGATGGCCGTCAGTATTTTACGTTGTGGAAAACGCAAACGTATGGTTAGGTAGATGTGTGTGCCCAGCAACAGCACTATCATGGGCCACCCCCAAAGATAGCCACTGAGGGTGGTGAAAAAATTGTTTAAAAAATCCATATCTCTCTGTCTTCTTACTGATTATTTTTGTATACAGTGTTTGTATTATGATGCTTGTGATGACTGTCAAAGCTCTTTGATGATTTGCTGTGAGATGTGGGGCGTGTTGTGTTGTAGTAATAAGGATGGGGCGTAGGGCGGTGGGGTGGTGGTTTAGTGTGGTTTCTCAAACCTTATGATAACGTTGTTGAAACCCATGGCGCGCATCAGTTCGTCAAACTGTGTGGCGGCTTGCTGTTCAGCGCTGCGTAGGTTGGCAGTGGTTACGCAGCGGCGTATCATGGCTGCCTGTGCTCTGCGGTAGAGGGCATGGCGGTCGGCCGATGTCCATTTGCCTGACTCCATAAACGATCGTGTGCGTGCCTCGTCGATAAAGTTTTTGTCAAGTAGGCGCACCTCGGGCAGCAGTATCACGATTGAGTCGTTGCTGCGTGTTATCCATTCGTCGCTGGTGTCGTTCATGTCGATGCCCAGTTGTAGGGTGCCATAATAGATGCGCACCAGCTGGTCGTCGCTGAAAAAGCCCGTGCGCACGGTGTCAATCATCTCTTCGTCGTTGATGGTGAGAAAAGACCATTGCCCAATGTTTTTTATCGACTGTATCTGTGTGGGGGTGATGTCAATTTGCTGGTTTGTGCCAATGCTTATCGAGTTGTCTTTATTTTTGTCGGCCAGCCACCATGTGGCAATGCCTATGACAGCAATGGCTGCCACGGTGAGGCTTACCGTCAGCATGGCATGGCTGACGAGCGGCTTGAGAAGCGTTGTTAAAAAGTTTTGTTTCTTGCTCATTTTCCCGCTGTATTGTTTTCGAGCAATAGCCCGATGTTATTCTTATTAAAGTCTTTACGAAACGACACGGTGATGTCGGCCTCTTTGAAGCCCATTTGAACAAACATGGGTATGAGGATGCGGGCGGCGCTCTCGCGAGCCTGTTCTACAATGTTTGTTTGGGGTATGTCGGCAATGATGGCTTTGCGCCCTTGCTGTTCATAGTTGGTTAGCTCTTCGTCGGTAAAGCGGCTACGGGTGAGGGCTACAAATTGTTTCACCTCTTCGTGGTTGATAGAGGTGCTGGTAAGCTGCACCTTGGGGTCGGGCAAGACAACGTTTAGCTTGTCACCATTGCGTAAGATGCTGGCTTCTGAAAACGACGAAAAGTCGATGTAGGCCTTGATGGTGGCATCCATAGGTATGGCTACCTTTCGCGAACCTACAGGGAGGTCGATGTTATAGTCGGTTTCCATAAATTTGCCATGCAGGCTCACCTTGTCGTCGTGTGTTACAATCTTGTGCATCTTACACTCGGCAGTGTATAGCTTTGAGCATTTTTGTATCTGCATGACCAGTGTAGGTATGGTGTCGATTTTGGCCACTTCAGCCTCTGCTTTTTCTTTTTTACAAGCTGAAAACAGAAAAAGCATAAACAGCATTGTGAGTGGTACGTAGCGTAGAAACTGTTGTAGAAATGGCTTGTTTGACATAATGTAGCTACAATTAATGATAAGAGTTATCTGTATTGAAGGCGGTGCAAAGGATAGGGGGTGTTATTTGGCTCCCGACTTTCCTAAGGCTCCATATACCACTTTGGCTACCAGCGGTTTGCTGGCTTCTTCGGTCATGCCATGGCCCAAGCGGCCATAGATGAAGGGCACCTCGAGGCCTTTGATACAATAGTGGGTGATGTCGGCTACAAGGTCAACGTCTTCAATGTCAAATTCGCCATCAGCCTTGCCTTCGGCATATACTTTACGGAACAGTTCTATCTCGTCTTCATCAAAGTTTTTGCGCACCTTTTCTACCATCCATATATTGCGGAAAAACTCGGCGCGAAGGTTGCCGTTGCGCACCACCGTTTCGCGTATCATACTAAGGTGGGTATATATCAGTTCTATAATTTTGTCTTGTGGGCGTATCTTCAGCGACGATACCTCATCGAGCTTGTCAGACAATCGCTCTAACTCTGACTCGATTACGGCCGAATAAACATCTTCTTTACGGTTGAAATATGTGTATAAGGTACGTCTTCCTTTGCCTGATGCCACGGCAATATCGTTCATCGTCGTGTTGGCGATACCATTCTTGGCAAACAGTTGGCGGGCTACGTCAACCAGTTTTTGGCGGGTTTTTGATATGGACATAACTTAACTGATTTTAAAAATTGCACATCCTATTTATGTGTGCAAAATTAAAACTTATATTTGAATTATGCAAGCGTGAACCCTTAAAGTTTTTTATCTTGTTTTCTTCTATGGCACCGTGGGGTAACAATCGTCTCGTTTCCTTGCTTCATGGTTTGGGCGTAAGGTTGAGATGTGGTGAAACGAACGTTAAAAATACTAAAAGTAAATGTTTCAATAAATGTTAAAAAAGGACAGTTACTATCGTTTTACCTTGGCTATGCCGAAAAACTGACGTATATTTGCAGAACATCCTGTGTGGTAGAGGCTGAATAAATGCTATATATAATAGGTATAGTGGCATGGAAAATATTCGGTAAATGCTGGGCAGCGTGGCTTTGTGTGCCTCGACGTAATAAGGCAACACATTGAAAATGAATATATTTCATATAAAATAAACATATAATTAATATTATGGGATTACTTACAGGTAAGACTGCTCTCGTTACGGGCGCAGCACGTGGCATCGGTAAAGCCGTTGCTATGAAATTTGCTAAGGAAGGCGCAAACATCGCATTCACCGACCTCGTGCTTAACGATGATATGGCTGCTGGTTTGGAGGCTACACGTAAAGAAATTGAGGCCCTTGGCGTTACTTGCCGCGCTTATGCTGGCAATGCTGCCGACTTTGAAGAAACAGAGAAGGTAGTGAAGCAGATACATGCCGATTTTGGCTCGATTGACGTGCTCGTTAATAATGCTGGTATCACTAAAGACGGCCTGATGCTTCGTATGTCAGAGGCTCAGTGGGATGCTGTGCTGAACGTAAACCTGAAGTCGGCCTTCAACTTTATTCATGCTTGTGCTCCTATCATGCTGCGCCAGCGTGGTGGTTCTATCATCAATATGTCGTCAGTAGTAGGTGTTCATGGCAATGCCGGACAGTGCAACTACTCAGCTTCAAAGGCTGGTATGATTGGTTTGGCTAAGTCAATCGCTCAGGAGCTTGGCCCCAAGGGCGTGCGTGCTAACGCTGTTGCTCCTGGCTTTATTGAAACTCCGATGACCGCTCAGCTGTCAGAAGAAATTCGCAAAGACTGGATGAAGAAAATTCCTCTCCGTCGCGGTGGTCAGACAGAAGATATTGCCAATGTGTGCCTCTTCCTCGCATCTGATATGTCGTCATACGTATCAGGCCAGGTTATCCAGGTAGATGGCGGAATGAACATGTAATGAAGGTAGTTTACGAAGACAACCATATCATCATTGTATCAAAAGAAAGCGGTGAGATCGTTCAAGGCGATAAGACGGGCGACACACCGCTTTCTGAAACAGTGAAAGCTTATTTGAAGACGAAGTACGGCAAGCCAGGCAACGTGTTCCTGGGTGTCGTGCATCGTCTTGACCGACCCGTTAGTGGCCTCGTGGTGTTTGCTAAAACATCGAAGGCTCTCTCGCGGTTGAACGATATGTTTCGCAACGGCGATGTGCATAAAACCTATTGGGCACTGACACAAAGCTGTCCGGCGGCCGATGAGGGAACGCTCACGCATTGGCTGCGACGTAATGAAAAACAAAATAAGAGCTATGCTACCGACCATGAGGTGCCTGGCTCGAAAAAGGCTGTGCTCAAATATAAGGTGGTAGGGCATGGCGATAACTATACGCTTATACAGGTAACCTTGCTTACTGGGCGTCATCATCAAATACGTTGCCAGTTGGCTAAAATGGGATGCCCCATACGTGGCGACCTTAAATATGGAGCACGCCGAAGCAATGCTGATGGTAGCATTTCGTTGTTGTCGCGTCGTGTTGAATTTGTGCATCCTGTATCTAAAAAACTCATTGTGGCCGAAGCTCCGCTGCCACAAGAGAAAATATGGCATGATTTGGCCAGCACCATAGGTTAGGCCTTATCATATTGCTTTTTGAGCATATTGCATCCACCTGCACATACGTTTATGAAGAAAATCAAGAAATGGCTGTGGCTCATAGTGTTGGCCCCATTCGTCCTTTTCCTGACGCTGGCCTTACTGCTTTATGTCCCTGCAATACAAAATTGGGCTGTAAAGCATGTGGCTGCGTATGTCTCTGACCATACTGATTGGAACGCTTCGGTAGGAAGCGTTCATATTGCTTTCCCGCTTGATATTGAGGTTAACGACCTGCATCTTACGAAGGTTAACGACTCGGTACGCACCGCTACCGATACGGTGGCTTGCGTAGAACAGTTTGTGGCCAATATCGAACTGTGCCCATTGCTCTCTGGCAATGTGGTGATTGAAAAACTCAACTTGCGCAATGTTAAACTGAACACTGTGTCGATGATACCTTCGGCGCAGGTGCGTGGCACCGTGGGGCAGGTGGCCTTGCGCAGTAAAGGTATCGACCTGCGCCATGAAAACGTAGATGTAAGCTATGCTTTGCTGCAAAACGCATCGCTCGATGTGGCCTTGAACGACACGGTGCCCGAAGATACATCAACAGAAAAAAGCCGATGGAAGATAGCGCTCGCTCGTTTGCATGTGGTTAACACATCGGCTCTTGTGCATATGCCTGGCGACACGCTGGCAGTGCGTTGTGTGCTGGGCGATGCCGTGGCACGCAACGGGCAGTTTGACCTTGAACCCCAACATTTTTCATTGTCACGTCTTGACCTGAAGAAGGGTAAGATTTGTTATGACAATAAGTATGCTAAACCCGAAGCCGCTGGCCTTGATGTAAACCACTTGGCCTTGAGCGCACTGGCGATAAGGGTAGACAGCTTTTTCTATAGCCCTGAACGTTTGACGATGGGCATCAGCAAGTTTTCGTTCCGCGAGAAGTGTGGCTTCTGCCTTTCTGATATGTCGTGTAGGGTGCTGATGGACACGGCCCGTCTTAACATTCCTTCTCTCTCAATTGTTACGCCTGCTTCGCGTATGCAAGCTAAGTTGGCAATGGATTTGAACGCCTTTGCCGATACGTTGCCAGGCTCGCTTTCGGCTAATCTTAACGCCCGCTTGGGCTTCGCTGATATGGCCGCTTTGCTGCCCTATATGAAGCCGTATGTGAGCCGTATGCCATACGCCTTTATTGATGTGAAGGGCGAGATGAAAGGCAATATGCAAAAGGCACATGTGCCTGTGTTCTCAATCCAAATACCTGGCGCCATGACGGCTCGTGCTGATGGATGGCTGCAAAATCTTACCAACATAGATAGGCTAAAGGGGCACATGGCCTTTGCTGTGCGCACGCAGCAGATTGATGCCATCAGACGGGTGCTACCTGCTGAAACGGCGGCTTCGTTCCGTCTGCCAAGTGGTATGGCGCTGGATGGTAAAGTGGCGTTTGATGGCGCACAGTATAACGTAAAAGCGCAGTTGCGCGAGGGTGGTGGCAATGCCATGGCTGCCGTTAGCCTGAACACACGCAATATGGCGTATGATGCAAAGATAAATGCACACCGCTTGCAGTTGGGGCATTTCTTGCCAGGTATGGGACTTCAGGCTCTTACCGGACAAATAGTTGCTGCGGGTAGAGGCACCGATATGTTTGCACCACACACTGTAGCACGGGCTACGGCCAGCGTGTCGCAACTGCATATCGACCAGTACGACCTGTCAGGACTAAATGCCGAACTGCATATTGGTGGTGGTAAGGCGCATGGCGTGTTTAGTAGTGATGGCCCCCTCTTCGACGGACACATTGTTCTTGAAGCATTGTTGCAACATTCGGTGCTTAATGGTACGCTGTCGTGCCAGCTTGATAGCGCCAACTTCCAGCGCATGGGCATCACCAAGAAACCTCTGAACCTCTCGATGAAAGCTAATCTGGCTGTTGAGAGCGACTTTAATAATATGTATCGTCTGCAAGGGGCTGCACGCGATATTCTGATTGCTGATAGCACTCGTAAATATCGCCCTGAAGATTTGCTGATTGATGCGTTAACGCGTCGCGACACTACCTTCGCTCATATAACGTCTGGCGATTTTAGCCTTCGTCTTAACGCCAGTGGTGGCTATAAGCGCTTGCTGCGTCATTCTGACGAGATGATGGCTGAGGTGCATCGACAGATGGAACATAAGTATATTGACCAGCTGAAGCTACGTTCGTTCCTTCCCACGATGTGTGTGCAACTGTCGGTAGGACAGGATAATATGTTTGCCAGAGCCATGAATAAGTTTGGGGTGCAACTGTCAAACGCATTTGCCGATATCGACACCTCACCGCTTGAAGGTGTTAACGGTGTGGTGAAGGTCGACTCGCTGGTAGCAAATGGCATACAGCTCGACACGATACGTATGAATGTGGTGTCAGACTCGACACGCACCGACTTTAAAGGACAGATACGCAACAACCGTAACAATCCGCAATATGTGTTTAATGCGCTCTTTGGTGGTACCTTCTACGAGCGAGGCCTCTATTTTGGCACACGCGTGATGGATGCCAAAGATAGAGTGGGCGTGTCTTTGGGTTTGAAGGCCTCGATGGAGAGCAATGGTGTAAAACTGTCGGTGGGCGGACGTGATGACATGGTATTGGGCTATAAGAAGTTTGCCGTTAATAAAGACAATTATGTCTTCTTTTCTGACGACAGTCGTATCTCGGCCGATGTTCGGTTACGTGCTTCTGACGGTATGGGCCTTCAGGTTTATACGAACGATAGCACCGAGGCGCTGCAAGACCTTACGGTAGGCTTAACCAAGTTTGAACTGGCCAGCTTGATGACGGTGTTGCCATACCTACCACGTATATCGGGTGTAATGAATGGCGACTTTCACGTTATAAAGACTGAAACTGACCTTTCGGTATCGTCGTCAATCATGGTTAATAATATGACCTATGAGGGATGCAAGATGGGCAATATTGGCTCTGAGTTTGTGTATATGCCTAAGGAAAACAATGAGCATTATGTTGACGGTACTCTCTCGTGCAATAATATAGAGGTGGGAACGATATCGGGAACCTATAGCGCAGCAGGACAAGGAGCACTGGATGCTAACCTCACGCTATCGCATACGCCGCTGTCGTTGCTCAATGGCTTCATCACCGACCAGCTATTTGGCTTTAAAGGCTATTGTGATGGCGATCTGAAGGTTGAGGGGCCTGTTTCTAAACCGAAGATGAATGGCGAATTGCGCCTCGACTCGGCATACATTGAAAGTGTTCCGTATGGTGTTGAACTGAGGTTTGACACCAAAACGGTTACGATGACTAATAGCCGCATGACATTTGACGATTATCGACTGTTTGCACGTAACCGTACACCGCTGGTTATCAATGGATACCTCGACTTGGCCGACATGGCAAATATGTATCTCAGCACACGTATCTCAACTAACAATTTCTTGCTGATTGATGCACGTGAGAAGGCGCGATCGGAGGCTTATGGTAAGGCTTATGTCAACTTCTTGGGTGCTATTAATGGGCCTGTTGATGCTTTGAAGATGCGAGGCAAACTGGATGTGTTGGGATCTACTGACATGACGTATATTTTGCGCGACTCGCCTCTGACCACCGATACGCAACTCGACGACCTGGTTAAGTTTACTAACTTTAAGGCCAAAAAGGAAGCTAAGGTTGAACGGCCTGCTGTGTCGGGGCTTGATATGGATCTAATGCTGAATATTGATGAGGGAGCGCATATTATGTGCGCGCTAAACACTAACCATAGCAACTATGTCGATTTGATAGGTGGTGGCTCTTTACGCATGCAATATGGCGCTGTCGACGGTATACGTCTTACAGGACGATATACGCTGAGTAATGGCGAAATGAAATATTCGTTGCCCGTTATACCGCTGAAAACGTTTACTATTCAGGATGGTAGCTATGTCGAATTCTTCGGCGACATGATGAACCCGAAACTAAACATTACGGCTATTGAGGAAACGAAGGCGCAGGTGGCCGATGATGGTGGTACGGGTGGACGTAACGTGACCTTTGAGTGTGGCGTGAAGATAACGAAGACACTGCAAAATATGGGTCTTGAATTTATTATTGACGCCCCTGAAGACCTGTCGCTGCATAACGAATTGCAAACTATGACAAAGGAAAGCCGGGGTAAGTTGGCCGTGACAATGCTTACTACGGGCATGTATCTGGCTGATGGTAACACCAATGCCTTCTCAATGAATAGCGCGCTGAGTGCCTTCTTGAACAGTCAGATAAACTCAATTTCGGGTAGCGCACTGCGCACGCTCGATCTAAGTTTTGGTATGGATAATACCACGGTGGGCACGGGCGAAACGCATACCGACTATTCGTTTAAATTCTCGAAACGTTTTTGGAATAACCGTTTGCGCATCGTAATAGGCGGTAAGGTGTCGTCGGGTGCTGAGATAGAAAACCAAAACGATACGTTCTTCGATAATGTAACGTTTGAGTATCGTCTTAGTCCTACCTCTAATAAATATCTAAAGTTGTTCTACGACAAGGCTCGCTACGACTGGCTGGAAGGCAATGTAGAACAGTTTGGCGCTGGCTTTATGTATCGCAAAAAGATACAGAAACTTACTGATATCTTCAACTTTAAACGTAAGAAATCAGCCTCGCAAGATATTGACGCTGCTTTGATGATGAGAACAAAGATGGTGAAGGATTCTACGAAGCAGAAGGTAACGAACGATTCGATACGTAAAAAGTAGACGAATGTTTCTATACAACAAACGAAAGTGATAATATGAAGCGAACAAAGAACACAATACATTCTTTTCTCTTGCTGATGCTTTGCTTGTTGGCAGCGGGATGCTCTACAACCAGTAGGGTGCCTGATGACGACAAACTGTTTGTGGGATTGGAGAAAATAAAATATCTCGACTATGAAAAGAACGACCACTTCGTGTCGACGCAAGAAGAGGTGGAGGCGGCATTGGCTTCGGCACCTAACGGTGCTTTGTTTGGAAGTTCTTATTACCGCACCATTCCTTACCGCTTGTGGATATGGAACGCCTTCTCGGGTTCGCACTCGGTGGTAAGCAAATGGATTACAAAGTCGTTTGGAAAGGCACCAGTATTGCTCAGCAATGTTAACCCTGCATTGCGCGCAAAGGTGGCGCAAGGTTTACTGCGTGACCGAGGCTATTTTGGTGCGTCTGTGGGGTATACAGAGAAAATTTTGTCGAACGAAAAGAAGGCTAAAGTGGCATACGAGGTGCGACTGGGAAAGTTGCACACCGTTGATACGTTGGTCTATACGCGTTTTCCTGCTGAGGCAATGGCGCTTATCGACTCTACTTGCAGTGAGGCTTTGGTAAAACCTGGCGATGCCTTTGATGTGTCGGCTCTGGATGCCGAGCGTAACCGTTTGGGCACTCTGTTTCGCAATAATGGATACTATTATTATCAGCCCAGTTTTGCTTCATATCTTGCCGACACGTTGAATATTCCGGGTGAGGCACGTCTGCGTTTGCAGTTGGCCGAAGGCATTCCTGAAGCTGCTACAAAGAAGTGGTATATTGGCAATGTGCGTCTTGAAATAAGAAAACAATATCAAGATCAGCTGCTCGACTCGTTCCGTTATCGCCACTTTTCAATGTTTTATAATGGGAAGCGTCCGCCCATTCGTGCCCGCATTATCATGAAAGATGTGAAGATGCGACACGGACAGCCGTATAGCTATAACGACTATATGCAGTCGGCTAACAATCTATCGGCTATGGGATTGTTCAGCATGGTCGACTTTAAGTTTACGCCACGCGATACTACAGCTCGTTGCGACAGCTTAGATTTAACCTTGAACTGTATCTTAGACAAACCTTGGGACTTTTATGTTGAGTCGAACCTTACGGGAAAAACAACGGGACGCGTGGGACCTGGACTCGTGATTGGTATCACACGTCGTAACGCTTTTCGTGGAGGCGAGAAACTTGATATAAACTTGAAGGGGTCGTATGAATGGCAAACAGGGCATCGTGCTGATGGTACAAGCTCTAAATTTAATTCGTATGAGTATGGCATAGATGCTTCGCTTGAATTGCCACGTCTGTTGTTGCCTTTCTGGCAGCATCGTCGTTGGTATGCATCGCCCACAACATTGATCAAAGGGTCGTCGAGTGTGCTGAACCGCTCGAGCTATTTTAAACGTCATGTAGTGTCGGGCGAGCTTACCTATACGTTCCAACCTACTGTGACGCGTCGTCATCAGTTTAGTCCGCTTATCTTGCAGTATGAATATATGAAAGATCCTTCTGAGGCTTTCAAAGAAATAATGCAGGCAAACCCCTATTTGATGGTGTCGATGGCCGACCAGTTTGTGCCTAAGATGCGCTACACCTTTACCTATACCAGCCCATTAAACTATCGTAACCCCATTTATTGGGAAACAACGGTTAGTGAGGCCTCAAACATTCTTTCATTGGGTTATGTGATAGCAGGCAAAAAGTGGAACGAGCCTAAGAAGCAGATGTTCAAGAACCCCTTCGCACAGTTTGTAAAGATTGAGTTGGACTTTAGAAAAACGTGGCAGATTTCTGATCATAGTCAGTTGGTGGCGCATCTCAATGCTGGCTTGGTGTGGGCGTATGGCAACTCTACCTTTGCTCCTTATAGCGAGCAGTTCTATGTAGGTGGTGCCAACAGTATTCGTGCTTTTAATGTGCGTAGCATTGGCCCGGGCGCTTATCTTTCAGAAAACTCAAAGTATTCGTTCATTGATCAAACGGGCGACATCAAGCTGTTGGCAAACCTTGAATATCGTCCGCGCCTCTTCGGTAATTTGTATGGAGCACTGTTCCTTGATGCAGGCAACGTGTGGGCATTAAAAGATGATGGAATACGTAAAAGCTCGCACTTGGAACTGAAGAATGTGTTTAGACAGACGGCTTTAGGAACAGGCATAGGCATCCGATATGACCTCGACTTCTTTGTGTTGCGTCTTGACTGGGGTATAGGTATACACGTTCCCTACAAAGACGGCTTCTATAATATGTCGGGCTTCGGAAATAGTCAAAGTTTGCATTTCGCCATCGGCTATCCCTTCTGATGTCTTCAAGCCTTCTGATGTCTTTTAAAAATGTATAAAAGCAGCGTAATTGTTGCGTATTAATATGGTTTTTTGTACTTTTGCAATGTCGAAATAGCAAACCGCTACTTTTGACAGATGGAGCAAATCGAAAAGAACCATGACTTAACCAAAGAAAACGGAGCTTAAATAATTAAACATTTAATTTATATACATTTGTTATGAAACCAACATTAGTATTGCTTGCTGCCGGCATGGGCAGCCGTTACGGAGGATTGAAGCAGTTGGACGGTTTAGGTCCTAACGGCGAAACAATCATGGATTATTCTATCTATGATGCTATCAAAGCCGGTTTCGGTAAGATTGTTTTTATCATCCGTAAAGATTTTGAACAGGATTTCCGCGACAAGGTATTGTCTAAATATGAAGGACATATTCCTGCAGAATTGTGCTTTCAGGCACTTGATGATCTGCCCGAAGGCTTTACCGTGCCCGAAGGACGTCAGAAACCATGGGGAACAAACCACGCTGTGCTGATGGCCAAGGATGTGGTAAAAGAGCCCTTCTGCGTTATCAACTGTGACGACTTCTACAACCGTGATGCTTTTATGGTGATTGGTAAGTACTTGTCAGAACTGCCCGAGGGAGCCAAGAACAAGTATGCTATGGTAGGTTTCCGTGTAGGCAATACGCTGAGCGATAATGGTACTGTGGCTCGTGGCATCTGCTCGAAAGACGCTGCTGAAAACCTGACTACTGTTGTTGAGCGCACCGAAATTATGCGTGTTGATGGCAAGGTAAGCTATAAAGACGAGAATGGTGCATGGGTAGCTGTTGAAGACAACACCCCTGTGTCAATGAATATGTGGGGCTTCACTCCCGACTATTTTGAGTATAGCGAGGAGTACTTCAAAGAGTTCCTTTCTGACCCGAAGAACATGGAAAATCTGAAGGCAGAGTTCTTCATCCCCTTGATGGTAAACAAACTGATCAATGATAAGACTGCTACCGTACAGGTGCTCGATACAACCAGTAAGTGGTTCGGCGTAACATACGCTGCCGACCGTCCCAGTGTTGTAGCTAAGATACAGCAGCTCATCAACGATGGCGTTTATCCTGAGAAGCTGTTCTAATAACATTGATTGTTATTCCTTTATAGAACGTTTAAGTTGTTCATTATGAAACGAATAAATCGTTCATTGAGAAACAACAACTTCTTTAAGAATATAAAATAGCAAAAAGTCCGCTTCGGCAGCAATGCCAAAGCGGACTTTTTGCTATTATTGCTGTCCGCTATAACTCCCAAGAGCATAAATATGGTTCATTCCTCAAAATATGTGCGCCAGTACTTGGCCCAAGTACTGCAGTAATCTCCATCAAGTACTGGAGTAATCTCGGCCAAGTACTGGAGTTATCTCGGCCAAGTACTGAGACGATATGTTTGCTATCTTCGATTAGGGGGCTTACTTTTGAAAGAATAAACCCCGAAGTCCAATTTTACAAGGCTTCGGGGAGGATATTTATGCTCTTTGGAGTTTTACCGGACTGCAATAATTATTTATTTAGTCGTTTCTTTATTTTGTTGGTTCATTATCTTGTTCCAGCTCTTTTATTTCGTTTTGTTCCTTTATTTATAGTAGTGTAAGAACTTTCTTATTTGATGTAGTGCAAAGATTATTATTGTTTGAAGTAACGCAGAGCACTTCCTTTTCTTAATTCAGGGTGAAACATCCATGTTAAATCTTGAAGAAGATAGTCGGGGCGGAATGAAAGTTCATCGAAGTAGGGGCTTGATGCGTTAGGACATTGGTAGACGTTTCCTTCGTTTAGCGCCTTAATGGCTGCGTAGCCGTGATATTCGGCCAGCAGTTGAGGCTTAGTTTGTGGTGTGGTGCCCATTGTGATAAAGAACCACACGTCAGCTTGTTGCCCTTTCGATACTACCGTTTCAGGAGCTAATGGTAACGAGCCACTGTGGCTATCGTCGGCAAAGAGATAGTGGCCATTAGCATCGGCAATCATTGAGGCCATCGTGCTTTGTCCGCCAGGACAATACCATGTGCCCGATGTAACCTTTTCGGTCAGTACGCCTGGCCGTGTTGTTGTTTTGTGGGCTTCGTTCTTTATCTGTTTATAATTGCTTTCTACAGTTTCAAACAGTGCGTTTCCCGCCTTTTCTTTTCCAAACAGCAAAGCATATAGTTTTATCCATTCAGCACGACCCAGTGCCGTGTTTTCCATATATTCGGCACACTCGATGATGGGGATACCAGTTTGGGCGATACGCGAATAGTCAGCCCCCTCAAACGGCGATATAAACAATGCGTCGGCCTTGAGGTTTACAATGCTTTCGATGCTGGGTTGCATCGAATTGCCACAGTTGGCAATAACGTTGCTGTTCAGCAGTTGTTTTATTGCAGGAATATTGATGTATTGGCAGTCGCAAGCACCCTTAATTTGTTGTTCTGCTTGTAGCCATACAGCCAACTGGCATATAGATGATAAAGCCACCACCGAGCGCTTTACAGGTGTGTATATTACGTTGCCATCAGTGGGAGAGAGGCTTACGTTTGCAGAGTCGGTGCGTGAAACAAGATAATATTTATGCAACAGTTGGCCATGTTTCCATGGGTTAGCAATGTGCACCTCTGTGTAATGCGTATGATGAATAATGCTGAGCAGACGTGCATACTTCATGTTTACCGTGTCAGTCTCAGTTTTTTCTTTCTCTTGGTTCGGTTTGGGTTTATTAGTGCAAGCACATATAAACAACACTGGTCCGAGAAAAGCCAGCATCACATAAATGTTACATAAAATATGTTTTCTTATTTGCGTCATTGTTCTTCTTGCGTTCGTTGTTATTTAGTTTCTTTACTGTTTTGTTTGATAACGCTATAAGCATCATACAAACCAAGTTCGCCAGCCTTGCTGAGGCTTTCTACTCCTTCTGCTTTCTTTCCATTTAGTATGTAGGCCAAGCCACGATTATAGTAGGCTTCAGCTAAGTAGGGGTTGATATTAATAGCTGAATTGTATTGCTTGATAGCCTCCTCATATTCTTTATTAGCGGCTAAGATATTGCCCATATCATAATGAAGATAAGCATTTTGACTGCTTAGCATCAGCGCTTTTTCAATATCGGCCTTTGCTTTTGCCACCGCTATTTGCACGTCGGTGCCCTGTGCCCGGTTATAGTCGTTGGCCATGGCTTGGCAGATGCCACGCTGCCAGTAGCCCAGTGCCGATGTGCTATCGGTTGAGATGAATACCTCAAGGTCAGAGATGGCGGCATCAAAGTTTTGCAATACCGTGTAGGTAACGGCGCGTTGTAACAGGGTAGAGCTTACCGATGTCATGCTGCGGCTTATATCGATGGCAGTCGACAGCGAGTCGGCACGTTTCAGCAGTTGTTGTGATGTATGTTCATCCAACTTCTTTATCATGCAGTTTACATACAGGCGTGACTCTTTCTTGTGCTGTGCGTTATATTGTTCAACCTCGTTAGCAAATGCTTGGTAGCTGCGCACACCATTGTCATACTTAAAGAGCGACAGCCCATACATGGGGCGGAAGTGTAATCCCACGGCCCTGTTTTGCACCTTGCCACGATAGCTGCTCTTATATTCATGTTCTTGCGTGTTTTCGTCGGCCACCACGATTTGGTTATATTTCTCTGGGTCAATTTCGCTTCGACGTCGCATTTGCTTTGTCTTATTCTTGTTCCACCGTGGCTGAATGCCCAAGTGTTTATTCATCTGAGCCTTCATTATTTTAAATTCATCCAATTCAGCCTTGGCCGTTAGGCCCATACGGCGATAGCAATTAGCACGTCTTGATAGGCCTGTCCAGAAGTTAGGAAACTGCGCTATCACGGTGCTATAATCGCGTATGGCGGCGTGTAGGTTGCCTGTTTTGTCGTGTAAGATGGCGCGGTTAAAGATGGCGATATAGTTGTTCGGCTCCATCTTGATAACAAAGTTGAAGTCGGTGATAGCACGGTTGTCGTCGCCCAGTTGCATACGCAGTAGGCCACGGTTATAGTGTGCCAGAAAGTTGTTGGGGTCGAGGTCGAGGGCTGTGTCGTAGTCGTCGAGCGCACCGCGTAGGTTGTTCGTGTTATAACGCGCAAGGCTACGGTTGATATAGTTGCTCACAGTTTTAGGCTTCAGGTGAATGGCTTTGCTGAGAAACGTGTCGGCATCTTTCCATTCGCGTCGAGCCATAGCCACCATTGCGCGTGTGCTCCATGCGTTTCCGTCGTAGGGGTCAATGTCAAGGCTCTTGTCAAGCCATTTAGCAGCCTCTACAGTATCTTTTTGCATCAGAAATACCTCAGCCTTTAACGAGTAGGCGCTGGCATATTTCTTCCATTTCTTCACCATCTTGTCAAGGTCGGCTTGTGCTGCATCATAGTCTTTTAGCTCTATTTTGCACAGGCTACGGTTGTACCACGCACTTTGGTTTTGTGCGTCAATCGTCAGCGTCTTGTCATAGTCGGTGATGGCTTCTTTAAAATTTTTCAGACGGATATGGCTCAATCCTCTTAACTCATACATGCCAGCGATGTAGGGGTTAAGGTTGATGGCTTTGTCAACATCTTGTACGGCTCCAGTATAGTCGTCAAGATAAAATTTAGCAATACCTCTCAGATACCAAGGCTCGTATAGGTAAGGCTTGGCATTGATGGCTTGGTTAAAATATTGTATAGAAAGCACATAGTCTTCATAATACAATGCGTTACGGCCCGTTGCCATCAAACGGTTGGTATTAAACTGTGCTAATGAGTGTAGGGTGCCGATAAAAAATATTATGAAGACTATGTATCGTTTCATTTTCTAACAGGTTTGTTGCGGTATGAACAACGGAAGTTGCCGTTGAGCAAAGCCTTTAACTTGTTGCGGATAAGCTGTTTGCGAAGTGGTGTGAGGCGGTCGATGAACATGGTGCCATCAAGGTGGTCAAACTCGTGTTGCATAACGCGAGCCAAATATCCCTCTACCCATTCGTCGTGATCGTTGAAGTCGGCATCCTTATATTGCACGTGTATGCGTGTGGGGCGTGTTACGCTTTCATGAATACCTGGTAACGAGAGACAACCTTCTTCCGAGCTTTCCTTTTTCGAGTTGTCATCATATTCGATGATGTAGGGGTTGATATACACCTGTTTGAAACCTTTGTATTCGGGCAAGTCTTCGCCCAGCACGTCAAGGTCAATCACCACCAATCGAATGGCTTTGCCTATTTGCGGTGCTGCCAATCCGATGCCATCGCTTTCGGCCATTGTTTCAAACATGTTTTCAATAAGAGCTGATAGCCCTTCATAGTCTTTGTCTATGTCTTCAGCTTGTTTTCGCAATACGGGTTGTCCGTATATGTAGATAGGTAAAATCATCTATTTGTTTATTAAAAACTAAAATCGGTTGCTACGCATCTGCAAATAGCTTTGTAAAATGATGGTAGCGCTTATCTCGTCAACCAGTGCCTTGTTTTGGCGTGCCTTGCGGCTTATGCCACTGTCAATAATGGCTCGGTGTGCCAATACAGAGGTGAACCGTTCATCGTAGTATTCGATGGGGATGTTGGGCATGTTTTTTTTCCAGCGTGCCACAAACTGTTGCACACGTGTAAGGTTTTCGCTTCCTTCGCCGTTCATCTGCTTGGGTTCGCCTATGATGATGCGTTCTACCGCCTCGCGCGACACATAGTCTTTCAGATAATCAAAGAGCGTAGAGGTCGCTACTGTAGCCAACCCGTTGGGAATAATTTGCAACGGATCGGTTACAGCTAAACCTGTACGCTTCTTTCCATAGTCAATAGAGAGAATTCTCGCCATTGATACAGTAAGTTTCTTATGTTATTTCTTCAGCAACAGCCATGCATCGGGATAGGTAGCACGGAACTGGTTGCGTGATTGTACTGCTGATGCCTTGTTGTCGAATGTAGACACGATAACACGGTAATAGTTGATTGAGGGATTATAAGCAACCTGAGCAGGGTGGCCTTGGTTCTTCAAGCGCTGTTGCAGACCCAGAGCGTTTGACTTGAGTGAGAATGAACCTACCACTACAGAGAAGTCTTTCAGACCGTTGCCGTCAACCAGTGTCACAGCTTCGGTGCGCACGGTGGCGTTGTCGGTGTTATCAATAACAGTAGTTTGGGTAGCGGGTTTCTCAACGAGCGGTGTTACCACGGGAGCTTCTTCTTGCGGAGCTGCAACCTCAGTCTGCTGAGCTTCCTGAGCCTTTGCTTTTTCATAAGCTTTTTTGTATGCACTTTCTTTCGAACCGCTACAGCTGGCCATAGCCATTGCGAGGCACAGACCTGCGCACAGCATCAAACTTTTTTTCATAATTGTGTAAAGTTATTAGAAGATTTATAAATGTTCTTGTCAATTATTCTTTGCGAAATTACAAAATAATCAATAAATAAGGGAAAGAACCGAGCATAAAGTTTGTTAAATGCCTAAAAGGTGATAGATTTATACTTTTTTTATAAGTAAAACCATACAAGTTATCAATAGTTTTGCTATATTTGCATCAACAGAGACCCTTTTAGACATTTATTGTATAACAACTTAAAAATCAAAAGAAGATGAAAACATTAGGTTATATTGGCGCTTTCCTCGGTGGAGCCATCGCAGGAGCCGCATTAGGTTTGTTAGTAGCCCCTGAAAAAGGTAGCGAAACACGTTCAAAGATTAGCGATGCCGTTGACGATTTTTGCAAGAAGCACAACCTGAAGTTGAGCCGCAAAGAGATGGACGACCTTGTTGACGATATAAAAGACGCCGCTACCGACGACGTTACCGCCTAACTAAACTGGCGTATAAGAAACATCATCGCACATTATGTTTTCAAGCGATAAGAACATAGAAACCATTGGCCAATTGGTGGAGGTAATCCGTCATTATCTCAGTCTTCAATCTAAGTGTGCGAAGCTGGATATAATGACCAAGCTTGTGCGCCTTCTCACGATGGCCACAATGGTTTTTGTGCTTTCGGTGTTGCTCATGCTGGCGCTTATTTACCTGTCGTTTGGTGTGGCCTTTGCTTTAGGCACGTTGATAGGTAACAGTTTGGCATTTTGTGTTGTGGCGGGCGTGTATATATTGTTTTTCTTTCTTTGCATCTGCTTTAGAAAGAAGTGGATTGAGCGTCCGTTGGTGCGCTTTTTTGCCGACATACTGATACACGATTAATATTATGGAAACAGATAGCTCAAAGAAAACAATGCAATTCAACTCGCTTGACGAGATTGAAGCATATCGCGACCAACTTAAGCTCGAACTGCATAAGGATGAAGAGCGCATCGCTTCGTTATGGAAAGGCCTTTTCTGTAAAGAAGAGCCTCGCCGTCCGAAGACGCCTATGCAGCGTGTGTTAAGCATGGTGAATGTAGGGTCGGGTGTGCTTGATGGCGTTATTTTGGGATGGAAACTGTACCGTAAGTTTAGTGGTGGTAGGCTTTGGGGCTCGCATCGCTAACATATAATGCACCGGTAATACTGGTAACTGAAGCACACTGGTAAATATAAATAAGAAAGAGGGAAAGGTTTGCAACCGTTATGTATGCAAATCTTTCCCTCTTTTTTATTTTAATATAAAGTTTAATGTGCTTATTGTGTTCAGCGTGTATGTTTAAAACTCGCTGGTAAAGTGGAACTTGATGTGTTTGAAATCTTGTTGTGCCATACTGAGCACATAGCCCGAGTCGGCCAAGAACACATCGCGTCCGTCGCGGTCTTTTGCCATATACTGATACTTACGCTTCTTAAAGGCATCAAGCTCTTCGGGCGAGTCGCTTTCAATCCAGCAAGCCTTATATAGATGCACGGGTTCCCAACGACATTTTGCGTTATATTCGTTTTCCAGTCGATACTGAATAACCTCAAACTGTAGTTGTCCTACGGTGCCGATAATCTTGCGGCCATTAAACTGGTTGATGAACAGCTGAGCTACACCTTCGTCCATCAGTTGGCTAATGCCTTTCTCCAGCTGTTTCGATTTCATGGGGTCGTCGTTCTCAATATATTTAAACATCTCGGGCGAGAACGAGGGTAAGCCACGGAAGTGTAGCAGTTCGCCATCGGTCAGCGTGTCGCCTATCTTGAAGATACCGTTATCTGGCAAGCCAACGATGTCGCCAGGATAAGCCTCTTCAATGGTGCTCTTGCGCTGTGCCATAAACTGTGTGGGCGATGAAAAACGCACTGTTTTGCCCAGACGCACGTGCAGGTAGGGGTGGTTGCGTTCAAACTTGCCACTGCATACCTTACAGAAGGCGATACATGAGCGGTGGTTGGGGTCGATGTTAGCCGTAATTTTGAAGATAAAACCTGTAAACTTAGGCTCTTCGGGGCTTACCATACGCTCTTCAGCCTTTGTGGGGCGGGGCGATGGTGCTATCTGTACGAAGCAGTTAAGCAGTTCTTGCACACCAAAGTTGTTCAAAGCCGAACCAAAGAACACGGGCGCTACCTCGGCCGAGCGATAGGTCTCTACCTCAAATTTAGGATACACACCATCAATCAGCTCAATGTCGTCGCGCAACTGCTGAGCGTCTTGCTCGCCGATGTGCTTTTCCAGTTCGCTGCTATCAATATCTACCTCCACCTTTTCAGTTACGCGTTGTTTGTCGGGTTTGAACAGGTCGAGTTTATTCTCATAAATATTATATACGCCCTTAAATTTGGCGCCTATGTTGATAGGCCACGACAAGGGGCGCACCTTGATATGCAGTTCTTCTTCAAGCTCGTCGAGCAAGTCGAAGGGGTCGCGACCTTCGCGGTCCATCTTATTGATAAAGATGATAACGGGTGTGTTACGCATACGGCATACCTCCATCAGTTTGCGCGTTTGTGTCTCTACACCTTTAGCGCCGTCAACCACGATGATGGCCGAGTCGACAGCCGTCAGTGTGCGGAAAGTGTCTTCGCAGAAGTCTTGGTGGCCCGGTGTGTCAAGAATGTTCACCTTATAGTCGTGATAGTCAAACTCCATCACCGAGGTCGATACCGAGATACCACGTTGCTTTTCAATGTCCATCCAGTCGGATGTGGCTGTCTTCTTAATTTTGTTGTTCTTTACAGCGCCAGCCACCTGTATCTGTCCGCCGAACAGCAAAAACTTCTCTGTCAGCGTTGTCTTACCCGCGTCAGGGTGCGATATGATGGCAAATGTTCTTCTTCTTTCTATTTCCTGATTCATTAAATATAATGAGTGTGATGTATGTGTGTGATAATATCTATTCTATAACAATGCTTACCAGTAGGGGGTAAGAGAGGTTTAGTCAAACTCTAATCCCTCGGTTTTATCCTTCAGATAATAGTCGCTCAGCATGCCGATAAATGTTGTTACTTCTTTTACAGCATTTGTGGTTTCTTGGCTTATTTCTTTCTTTTGCAAGCGCAGCATCATGGTGCCGTACAGTAGGTTCATGCAAGTTTCAACCTCGCTTTTTTCTTTACCACTCTTGTTGCGCAGCTCTACGATGAAGGGCAATACCTTATAATATTCGGAGGTGTAGAACGGAAACTTGGTGCTCTGCAGCAATTGGTTGTGCAGGTCGTTCATGGCCATTAGCGTCACCTCGTTTATCTGTAGGTGTCCGCTCTCGCGTTTGCCTTCTTGGTTCAGCATACGTATCAGGTCGGCATACCAGTCAATCATGTCTTCTTTCTGCTCGTCAGAGTATTTGAACTGACTGATATATTCGGCCTTAATGCGCGACAGCGAACAGCCGTAGGCACGTATCAAGTCTTCTATCTGCCACATATACAGCAGATATTCGGCAATACTTTTCTTTCGTAATTCTTGGGCTATAAACATATTTTTTTACGTTTGTCTTCGTTAGGCCGTATGGCGTTATTTCTTTTTTAATACGGCAGCTTATACAGGTTGAACACCATGCCCAGTAGCATGATGATAGAGAAGATGATAACGATGCAACCCACCACACGGTTGATGATGAGGATGCCGTTGTCGTCAAACTTGCCGCGCACCTTGTCTACCAGCCATGTAAGGCCAAACCACCACATCAAAGCGCCAACCACAATGCTGATATAGCCTATCGACATTTCAAGTGGACGGTTGGGGGCGATGAACGCAAACTGTGCAAAAAGGAAGATAAACAAGAAGATGATAAGCGGGTTTAGCGCTGTTACAATAAAGGCGGTAATGCCGTTATGTAGCAGCGAACCTTTGCTGGGCTTATTGCTTTTATGTATCTTTCTGGTAGGGTCAGAGCGGTAACAATAAATGCCGAATAGTAACAACACAATGCTACCCGCTATTTGCAAGAGAAAGCGGCTGCGCTCGTTCTGTATAAAATCCATCACAAAACTCATACCGAAGCCTGTGAATAGGGCGTATATCAGGTCGCTCACACATGCTCCTATGCCTGTAATAAAGCCATACCATCGGCCTTTGTTTAGCGTGCGTTGTATACACAATACACCTATCGGACCCATCGGGGCCGATGCCATAATGCCAATAAGCATGCCTTTAAATATAAAGTCTAATATATCTAATTGAATAGGAAACTGCATAACAACTGCAAAATTGCAAAATTTATGCGATATGGGCAAATTTTCTTTTCAAAACTTTGTCGCAACCGACTATTTTTAATAACTTTGCGAATGAAATAACAGACAAACAAATGGCTCTAAGACTAATTTAGTGTATGCGCGTGCCCAATGTTACGCGTGTTGTCTGTAACCCCTTAAGACTCGCGAATAAATATTTATTACTATTAATATATAAAACGAAAATCATGAGTTCAGATGTTACAATGAAACCGTATGTTATCGGTTTAGATTTAGGTGGAACAAACTCTGTGTTTGGTATTGTTGACAGCCGTGGCGATATTAAAGCTACCACTTCCATCAAGACACAAGGATACAAAGATGTAAATGATTATGTAGCTGCTTCTGTTGACGCACTGCAAATCATCATCGACCAGGTGGGTGGTATTGATAAAATCAAGGCAATGGGTATCGGTGCCCCTAATGGCAACTACTATAATGGTACTATCGAGTTTGCACCCAACCTTGAGTGGGGTCACGATGGCGTAGTGCCTTTGGCAAAGTTGTTCTCTGATAAGCTTGGCATCCCTGTTGCTCTTACCAACGATGCCAATGCAGCTGCTATCGGTGAGATGACTTATGGCGTAGCCCGTGGTATGAAAAACTTTATCGTTATCACTTTAGGCACAGGCGTAGGTTCAGGTATCGTGGTTAACGGTCAGTTAGTTTACGGCTGCGATGGTTTTGCTGGCGAGCTGGGTCACGTTATCATGGTGCGCGAGAATGGTCGCCCCTGTGGTTGCGGACGTACTGGATGTCTTGAGGCTTACTGTTCTGCTACAGGTGTAGCACGCACTGCACGCGAGTTCTTGGCTACCAGCGATGAGCCTTCATTGCTGCGCGAGCTCGATCCCGAGACTATCACTTCATACGACGTATCAGTAGCTGCTTCAAAGGGCGATGCTCTGGCAAACCGTATCTATACCTTCACTGGCAAGATGCTGGGCGAGGCCTGCGCCGACTTTGCTGCTTTCTCTTCTCCCGAGGCTTTCATCTTCTTCGGTGGTTTGACAAAGGCTGGCGACTTGCTGATGAATCCTATCAAGGAGGCTTATGATAAGACCGTGCTGAATATTTTCCGTAACAAGGCTAAGTTCTTAGTGAGCGGTCTCGACGGCTCTTCAGCTGCTGTGCTGGGTGCATCGGCAGTGGGTTGGGATATCTAATCTTTCCACCCTATTCATCTTTCGAACTATTATCGAAACATTGAATATAACCATAACGGGTTGCAACTTATTTTGTTGCAACCCGTTTTTTTAGGTATGTTTGGTGTTATCATTTTGGTTCTTGTAAGCACGAACCATTAGTTTTAATTCTTTTGAATATAAAACGAATTTTCTATCGACTGGTGTGCTTTTCTGTTGTGCATACCCTTGCCTTTGCGCTCGCAGTATCTCTCACATTGTGAACAAATATCATAGCCCAGCATGGCACCGAGCATGAAATCTTCTTCTGGAGAGAGAAGGTTGAGGGGGCGTGTTACAATCATGCGTATGGCGTTAAGGCACTCTTCTCTGCCGAAATATAGGTTCAGACGATCGTTGCCTACTGACTGAATAATATATTTAATATTTTGGCTTTTCAGTCGACGTATGGCAAAGTCCTCATATTTCTTGTTAAAAGTGAAGAGCACCATACGGCGCACTCCCTTCTTGTATTCGTAGATATGATTCATCAACACTTTCATTTCTACTGGTAATATTGTGGATTGCTGCATGATTGAAAACTTGGGTGATTAATAATGTGAGTGTAAGAACTAAAGGGTGTATATATGATTAGAGGTTAGGCTGAATTTCTTCCACCCAAGCGTTGATGCGATCATCGGTCTTGTCGTCTTCGTTCACTTCGTCAAGTGCCAGTCCTACAAACTTGCCATCAACTACCGATTCTGAGTCGTCAAAAGTATAGCCTTCTGTTGAAACAGCTCCTATCACATTTGCGCCAGCCGTTTTTACAGCGTTATATATCTCTGCCATTCCGCCCACAAAAGTGTCGGGGTATGAGCCTGAGTCACCACAGCCGAAAAGGGCTACAGTCTTGCTGCTAAGATCTGCGCTTTTAATAACCTTAATGCCATCATACCAGTCGTCTTGCATCTCGCCAGCACCCCATGTTGATGTGCCAAGAATGAGGTTGTCGTTCTCGGCAATAACATTTTCGTCAAGGTCAGTTACGTTGATGATGTTGTCTACGCCCAATTTGGCTCCTATTCTGCTGGCAAGGTCTTCACAAGTGCCAGTGCTTGTGCCATAGATGATTACAGTTTTTTTCATAACTTTCAGTTGTTTCTATTTATAAATGTATGCTTAAAGATTTGGTCTTATCACCGTTGCAAAGGTAGTTTGGTTTCTGTTTTTATGCAATACCTAAATATGATGATTTTAAAACACTCAAGACCAGGTGTTTAAGCATGTTAAAAAAGGTTTGTATGGCTGGTATAAGCTGAAGCCTGTTGTTAACGTATGGGCACAAAAAAACCGTCAAGCTGTGCTTGACGGTCAATCTCTCATTTTTCAGTTCGAGCTCCGAATTACTTGTTCAGAGTGTCAGGCTGCTGAGCGGGAACAGTGTCAGTGTCAACCTGAGCTGTTGTGTCAGTTGTGTCAGCAGTTGCGTCGGTAGCAGCTGTTTTGTTACCACATGATGCGAAAGAGATAGCTGCGATAGCTACGAACATTAAAACTAATTTTTTCATTTTCTTTGCTTTTTAAATCTGTAAAACAATCTTTGTTTATTAAAACGTTGCAAAGGTAAGTATTTTTTTGATACGACGTTCATCTTTTAAGAACTTTTTTTTAGTGTTTTTTGTAACAAATTTGTAAACGACTGATTATCAATATTATGTGAAATGATAATAAATGTTAACGTCTGTAACTTCTTTGTTTTTCACTTCTTTTAGCGCTTTTTTATTCTTTTCTTTCATGTGTTGTTCGTTTGTTTTGTGCGCCCACAGCGTCTTCGCGTGCGCGTATATATAATAAGGTGTATGGCTATTGTGGGAGATAAAAACAAACCAGTTTGTTTTGTATTGTCTTCGATTTACTGTACCTTTGCACGCAAATACGATACGAAATGATAGATACATCAGTTTTTCAAGGCAAAAAAGCTACATATTATACATTAGGGTGCAAGCTCAACTTCTCTGAAACCTCTACGTTCGGACAAATGTTGCAGCAGATGGGCGTGGTAACGGCCGCCGAAGGCGAACGTGCCGACATCTGTTTGATTAATACTTGCTCGGTTACTGAGGTGGCCGACCACAAATGCCGACAGGCTATCAACCGCATGGTGCGTAACAATCCTGGTGCGCTTATGGTGGTAACAGGCTGCTATGCACAGTTGGCCTCTGAGGCTGTGAGCAAGATTGAGGGCGTCGACCTCGTGTTGGGTTCAAACGAAAAAGCTAACCTGATACAGTTTTTAAACGATGCCTGGGTAGAGAAATCGCAGCGTACTGCTGGCGATGATAGCTCGCTGCACCGCCATTTCTCGGTAAAAACGAAAGATATAAAGAGCTTTGCGCCCTCGTGCTCGCGTGGCAACCGCACCCGCTTTTTCTTAAAGGTGCAAGACGGTTGCGACTATTTCTGTACCTATTGCACCATTCCTTATGCGCGTGGCTTCTCGCGCAACGCTCCTATAGCCGACCTGGTGCGCCAGGCCGAACAGGCTGCAGCCGAGGGTGGTAAAGAGATTGTTATCACAGGCGTGAACATAGGCGACTATGGCAAAACTACAGGCGAGTCGTTTCTCGACCTCTGCCGTGCCCTTGATGCCGTGCCTGGTATACAGCGCTACCGCATCAGTAGCATGGAACCCGATTTGCTGACCGATGAACTGATAGCTTTCTGCGCACAGAGTCGTGCCTTCATGCCCCACTTCCACATACCTTTGCAAAGCGGGTCTGACGAGGTGCTCCGTCTCATGCATCGCCGTTACGATAAGGCATTGTTTGCTCACAAGATACAGCTCATTAAGCAGATGATGCCCAACGCCTTTATCGGTGTTGATGTAATGGTGGGTTGCCGTGGCGAGACCCCCGAGTGTTTCGACGAGTGTTACCAGTTTCTTGAGTCGCTCGACGTTACGCAGTTGCACGTCTTCCCCTACAGCGAGCGCCCTGGCACGGCAGCCCTACGCATACCCTATGTGGTTGACGAAAAGGAGAAGAAGCGCCGAAGCCACCTCTTGCTTGAACTGAGCGACCGTAAGTTGCATGCTTTTTACGAGGCTCGTATCGATCAAGAGGCTGAGGTGCTACTTGAAAAAGCTACGCGCGGAAAAGCTATGCACGGCTTTACACGCGACTATGTGCGCATAGAGTTGCCTGCTGCTCAGGCTGATGAGCGCCTTGATAACAGCATTGTGCGTGTGCGCCTAGGACAGTTTAATGCCAAGCACGATGCCTTAATGGCCACTCTTTTGTAATAACAACATTATTGCTGAAAAGATGAAAACAAAGACCGCTATCGTCATACTAAACTGGAATGGCGTTGCTATGCTGCAACGCTTTTTGCCATTGGTGCTGGAACATTCGGCCGAGGCCGAGGTGATTGTGGCCGACAATGCTTCTACTGACCAGTCGGTAGCTATGATGCGCGAGCATTTTCCGCAAGTGCGATTGGTGCTGCTTGACAGCAACTATGGCTTTGCTGAAGGCTATAACCTGGCGCTGAAACAGGTTGAGGCCGACTACTACCTGTTGCTAAACAGCGATGTAGAGGTGGGTGAGGGGTGGCTGAAACCTATTGTCGACTTTCTTGATACGCACCCTGACTATTGTGCTTGTCAGCCCAAATTGCGAGCTTGGCACCGCCGCTCCCATTACGAATATGCGGGCGCAAGCGGCGGTTATCTTGACAAGTATGGCTACCCCTTCTGCCGCGGACGCGTTTTTGACACTGTTGAGGTCGACCATGGCCAATATGATACGGTGGCCGATGTGTTGTGGGCCACGGGAGCATGTCTGCTTATTCGTAGTGTCGACTATTGGAAGGCGGGCGGACTGGATGCGCGCTTCTTTGCGCATTGCGAAGAAATTGACCTGTGCTGGCGTCTGCGCCTGATGGGGCGCAAGATAGCGTGTGTGCCGCAGAGCCAGGTGTGGCATGTGGGAGGCGGAACACTGCCCAAGAGTAGCCCTATGAAGACGTATCTTAACTTTCGTAATAACCTTACGATGATTTATAAAGATGCAGCCGATGCCGACCTGCAGCACATTATGCGTGTGCGACGTGTGCTCGACTATGTGGCGGCGCTACAGATGCTGCTCACCCTTCAGTGGGGCAATTTTAAAGCCGTAATACGTGCGCGAAACGATTTTGCACGATGGAAACACGACTTTGATGCCGACCGCCAGCGTATTCAACAGCAACGCGTGGTTGACACGGTGCCCGAGGTGTGGCCACACTCGTTGCTGGTAGCCTACTGGCTGAAAGGTAAGAAAACATTTGACCGATTGCTGAGCGGATTTGTTTCATAAATTCGTTTTTCACCGATTTGTTAATTTTTTTATCATATCAAGATCATTCCTTTTTATTTCACCCCTTCTTTTAAGCTGTATATTTATGCATTTTCTTGCATAAATATACAGCTTTTCTTTGTCTTCAGAAAGGCATCAAATTACAGTCTGAAAGCATGGGTTTTACAGCCTGAAACCAAGGGTTTCACAGCCTGAAATGGGCCTGATCAGGACCTGAAACCCATGCTTTCTCATTTCAAAGGTATCAAGAATGAGAAGTGTAAGCAATAGGTGTGTATTTGCTTATAGATTGTTACTTATTTTATAAATATTAACCTAAAAAACGTAAAACCTATTTTTGCATATTTATGCAAAAATCAAGTGTAAATGAGTAGGCTTTTAGTGGTTTTGTATAAATATTCAAGTAATGTGCAAAACGTTAAAGGCTCTGAATTTTCTAAAATTTAAAGTTAATTACTGAAAATATTGACATTGTTTAAACTTTTTTCGCTTTTTATTTGGTCTTTATCTTAATTTTTTGTATTTTTGCCGTACATAATTAGTGTGAAAGATTGCTTAAAAGTGAATAAAGTTTATTATATATTATTCTCGGTAATGGTTCTTCTGGTGGCTTGTGAGATAAAATTGAAGCCAAACGAAGAATTAGGCGATGTAACAAGCCGTGTTGAGGTGCAACGTTACGATCGCCTGCAAAGCCGTTACCTTACTACAGGCGATTTTTCGGCTTTGCAACAAATGAACATCGAGTTTCCGATGGAAACGCGCACATTGGTTGAAGACGTGTTGCGACTGGGCGAGGTTAACGATCCTGAAATAAACAGCAAGTTTCTCAACTTTTATCAAGACACCATTCTGCAATCAATTATTGCCGATGCCGAGTTGCAGTATGCTAATATGAAAGACATTAACCGCCAGTTTGATAAAGCGTTTACCAAACTTTCAAAGTGGTTGCCCAAAGTGTCTACCCCCGTTATTTATGCGCAGATAGGAGCCCTTGACCAAAGCATTGTTATTGGCGATAGCTCTATTGGCGTGTCGCTTGACAAGTATCTGGGTGCCGACTATCCTCTTTACCGCAAGTATTACACCCCTCAGCAGCGAGCGTCGATGCAGCGCGACCACATTGTGCCCGACGCATTGTGCTTCTACATTTTAAGCAAATATCCGTTACAATATCACGACAGTTGCAACCAAACCGAGCGCGATACCCACATGGGAAAAGTGATGTGGGTGGTAAATAAGGTAATGGGCAAGAAGGTGTTCGACACACGTTACGTAACGCTGACTGAGGCTTACATGAAGAAAAACAGTAAGCTCACGGCCGAGCAATTGCTCAGCCAGCCCTAAGGGTTACGCCTTTATTTGTCAAAAAATCTACCCTGATAGGCGCCAGTGGCTTTCATATAATTGTTCAGTTTGTCAGTAAATTCGTGGTTCTTTAAGTGCCATTTAGGTGCCAGCAGCAGGTGGGCAGGCGATTGGCTTACAAACCGTTCTATCACAATATCTTTTCTTAAACGCTCTACATAGGCTGTTACCAGGCGTATATACTCGTCGGGCGTATATAGCTTGAAAGGCTGCTGGGTGTATTCGGCAGCCAAACGGGTGCCACGTATAATCTGCATTTGGTGTATCTTCAGCAGGTCGATGTCGAGGGCTGAGATGAGTGGGGCCTGTCGTAGGGTTTCAGCTTCGTCTTCACCAGGCAAGCCTATGATAATGTGCCCGCCCGTGCGTATGCCACGTTCGCGTGTCATGGTAAAGGCACGCTGGCTACATTCGAAGGTGTGGCCACGGTTCACACGGCGCAAGGTGTCGTTATTGGCACTCTCTACACCATATTCTACAATCAAAAATGTTTGGCGGTTTAGCTCGGCCAGATAGTTTAATATCTCTTCATCAATGGCGTCGGGACGTGTGCCTATCACCAGGCCCACCACATCTTCGGTCTCTAACGCTTCTTCATAACGTCGGCGTAGCACGTCAATAGGAGCATAGGTGTTTGAGTAGGCTTGAAAGTAAGCCAAGTATTTCATGTCGGGATATTTGCGGGCAAAAAACGCTTTACCCTCGCTTATCTGCTGGCGTATGCTTTTGCCGTGTCCGCAATATTGCGGACTAAAGGTGCGGTTATCGCAAAAGGTGCAACCACCCGTCGATATATGGCCATCGCGGTTAGGGCAACTGAAACCTGCGTCTACCGATATCTTTTGCACACGAAACTGAAACTGTTCTCGTATCCAGGTGCTATAATCGTTATAGGGCTTGGCTGCTGATGCTGAACAGGATAGGGAGGCGGGCTGGTGGGTTATCGTCATGATGATAGTGTAGAAAGTGTAGGGAAAAAGAGGGTGTAGGCAGCACCATGTCGTCAATTTAGTGCTTTCTGTTTGCAAAAGTACAGAAAAAAAACTATCTTTGCATAAATTTTATACACAAAGTTGATTCATGAGAAAGTTATTCGTATTATTAGCCCTCGTTATGACTTCAATGTTCACCTCAGCGGCAAACAAAATTCAGCTCTCTGACATTGCCAACGGTAAGTTCGCAGCACGTTATGTCAGTGGTATTCATCCCATCGACGGTACCTCGCTTTATGCCCGTATCAGCGATGATGGAAAGAAAGTGGTCGAATATTCGTTCAAAACGGGTAAGCAGACGCGCGTGCTCTTTGATGTAGACAATACTATGGGTAAGAAGCTGGATGGCTTTGATGGATACATCCTCTCGCCTGATGGCACCCATATGCTCATTCAAACAAAGAAACAGAGCATCTATCGTCGCTCGTTTAAAGCACAGTATTATATATATACAATAGCCAGCCGAAAACTGGAACCGCTGTCGGAAGGCGGACCGCAACAGGTGCCCACATGGTCGCCCGACGGACGTCAGGTGGCCTTTGTGCGCGATAATAACATTTTCTTGGTAAAGTTGTTGTACGACAATGCCGAGAGCCAAGTTACCAAAGATGGTGCTTTTAACCAGGTGATAAATGGTGTGCCCGACTGGGTAAATGAAGAGGAGTTTGGCTTGTCAAAGGCGCTCACCTTCTCGGCCGATGGCACCATGATATGCTGGGTGCGCTATGATGAAAGCGCGGTAAAGACCTACTCGTTGCAAATGTTTGCTGGCGAGAAACCGCGACATGACGAATATGCAGCGTATCCCGGACTCTATTCGTATAAGTATCCGAAAGCTGGTGAGGATAACTCAAAAGTGTCGGTGTGGAGCTATGACATCAAAAGCCATAAGGCACAAAAGCTTCAAGTGCCCTTAGATGCCGATGGATACATTCCGCGTATCAAGGCCACGAACGATGCTTCGCGATTGTTGGTTTACACCTTCAATCGTCATCAAGACAACCTGAGCATCTATTCGGTCAATCCTCGCTCTACAGTGGCTACGCTGCTCATCAGCGATAAGGCAAACAAATATGTGAAGGAAGAGGTGCTTGAAGGCATCGAAGTGAGAGCAAACACCATCTTGTTGCCCAGCGAGCGCAACGGCTTCATGAACCTTTACCTTTATAATATGAATGGTAAACTGCTGCGCACCGTGGGTAACGGCACCTTCGATATCACGGCCAACTATGGCTATGACGAGGTTACAGGCGATATCTATTATCAGGCTGCCGCTCTGAACGCTCACAATCGTCAGGTGTTTGTATCGCATAAAAACGGTAAAACCACGCGCCTCACTAATCAAGAGGGTTGGAACAGCGCTATCTTCTCGGCCGATCATAAATATTTTGTAAACACATGGAGCGACTATAACACACCGTTTGTATTCACCGTGCGCGATGCGCAAGGCAAGGTGTTGTCGACACCTGAAGATAATGCTGCACTGAAACAAAAGGTGGCTGAGTATGGATGGACAAAGAAAGAAGCATTTTCATTCACTACGTCTGAAGGCGTGAAGCTGGACGGATGGATGGTGAAACCAGCCAACTTTGATGCTTCAAAAAAATATCCTGTTATCCTCTTCCAGTATAGCGGACCAGGAAGTCAGCAGGTAACTAACTCGTGGAATGCTGGTTCGATGGGGCAAGGTGGTGCCTTCGACTATTATTTGGCTCAGCAAGGCTTCATCATTGCTTGTGTTGACGGACGCGGTACGGGCGGCCGTGGCTCTGAATTTGAGAAGTGTACCTATCTGAAAATTGGCGATCTTGAGTCGAAAGACCAGGTAGAAACGGCATTGTATATGGGCTCGCTGCCCTATGTTGATAAGGATAACATTGGCATTTGGGGATGGAGCTATGGCGGATTTAACACATTGATGAGTATGAGCGAGGGCCGACCTGTGTTTAAGGCTGGCGTGGCTGTGGCACCGCCCACCAGTTGGCGTTATTACGATACCATCTATACCGAACGTTATATGCGCACACCTAAGGAGAACCCTGATGGTTATGATGTGAACCCCATCGTGCGTGCTCCAAAACTGCATGGCGCTTTGCTTATCTGTCATGGCTCGGCCGATGATAATGTGCATCCACAAAACACATTTGAATACGCCGAGGCCCTGGTGCAGGCTGATAAAGATTTCCGCGAACTGTATTACACAAATCGTAACCACAGTATCTTCGGCGGAAACACTCGCAACCATCTTATGCGTCAGATTGCGCAGCACTTCATCAACGAGATGAAAAAATAAAATATAAAAAGCCCGCTTTAAGGTTTTATCATGAACCTTAAAGCGGACTTCTTTTTATGGACAAACTCTGGCTGTGGACAAATTTGCATGGCAGCTTTTGTCATACAAAATCAGCTTCTATCCCATTTTTATAGTTTTCTTTTTCTTGCTTATAATCAAGCTTTATCGCATCTTCAATGTCTTTAATATCTCACATGATATTGCTTTTATTGCGGTTGAGATGCAGGGCGAGGCACTGATGCTAAGTCTATTTTCCATTGACCATTTATACGACGAAGCGTAAAGGTATAGGTGTCGGCCTCTTTAATGTCGGCCTTCTGTCCTATGTCGTGAAGATGAAAATAATGGTTTGCCTCTATCGTTGCCGTCATGGTGCTATCGTCAATGGCGTTAAGATCGTCTACCTCATACTGTGGTTCTACGTCTGATTGATTAAGAACGATGAGGTCAGAGTCGGTAACATTGGTGGCAACAAAGCGTATCCATTTTTCTGATGAGGGTGTGCATAGCTGGGCAGCCTCTTTATAGTGGCAACCAAAGTAGGTTTCGGCAAAGCGCAACACTGTTTGTTCGGCCTCCTCCTCTCTTTCTGATGGGCCACATGCCGCCAGCAAAAGGGCGGCAGAGGCAAGGAGCGTATAGTGGTAAATAAAGCGTTTCATGATAATGTTTCTTCTTTCTTAGTTTGTATTTATGCTCTTACTTTTGAGCTACTTACATTGTTTAAGCATCAAAATTACACATAATAATTGACATGAGAGCCTTACAGTCGAGGTTTTTCTTCGTATTACTTATTTTTTATTCAAGAACTGATTTATTTGCAAGTGTCATCGTTTTTTCTTAATTTTGTAATAATGGAACAGATATTGCATTTTCTCTCTTTGGGTAGTAGTAGCAGCGGAAACTGCTATTATCTATATTCAGATACTGACGGACTGCTGATTGATGTTGGCGTTGGCGTGCGCGGATTGAAGAAAAATTTTGCACAATACGGCCTTTCAATGTCAAAGGTGCACCACCTATTGGTGACACATGATCATGCCGATCATATTAAATCAGTAGGAAGCCTGAGCACCGATTATAAGCTTAATGTTTATTCAACGCAAAATGTGCATGCTGGCATTGACCGCAACTATTGTGTGCGGCGCAAAATACCAGCCGAACATAAGCGCTACATCACGCCTGGAGAACCCTTCACGATAGGCGAGTTTAAGGTGACGGCCTTTCGTGTGCCACACGATAGCAACGATAATGTGGGCTATAAAATAGAGTGGGGAAACATAGTGTTTGTCTTGATGACAGATGTAGGACACGTAACCGACGAGATGAAAGCTGTAATAAGAGAGGCCGATTACCTTGTGTTAGAGGCTAATCATGACAAGGAAATGCTGGCAAATGGGCATTATCCTGAACACTTAAAGCAACGAATAACGTGCGGAACAGGGCATCTGAACAATCATCTTTGCGCCGAAACATTGGCTGAAAACGCTTCTGAAAAACTGAAACATGTGTGGCTCTGCCATTTGAGCGAAGAGAACAACCACCCTGATTTGGCTTTAAAAACAGTGACACAGATACTGACCGATCGTGGCTTGCTGGCCAAACATCCGTTTGAAGTGACGGTGCTGAAACGACTCAGCCCTACAGGTGTGTTCGATTTGAAGGGCTAAGAGAAGTTATTTAACAAGTTTAAAAGCTTGGCTTAACAACTTAATGTGTTTGGTTTAACAACTTAATGTGTTTGGTTTAACAACTTAATTTGTTTGGTTTATTGAGCGCGTGAGGTTAACATAATAGCCCAACTTATAGACATTGAACAGGAAAACTGAGGGCGAGTTGCTGCATAAATTCTTGTGCAACAAGCCCTTAAAAAGTTCAAAAACAAAGGCTATAAGAGGCAGTAAGTGCAGACACTTAAGCTTGTTCGCGGTATGAAGTAGGGTTGAATAGCCTTGAAGTTGGTGAGAATGGGCAGCCAAGGTGCGTAGGCTTTCTTCGGTTTTAGCTACAAAGGTGGCGTTATCTTCATAGTCGGCAATGGTTGCCGCATTGTCAAGGTGTATGAGGGTAGCGCCATGTTCTTTTAATTGTTTACCGAAAAGCGTGTCTTCATAACCATATTCGTGGAACGTTTCGTCGAAGGGATATGCTAACAATAAGTCGCGACGCACCATGAAATTGGTGGTGCGGAACGATGCGTAAGGTTGCTGCATACGCTTTTTGACAGGATGTTTTGCCAGAAACTGTTGCTCATAACGGTATTTTAAGTTGTCGTCATATAGCACGGGCTCTGTTGTTTTCTTTGTCTCCTCCTTTGCCCTCTTAGTGTGTCCGATTATGTCTTCGGCTGTATCGCAAGCTACCTGCATCCTTGAAAAATGCAAGGTGCCAATGATTACATCGGCATCGTTACGGTGGGCGAGGTAGGTTTGCACAAAGTTGCCACGTTTAATAGCAACGTCGCCATCTAAGAATATTAGGTGGCTGTAGTGGGCTGTGTGTGCTAAAAAGTTGCGAATGGCCGAGCGCCCAACATTCTTAGGGCGCTCGATGTATTGGCAGTAAGGCAGTTGTGCAATGATAGCATTGCGCTGTCTCGCAGTAGCATCAGCCGAGCCGTCATCGGCAAAGATAATTTCGAAGCCTAAAGATATTGTGTCGTTAGCATTGCCTTTACCTTCGTTTTTCTTCTTCTCTTCCTTTGCGCATTGTTCTACCTGCTTCGACAAGGCCATAGCAAGTGCTACCCCTACTTGATTGTAGAGGGGAATAAGAATTGATAAACCTTCTTTGTTAAGACAATGACTCATATGATTGTTTTTTTCTTATACCAACTTTTCCTTCAGATATTTGGCCGTATAGCTTTTCTCGCATTTGATAATTTCTTCGGGAGTGCCCTCGCATACGATGTAGCCACCCTGGTTTCCGCCTTCTGGACCCAAGTCGATGATGTGGTCGGCGTTCTTGGCCACGTCCATGTTATGCTCGATAATGATGATGGTATGGCCGCGTTCTATCAATGCGTTAAATGCTTTTAACAGACGTTGTATGTCGTGGAAATGTAAGCCGGTGGTGGGCTCGTCGAAGATAAACAGCGTGGGGTCTTGCTTCTCTTGACCGATAAAGTAGGCGAGCTTTACGCGTTGGTTCTCACCACCCGACAGAGTAGACGAACTTTGTCCCATCTTGATATAGCCTAAACCCACTTGCTCTAAGGGGCGCAGACGGTTTACGATGGCTTTTTGCCCGTATTGATCAAAGAACTCGATGGCTTCAGACACCGTCATCTCAAGCACGTCATAGATGTTTTTCTCGTGGAATGTAACCTCAAGCACGTCTTTCTTGAAGCGTTTGCCATGGCATGCCTCGCACGTTAATACCAGGTCGGCCATAAATTGCATCTCAACAGTAATAACACCAGCACCTTTACACTCTTCGCAACGGCCACCTTCGGCATTGAATGAGAAGTGTTGGGCGCTGAAGCCTAATTGCTTTGCCAACGGCTGGTCGGCGTATAGTTGGCGTATAGCGTCGTAAGCTTTTACATAAGTGGCGGGGTTTGAGCGCGAACTTTTACCAATGGGGTTTTGGTCAACCATTTCAACGTGGCGTATCTGTCGCCAGTCGCCTTCTAATGCAACATATTCGCCTGGTATCTCGGCCACCTCGTCAAGATGGCGTTTAAGGGCGGGATAGAGAATGCCTTTGACGAGCGACGACTTGCCCGATCCGCTCACACCCGTCACCACTGTCATTACATTAAGAGGAAACTTTGCGTCGATGCCTTTAAGGTTGTTCATACGTGCTCCTTTTATAATGATGGCTTGGTTCCAACAACGCCTGCTGGTGGGCACAGAAATATGGTCGTGTCCATTCAGATAATTTACTGTATGGCTACGCGAAAGCTTCTCTTTTTGTGCATATACATCGGCTAAAGCGCCTTCATAAACAATCTCGCCACCATGTTGTCCGGCATCAGGGCCCACGTCAATCAGATAGTCGGCATGACGCAATATATCTTCATCGTGTTCTACTACGACCACGGTGTTGCCTATGTCGCGCAGCTCTTTCAGTACGCGAATGAGCCTATCTGTATCGCGACTGTGCAGGCCGATGCTTGGTTCGTCGAGAATATACAGCGAGCCTACCAGTGAACTGCCTAGTGAGGTGGTGAGGTTGATGCGCTGACTTTCACCACCACTCAGTGTGTTTGAGGGGCGATTGAGGGTGAGATATCCTAACCCCACTTCTACAAGGAAGTGCAGACGATTGACGATTTCAGTAAGCAGACGCTTGGCAACAGCGGCATCATGGTCGTCAAGATGAAGCTCTTTGAACCATTGCAGTAGGTTGGTTACTGGCATCTCAACGAGGTCGCAAATGCTCATACCATTAATTTTTACCCATGTAGCCTCTTTCTTTAAGCGTGCGCCATGACAAACAGGGCAGATGGTTTTGCCACGATAACGACTCATCATTACGCGGTACTGTATCTTATACTGGTTGTCTTTCACCATTTTGAAGAAGGCATCTATGCTAACGGCATCGGTATGATGCTTATCAGAAGGAAGGCCGTGCCACAGCATATCCTTATATTTTTGGCTCAGAGCGTAGTAAGGTTCGAAGATGGGAAATTTATCTTTTGCGGCACGGCGGCAGAATTCGTCTTTCCACATGCCCATTTTCTCGCCATGCCAGCACTGCACGCAGCCTTCGTAAACGCTGAGCGCCGTGTTAGGAATAACCAGTTTCTCGTCGATGCCCATCACTTTTCCGAAGCCTTCACATTCGGGGCAAGCACCTAATGGCGAGTTAAACGAGAACATATTGTCGTTAGGTTCTTCAAAGGTGATGCCATCGGCTTCGAAGCGTGTGCTGAAGTCGTAGGTGATGTTTGAGGGTGGAAAGACAAGGCGACAGGTGCCATCGCCTTCGTAAAAAGCCGTTTCGGCTGAGTCGAGAAGACGCGAGATGCTGTCTTTCTCGTGGCTTACCGACATACGGTCGATAAGCAGAAAAACGTCGTTCGGACGTAGTTCTTCAAGAAGTTTTTCATCGGCCAGCACATCATCAATGCGCATAAATGTGCCATTGGCCCATATGCGAGCGTAGCCTTGCTGCAAGTCCATTTCTAATTGCTTTGCCAATGTTCTGCCTTCGATGATATGCAGGGGCGAAAGGATAGCAAACTTAGTGCCATCGGCATATTGAAAGGTGCAATTAAGAATGTCGTCGGTATTATTTATTTTTACCTCTTCGCCACTGATGGGCGAGTAGGTTTTGCCGATACGTGCAAACAGTAATCGCAGATATTCGTATATTTCTGTCGAGGTGCCCACGGTGCTTCGCGGGTTGCGCGAGTTTACCTTCTGCTCAATAGCGATGGCGGGTGGTAAACCTTTAATATAGTCACATTCGGGTTTATTCAGTCTGCCAAGAAACTGTCGGGCGTATGCCGATAGCGATTCTACATAGCGTCGTTGTCCTTCGGCATATAATGTGTCGAAGGCTAATGATGATTTTCCTGAGCCCGAAACGCCAGCGATGGCAATAAATTTATTGCGCGGAATGTTTAGCGATACATTCTTTAGGTTGTTCACCCGTGCTCCTTTAATCTCAATATATTCGTCCATGTTTTTTTTGATTGCTTATGCTTCGGCTTTTTATAGATGAAAAAACGGCGCGTCCTATAAACACCTTTGCGTGCTATTTCTGCAAATGAAAGGAATTTATAGAACCCGCCTTATTTTATTGTTGCAATTTTAATATTGCGTGTTTTATGAGTTCATTGAAACCAAGAACTCGTCGTTGTCTTTGGTTTGTATCATGCGGTCGTGAATGGTGTTCATGGCCTCGATGGGGTTCATGTCGGAAATGAACTTACGCATAATCCACATCTTGTTGAGCGTCTCCTTGTCTTGAAGCAAGTCGTCGCGGCGTGTGCTTGATGCCACCAGGTTGACAGCAGGGAAGATGCGTTTGTTGCTGAGCGAGCGGTCGAGCTGGAGCTCCATGTTGCCAGTGCCCTTGAACTCTTCGAAGATAACCTCGTCCATTTTCGAACCTGTGTCGATAAGCGCTGTAGCGATGATGGTGAGCGAACCGCCACCCTCAATGTTACGAGCTGCACCGAAGAAGCGCTTAGGCTTTTGCAATGCGTTTGCGTCGACACCACCTGTGAGCACCTTGCCTGACGCTGGTGATACTGTATTGTAAGCGCGTGCCAAACGTGTGATAGAGTCGAGGAAGATGACAACGTCGTGTCCACATTCAACCATTCGTTTTGCTTTCTCCAGCACGATGCCTGCAATCTTAACGTGGCGCTCGGCGGGCTCGTCGAAGGTTGAGGCAATAACTTCAGCATTTACGGTGCGTGCCATGTCGGTAACCTCTTCAGGGCGCTCGTCGATGAGTAACATCATGAGGTAAGCCTCGGGATGATTGGCAGCAATGGCGTTGGCAATATCTTTCATCAAGATGGTTTTACCCGTTTTGGGCTGAGCAACGATAAGTGCGCGCTGACCTTTACCTATGGGCGAGAACAAGTCGACAATGCGTGTTGACAGATTATTGGTGCGTGGGTCGCCACAGAGGTTAAATTTTTCTTCTGGGAAGAGCGGAGTGAGGTGCTCGAAAGCAATGCGATCGCGCACATCGGCAGGCACTCGTCCGTTGATTTTATCAATACTGGTAAGCGGGAAATACTTCTCGCCATCATGCGGCGGACGTACATGGCAGTTTACAACGTCGCCCGTCTTCAATCCGTAGCGCTTCACCTGTTGTACCGATACATATACATCATCGGGTGAAGAGAGGTAGTTGTAGTCGCTTGAACGTAGGAAACCATATCCGTCGGGCATAATTTCTAATACGCCGTTGGCTTCAATAATATCGGTAAAGTCGAAGGGTAGAGGCTCCTGAACAGCTGGTGCAGCGGGCTGGAACGCAGGCTGCATGGGTTGCGACATGGTAGGTGTTGTGGGGTTGTCGAACATGTCGTAGCTGGGCATGGCACCTTGGTCTTCGATGGGAAGGTCAACTACGGTGATGAAGTCGGTGCCATCGCCGGGGTCGCCAGCCCAAATGCCGTCTTCTATCTCGCGGTGTCCGTAGTCGTTAGCACTCTCGTTATGAGCATTGATGCGTGCTTGCAACTGTGCAATGAGGTTTGATTGTTTTTCATTGTCAATATCTTCTTCATGTGCGTTGAAGGCTGCTTCAGGCACCATATCGTTGGGCGCATCGGCTGGCATGGTTTCGTCAGCGTCAGCATCGTTGGGTTCGTATGAGGCATTGTCGTTAGGCAGTTCGCCCATCATTCCGAAGTTGCGGTTGTCTGTTTCGTCGTTGTACATTTCTTCTCCCTCGTATGCTGCATCTCCTCCCTCGTATGCTGCTTCTTCTTGAGCAGTTTCGTCGTTATACGGTGCATCAACTGCGTCAAGGTTATCAGCTTCAGCATCAGTTGTTTCTTGTTGCGCTGCTTGGCGTGCAGCCTCAGCAGCAGCCAAAAGCTCAAGCTCGCGTTTTGATTTTCTTCCGCGATGTTTGGGCATGGCAGCCAATATTTCTTCAGGCGACATGTCTTCTTCCGACGCTTGTGCCTCTTGTGCTTCTTGTGCTGTATTGTCGGTTTTCTCAGCCGTGTCGTTTTCCTGATTGTTTGTTTTGTTCTTTTTCATGTCAAAGTTTTCACCTTCTTTTCCGCTTACGGTATACACGCGGTCAGTGTCTTTCTTTACAATTCTTGTTCTACGACGCTTCGTTCCTAATGGGTTTTTCATGCCTTCCACTTCGGCTTGCTTGTCAAGAATAGCGTATATCAGCTCTTCTTCGCTGCCAGTGGTATTGACGTCGATACCATAATTGTGGGCAATTTCCAACAATTCGGTTATGCTTTTTGATGATAACTCGTCTTTGCTATACATATAATAATGTAGTAAATATTTTTTTGGATATAGTGCGTTTCATAAATTGAAACGCGAGTGTATTAAAATCAATGCAAAGATAAGAAAAAAAAATGAAAGAAATGCTTTTCTATAAGATGATTATAAGCGGTTAACGTATATTAACGCGTGTGTGTCTTTCTGAGAGTGAACGGTAATGATGTATAATGTGTTATGGTTTTTAAGTGCCTGTAGTGGTCTAATGTTATTATATATAATATTAATAAAAAAGGTGTCTGTCATTTTTTGACAGACACCTTATTTATTCTATAATAGATGTGGCTCTAATTATTCGCCTTTCTCCATTTTAGCTTTCAGAGCAGCCAGAGCGTCGATATCGCCGAGGGTAGTGCTTGCAGCAACGTTGTTGATTGCGGGAGCAGCTTCCTTCTTAGCGGTATGCTTACGTGCGGGCTTAACTTCGTCCTTGCCCTGCTCGAATGTGCGGCTGTGTGAGAGGATGATACGCTTGGTATCCTTCACAAACTCGATAACCTTGAAGGGCAGTTCCTCGCCGAGCTGTACCTGTGTGCCATCCTCCTTAACGAGGTGCTTGGGAGTAGCGAAGCCCTCACCACCCTCGTCGAGTGTGATAACGGCACCCTTGTCCATGAGCTCAGTGATCTTACCGTTGTGAACAGAACCAGGAGTGTAGATCTCCTCGTACTTGTCCCAAGGATTCTCCTCGAGCTGCTTGTGGCCGAGGCTGAGACGACGGTTTTCCTTATCGATTTCGAGCACAACAACATCGATGTCGGCACCTACGTGTGTGAACTCTGAAGGATGCTTAACCTTCTTGGTCCAAGACAAGTCGCTGATGTGGATGAGGCCATCAACACCTTCCTCAAGCTCTACGAAGATACCGAAGTTGGTGAAGTTGCGTACCTTAGCGGTGTGCTTGCTGCCAACGGGGTACTTAACCTCGATGGTCTCCCAGGGATCTTCCTTCAGCTGCTTGATGCCGAGAGACATCTTGCGCTCGTTGCGGTCGAGTGTGAGGATAACTGCCTCTACCTCGTCGCCTACGTGCAGGAATTCCTGTGCGCTACGCAGGTGCTGGCTCCAGCTCATTTCTGAAACGTGGATCAGACCCTCTACGCCGGGAGCGATCTCAACAAATGCGCCGTAGTCGGCGATAACAACAACCTTACCCTTAACGTGGTCGCCAACCTTGAGGTCAGCATCCAGGGCATCCCAAGGATGAGGAGTGAGCTGCTTCAGGCCGAGAGCAATGCGCTTCTTCTCGTCGTCGAAGTCGAGGATAACGACATTGATCTTCTGGTCGAGCTGTACAACCTCGTGGGGATCGTTTACGCGGCCCCAAGACAGGTCGGTGATGTGGATGAGTCCGTCAACACCGCCGAGGTCAACGAATACACCGTAAGAAGTGATGTTCTTAACAGTACCTTCGAGGATCTGACCTTTCTCAAGCTTGCTGATAATTTCTTTCTTCTGTGCTTCCAACTCAGCCTCGATGAGGGCCTTGTGAGAAACAACAACGTTACGGAACTCCTGGTTGATCTTAACAACCTTGAACTCCATGGTTTTGCCTACGAATACATCGTAGTCGCGTATAGGATGAACGTCAATCTGGCTGCCGGGCAAGAAGGCCTCGATGCCGAATACGTCAACAATCATGCCACCCTTAGTGCGGCACTTGATGTAGCCCTGGATAACCTCTTCGTTCTCGAGAGCAGCGTTAACGCGCTCCCAGCTCTTGCTCAGGCGAGCCTTGCGGTGTGAAAGTACCAACTGGCCTTTCTTGTCTTCCTGGTTCTCAACGTATACCTCTACGGTATCGCCGATCTTCAGGTCGGGGTTGTAACGGAACTCAGAAGCGGGGATGATACCGTCGCTCTTGTAACCGATGTTTACAATCACCTCTTTCTTGTCGATAGAGATTACAGTACCCTCTACTACCTGATGCTCAGATACTTTGTTAAGGGTTTCGTCATAAGCTTTCTCAAGGTCCTGCTTGCTGACATTTGCATTACCACCATTTTCAAACTCGTCCCAGTTGAAGTCTGCCAACGGTTGTACGTTCTTGAAATCTGACATAAATTATTAAATGTTAATTAAAAAATTAATAAAGTTAGACTTTATGTATATGTATAAATTCGAGGTGCAAAGGTACGTACATTTTTAGATATATGAAAAAATGAGGGGTGGCTAATTTTATTTTGAGTCATTAAATTATGAATAATTAACTAAATTAACATTATATACATGTTGTTTTACCTTCTAAAACCCTATGTTTGCCTAAAAGTGCTAACTGTTATGTGTTTCTATGCTATGTGTTTCAGGGTTTACAAATAGCTGATACAAAGGTGATGATTAAAAGAAAACTTTGTTTTAACAATAAAAAGAGGGGAGGCCGTGTCGCTGTAATTGATATTTGCGACACAGCCTCCCCATGATATAGGTAAGTGTGTGGTGTGTTTTTATTTTAATATAAAGCGTAGCATACCGTTCATCAGTTTTGCTTGTAGCCCCTTATCGGTAATACATTCAAACGGAAAGCCTGCTACGATACATTTATAGTCGGCGCCATCATAGGCTACGGCTGCCGATGTGCCGTCGGCATATTGCATAGCACAATAGGCCGGCGATAGAGGGGCCAGCACGTTAGGGTGTTGTGTGGCATAATGCTTGTCGTTGGGTGTGCGGTAGATGTCGAATTCCATTCCCAAACCGTTTAGCTTGCCTTGTTGTATGCTGTTGGTAGGTTCGTAGCTCACTTTCAATAAGTCGGCCAGCCACGCCTTGTCTTGTTCTTTTGTCATGTCTTCGCCTATGTAGGCACCGCTCATCATTAGTCGGCCACCGTTGCGCAGATATTCGGTCAGTTTGCGTTGTAATGCTATGGGCAATGCGTTGTAAACGATGAGCGAGTGGCCATCATTTTTTTCTAATCCAAGGATGAGGTCGATGGCATTGGCATCGCTCAATTTTACTTGTCCGTCGATAACGGCATCGGCTGAGCAACTTACAATATTGCAAGTGTTGTTGCCAAGGGCTTCTGCATGTTCGGCTACAAAGTTAAAGGTGTTGCCCATGATAAACTTTCCTGCCCATTCGTCGCCACCATAGCCCAGGCCACCAGGTCCTTCTTTACCCATGCGTCGCTTATCGAAACAGGTTTGTGTGCCGTTCCATCCCGCGTAGATATCGCGTTGCACACCCATGTCAGCGTTAAAGTCAAAGCCCTCTTCGCCCACATTGTTAACGATGGCGGGTGCTGCTAAACGATGAAAACCGTTTACGATGCGTAACGTCTTGGTGGCTGTGGGGTTGTAAAGGGCTGCTAATGTTTCAGTGGTGAAGCTCTCGCCACCACGGTTTACGGCTGCCACCTTGAAGCGATATGTAACGCCAGGTTCGGGCTTAAATGTGTAGTGTGTGGTGTTTACCAGCGTACCATTGTCAAAGTCTGCGCTGCCCGCCGCTGTGTATAGCTTATAGCTGGTGGGCATGGCGGTGGGCTCTTGGCGGTCGATGGTAGGGGTCCACGATAGCGTTATTGTGCCCTGTTCGCGCATGTTGACGCTGAAATGTGTGGGTGGCAGTGGCTGTACGATGCAGGGTTGCCCATGTTGTGTGTTTATAAACCTAAGAATGGTTTTATAAATTGAGCGAGCCAAGGTGAATTTAAAATTCGGGTCTTGCCCCATCTTCATGTCGTTAAAGTTTTGGTGCGATAGCATTTCGAGGATGGCCGATGGAACCTCGGGGCACCGTGTTTCAGAGTAGTTGCGGTCCCACAGATAACGTTTTGCCCAGCGACGATAGGCAAAATGAATGTCGCGGTAGGTGTTATTGAGAAGCGAGTCGGCAAAGTCGCGCGACAGCATGCGCGAAACGCCACTGTTCAGCCTGCCATTGTTAAAGCGCGTGGTGCATACGGCCAGCGATCCTGTAAGGGCATCGCCACCAAACTCGTCGTAGCCTGCATCGCTGTGCAAAGCCAGGTTCAGTTCGATAGGCACCCCTTTCCCCTCAAGGGCGGGCATATAAACCGATCCGCCACCCAGCCAGTTGGTCATCAACGAGCGCGAGTTGAGGTCGTCGGCATAGTCGTCGCCTCCTTCTCTAAGATAGTAAACCGACTTTGGTGCGCCCGCCCATTGTGCCCAATAGCGTGCACCCTCAAGGCATCGTGGCATATTGCTGATGCTGCTTCCGCGTTGAATGTTGCCCATGCCGCCACCGAAGCGCACTGCATCGGTGGTTACGATGCCACGTTTGGCCGACTGGTTGCTCACCACCACCTTATTATATATATTGCTTCCGCGGTCGAAATCGAAGGTACCAAGATACACCCACGTTGACCCGCCCATCTGCTGGTTTACGCGAAAAGTGGTGCTCTGTCCTTTATGATACACCGTATATTCGGCATCGTCAACGCTGCCTTCTACCGTTTGGTAACTTACATATACGGCATAACGCCCCTCTTCAGGTATGTTTGGCTGGTAAGTGGCTGTGGCCGAACTGCTTTTACGTTTTGTGGTAGCCGTCATGCGAGCCGTTCCAGCGGCAAAGGGGTTTTCGGCATCTTGATAGCATCCGCTGTGCAGAGCAAAGCCGCTGAGGGGAGCTCGGTGCCATTTTTGTCCTTCTTCGCTATAGCCTTTGCCCGCGACCATATCGTTATCAACAATCACTTCGTGTGTCTGCCAGTCGCGTTCGCGAGGTGTAAAAATCACTGCGCCAGCATTTTGTAGCATCGGCATAAGGTATGGCACCACGATGGTTTGTGTGAAAAGGTCTTCAGTTGTGCCGAAAAGGTTAGGGCGTTGCCAGCGCCAGCGCTGCTTGTTGGTATCGAAAAAGAGGCCATGGCTGGCCCAAAGCGATAGGTGATGGTTATAAAGGCCATGCGTGATAGCATTGGGTCGCGACACGTTGTCAACCCATGGTTTGCCTGTATAATTGATGCGTCCCCATTGGCCTGGTTTCATGCCAGCCATGTCGGGGTAGGGGGGCGACAGGTGTTCGATGGGTAGTCCACAACACATCACCTTCACACTATATTTGTTGAAGGGGCGTGGCAAGCTACGTCTCAGCTTTTTATATACCTTTTTCACCATTGTGGGAGTGAAGGTTTGGTTGGCGAAAGTGGCGTCAACCTGTACGGTTACGCGTCGCAATAGGTCGTCAACTTTATAGCTTTGCACCTGTGGCGGGTTGGGCCAATGTATATCGTCGTCGGGATGATAATGGGCGAAGTAGTGGTTTATTTGTTCTTTCAGACGTGCTTCGCTGTCATCGGTTTGAGCAAATGCACTTTGGGCGATGCCCGTGTAGAGTATCGCCCAAAGAATGAGAATGTAGGTTATATATTTGTGCCGTGTCATTGTTTTTGTTTTCGTTGTCGATGGAGTGATGAGGCTTGTCTTGCCATTAAAGCTCGCCAATGGTAAAGAGCTCTGGATTTTTGCCTCTAAAATCTTTGAAATATAGTTTTATCTCGCGCATATCTTCGTCGATATTGCCCGAGGGTATAATGGTTTTCTTGCACACAATGCGTTTGTCGGTAAAGTCGACACCGTAAAGCAGCACGGGTATGCCTGCCTTTAGCGCGATATAATAAAAGCCTTTCTTCCATTCTGGGTTCAGCGAGCGGGTGCCTTCGGGTGTGATGCAGAGCTTGAATGATGATAGGTGCTTGGCTGTTTCGGCCAGATTGTCGGTCATACTGGTGTGTCGGTCGCGAAAGACAGCAATGCCGCCCATCTTGCGAAAGATGGGCCCCAAGGGCCAAAAGAACCATTCTTTCTTCATCAGAAAGTTTATTTTCATGCCTTCAGCCCCAGAAAATAGCTGGCCAATGAGAAAGTCCCAGTTGCTGGTGTGTGGGGCTAAACAGATGATGTACTTGTTGGGGTGTGGCTGGTTAATGTCTTTTGACCAGCCCATACGCTTGTATAACATCCAAGCGCAAAATTTCTGCCACATATATTGTATTATTTATTCTGATTTTCAAAAATAAAGAAGACCATCGTTGTGTAACGTCGCATTGAGACAATGGCGCACAATGATGGCCTTCTCTTTTCTTTGGGGAGATGATGTGTGCCAGCTAATGGCTGGCGAGGTGTTAACCTAAATTTGTGATTTGGTCGGCTACCTCTGCTATCTGCTTGTTGAAGTCGGCCACAATGGCCTTATAATACGCCTTGGCTTTCATGCCAGGTTCAGGGTGCGATACACGGCGTGTAAAGTCGTTATGTATCACTAAGATAGATGTCAAAAGAGCATGCACATTGTCTTGTTCGGGCTTGCCGCTGTACAATGATGTTGCCACACATTCGGCGAACAACTCGCCGCATACTGAATTGATTGCTTTCTTAAGTTTACGTTTGTTAGCCATATTTCTTTTGTTAGTATTTCCACGCCAAAGATAGAGAAAAAAATAATAAATACAAAAGAAAGATTAAAAAATTATGATAAAAATAGGTTTTCTTTTTTATTTGTTTTAATATATCATAGAAAAAGCGTACTTTTGTACCGAATTAGGAAAAAACGGAATACATTATATTAATATAATTTTTTAACAGAACATTCATTTATGGAAAAAAGTGCATTGCAGAAAGCAAGAGCTGCCTATCAGCCTAAGCTGCCGAAAGCTCTTCAAGGTGCAGTAAAAGTAATGGAAGGTGCTCCTACTCAGAGCGTTGACAATCAGGAAGAAATCAAACAGCTCTTCCCCAATACCTACGGTATGCCGTTGGTAGAGTTTGTTCCCGCTGAGAGCGAGACCACCAAGGCTATGAACGTTGGTGTGATCCTCAGTGGAGGTCAGGCTCCTGGTGGCCACAACGTTATTTCCGGTCTGTTCGACGAGGTTAAGAAGCTGAACCCCGAAAACCGTCTCTATGGCTTCTTGATGGGCCCCGGCGGTCTCGTTGATCACAAGTATATCGAAATTACCGAAGAACTGATTGCCGACTATCGCAATACTGGTGGTTTCGACCTTATTGGTTCTGGCCGTACCAAACTTGAGGAGGTATCTCAGTTTGAGAAGGGTATTGAGATCTTGCGTCAGCTCGACATCAAGGCTCTCGTTATTATTGGTGGTGACGACTCAAACACCAACGCTTGCGTGCTGGCTGAATACTATGCTGCCAAGAACTATGGTGTACAGGTTATCGGTTGCCCCAAGACCATCGATGGCGACTTGAAGAACGACCAGATAGAGACTTCTTTCGGTTTCGATACTGCCTGCAAGACCTATGCTGAGGTTATTGGTAACATTGAGCGCGACTGCAACTCTGCACGCAAATACTGGCACTTCATCAAGCTGATGGGTCGCTCGGCTTCTCACATCGCTCTTGAGTGTGCTCTGCAGACACAGCCCAACATCTGCCTCATCTCTGAGGAAATTCAGCAGAAAGACCTCACCTTGAACCAGGTGGTAGAGCAGATTGCTGAGACTGTTGCTTACCGTGCAAGCCAGGGCAACAACTTCGGTGTTGTGCTCATCCCCGAGGGTCTTATCGAGTTTATCCCCGCTATCGGTCGTCTTATCCAGGAGCTGAACGACCTGCTCGCTGCTCACGGTGCCGACTACAAGGATCTTGACAAAGATGCGCAGCGCGAATATATTCTCGCTCACCTTAGCGAGGCCAACAAGGCTACCTTCGAGACACTGCCTGAGGGTGTTGCTCGTCAGCTCTCACTCGACCGCGACCCCCACGGAAACGTACAGGTATCGCTCATCGAGACTGAGAAACTGCTGTCAGAGATGGTAGGCGACAAGCTCGCTCAGTGGAAGGCTGAGGGCAAGTATACTGGCTCTTTCTCAGCTCTGCATCACTTCTTCGGCTACGAGGGACGCTGTGCAGCTCCTTCTAACTTTGATGCCGACTACTGCTATGCTCTCGGTACCAGCGCTGCTCAGCTCATTGCCAACGGCAAGACTGGCTACATGGCTATCGTGAAGAACACTACTGCTGGTACTGACCAGTGGAAGGCTGGCGGTGTGCCCATCACTATGATGATGAATATGGAACGTCGTAATGGCGAGATGAAGCCCGTTATCCGCAAGGCCCTCGTTGAACTCGACGGCAAACCTTTCAAGACCTTCGCTGCTCATCGCGACGAGTGGGCTAAGAACACTTGCTACGTCTATCCTGGTCCTATCCAGTACTGGGGTCCGAGCGAGGTTTGCGATCAGACCACACGCACTCTTGCTCTCGAGCATAACAAGTAATAAACGCATGCTTTGTTCCTTGTTGTTAGCCTCGGCTTAATAAGGAATAAAATGAATATCATTAGGTTGACGAGTCGGTAATAGATACGTATTGCCCTTTTCTTGGGTATTTATCATGTTTACCAACTCGTCAACTTTTATAAATATACCGTCCGCTGTTTCGGCTGTTATCACTTTTTGTTTCAGCCGTTATTTGTCTTCTATATATAATAATCACTCGTATGTCTCAAGGCAAAACCACTACGCATAGCACATCTAATCGCCGTAAACCGACGCGCCAACGCCGTTCAGGTAAGCCGTCGTGGCTGTCAAACTTGTTCGGACAGCATATGCGCATGGGGTGGTGGATAGGTGGTTCTTTGGCAGCCTTGCTCTATGCATGGCTGTTCTATTATTTCTTTGTCAGTCCTACGGGCTTTCGTTGGCGTGCTTTGTTTGGCGATGCCAACTATCCTAAGGGTTATGAGATACACGGTGTTGATATTTCACACTATCAGGGCGAGATTGATTGGGATAAGTTGCGCGATGCTATGATTGAAGGCTATCCGCTACGCTTTATCATGATTAAAGCTACTGAAGGTTCAACAAAACTTGATGATAAGTTTGTTGATAATTTTTATCAAGCTCGTGAAAACGGATATATTCGTGGCGCTTATCATTTTTGGAGCAATAAGTCGTCGGCACGTTCACAGGCCTATCATTTTCTTGATAAGGTGCATCTGCAAGAGGGCGACCTGCCACCTGTGCTCGATGTTGAACATAAACCTGCGGATAAAAGTGTGGAAGAGTTTCAGCAAGACATCCTTACATGGCTGCATATTGTTGAAGATAAGTATCATGTAAAGCCCATTCTCTATACCTATTATAAGTTTAAAGAGCAATATCTCAGCACACCTGTCTTTGAAGACTATCCTTACTGGATAGCCCACTACTATGTTGACAAAATTGAATACAAGGGAAATTGGAAATTCTGGCAACATACTGATGTGGGTAAGTTGCCAGGTATAAAGGGGTATGTTGATTTTAATATCTATAATGGCTCTTACTATGACCTTAAAAAACTTACTATTGGCTCACAAGAAGATGTGTGGTGAGCCAATAGGTTTTTATAGGTAGCCAATTGTTTTTTTGTAAACGCAAACGTTATTTATAGGTAAGCACCAAGCATGCCCAATTGTTTGCACTGTCGCGAAGGGTTTCGCGCAGGTCGTGCTTCTCAGCTTCTTCCAGCAGTAAGGGTATATCTTCTTCATAGAAACCACTGAGAATAAGGGTGGTTCCATGACGCATTACCTGAATGAAATTTTCCATGTCAGCAATCAAAATGTTGCGGTTTATGTTCGCCATCACCACGTCAAACACACCGCTTACATGGTTCAGTACGGTAGCATTGCCATGCAACACCTCGATGTTTGAAACGTTATTCAGTTCGGCATTGTGTCGGGTGTTGTCAACGCTCCATTCATCAATATCGTAGGCCACCACTTTGGCAGCGCCTAGTTTTGAGGCAACAATGCCCAAGATGCCTGTTCCACATCCACAGTCTAATACGTTTTTGTCTTTCAAATCCATCTGGAAAAGGTGCGAAACAATCATTTGTGTGGTTTCGTGCGTGCCTGTTCCAAAGGCTTGTCTCGCATCAATAAATATCGACATAGGTAGCTCTGTTTGGGCTGTTTGGGTGGCAATGGTTTCAGCATCCACACGTTTGGCATCAAAGATAGTGCATTTTCCTTCAATCTCAATAGGGTCGAAACCGTTTTCTTCCCATTCTTTGTTCCAGTTTTCGTTGGGGGCTGTTTCCACTTCATAGGTAATCGTGGTGTCGTCGATGGGGAATTCTTCCAGTGCCATATCCAATGCAGGCTTGTTGAAAAGCTCGGTTTGAACATAGCCTGTCAATTCGTCGTTATCGTCGGTAAACGCTTCGCATCCACATTCGCCAGCCATGTCAGTTAGCAAGTCTGTCACAATGTCTTTCATGTCAGCCTTGCATGTTATATTGAATTTTATCTTTAAATAATCCATAATCAATTCTTAATAAATTTATTTTTCGCTACAAAAATATAAAAAATAGGGGAAATCCTATACTCCTTTAGGGTTTTTCCTTAATTTTGCATGTAGAAAAGTAATTATTTTTGTATCCGTAAAACAGAATGATGTTATTATTTACATCAGAAAGGAGTATATAATGATGAAAAGAGTTAACTTGATATTGATGTTGCTGGCGATGGCTGCTGCCTCCGTTACAGCACAGACTGACGATATGTATTTTGTGCCGAAGAAGGTGAAAAAGGTACCTGCACCGCGTTGGGATGCTGCACCGCGTTGGGAAGCTAACGATGATCGTCCTGCCTACTATGTGGGAAGCAATCGTGATGTGGATGAATATAACCGTCGTCGTGGCTTTCGCAGTTCATATACCACGCTTGGCAACGACTCGTTACATAACGACGTGATAGACTTTGCTGCAGGTGATGGTGTTTATCCCGATAGCCTTGGATTGGATTCTGCCGTTACGTCTCATCGTAAAAATTTTGCGGCATCCGACTATGATGATGCTGACGATTATCGTTATTGTCGCCGTATGCAGCGTTTTGATGGTTTTTACGACCCCTGGTTTTATGGATATAGCACTTTTTATGGGCCTTATTGGAGCGCTGGCTGGTACGACCCCTGGTATGATCCATGGATGTATGGTTATCGTGGCTGGTATGGTCCGTGGCGTTATGGCTATTATGGCTATGGCTGGCCCTATTATTCATCATGGTATTGGGGTGGCTGGGGATATCCCTATTATTGGGGCAGCTCCTATTATTGGGGGGCACCTGTCGTAGCTTATCGTCGTGGGCATACGGGCACTTTGAGCTATTACGACCGCTCAAACTATGCAGGAGGCTCGCGCCGAAGCAATAGTGGCAGGGGTAGTAGTCGTTATTCGTCATCTGACAATGGCACGTATCGTGGCCCCAATTCGTCAACAGTATTTGGTAGTCGTCGTAGCAACACCTCGGGCTTTAATAACGATACCTTCGGTGGCTCACGTCCTATGCAGTCGTCGCCCTCGTTTGGCGGCTCTCGTGGTGGTGGCTCCTTCGGCGGTGGCTCCTTCGGCGGTGGCGGTAGCTTTGGTGGCGGTCATGGCTTAGGTATGGGCGGTGGCGGTATGCGCACAGGCCGTCGTTAATGACATCAACCCCAATATTATACCCGAACATATAGAAACAAATAAGATATGAGAAAAATATTTATCAGTGCATGTTTGCTATCGTTGTTTATGGCAAATGCTCATGCACAAGAAACATACGAGAACACCAAATTGGTTGATAACGATCTCAACGGTACAGCTCGTTACGTAGGTATGGGTGGTGCGATGGAAGCCTTGGGTGCCGATATCTCAACCATTTCAAGCAATCCTGCTGGTATAGGCTTGTTCCGTCACTCGCAAGGAAGCGTGTCGGCAGGTTTGGTACAGCAAGACGAGGCCCCCAGTTTTAAGTATGGCAATAAAACCAATATGAGCTTCGACCAGATAGGTTTTGTGTACAGTTACCGTGCTGGTAGCCGCTCGTTTGCCAACTTTGCCTTCAATTATCATAAGAGTAAGAATTTTGATTACATTCTTTCGGCTGCTGATAACCTGAATGGATCATCGCAAAACCGCCTTTCATATATCAAGGCATTGGGCGATAGAGATGCCTCGGGGCTTACAAATATTAATATAGAAAACAGTTCAAGTGGTTATCATGGCACCAATTATTTCACCTCGCAGCTCGACAATTTGTATTACAATGCGTTGATGTGTAGCCAAGACGGACTGTTCTATAACAATGCTTTGGGCTATCAGTTTGGTCGTGCTAACACTGGCTATATTGGTCAGTACGACTTAAATATGAGCGGAAACCTAAACGACCGCGTATATTTAGGCTTGACCATTGGCATACACGATGTGCATTATAAGGGCCAAAGTCTTTATACTGAGCAACTGCTTGATGCCAATGATGCTCCAGCAGGCAACACTACTATTGTTGACGACCGACGCATTACGGGTACAGGTTTTAACGTAGGTGCTGGCATTATCTTCCGTCCTATTGAAGCTTCGCCGTTCCGCATTGGCCTCTCGGTCATCTCGCCCACCTGGTATGACCTCACTACATCAAACAAAACCTATATGGTGAATGGCTCAAATTATGTTGGCGCCAATCCTAAATACACAGCTAAAGCGTCATACGACTATAAGGTTTTTACCCCTTGGAAGTTTGGCGTGAGTGCAGGAACCACCGTTGGACGCATGCTTGCCTTAGGCGCTTCATACGAATATGCTGATTATAGCAGAATGGATTCGCGTGTAAACGATGGTAGTTATCGCGACTATTGGGACAATGTTTACGACAATAGTTATAGCGACAGCGAGATGAACGCCCATACCAAAGAAACCTTAAAGGGTGTTTCAACCGTGAAGATGGGTGCCGAATGTAAGATTCTTGACAACTTTGCTGTACGTGTGGGTTACAATTATGTGTCGCCCATGTTCAAGAAAGAGGGCTTTAAGAATGGCGGACTCGACTCGTATGCCTCTAATTATAGTTCGGCTACCGACTACACCAACTGGAAGAGCACCAATCGTTTCACCGTAGGTTTTGGTTATAGCATCAATAAGTTTGCTATTGATTTGGCCTACCAATACTCGCAGACCGATGGCGATTTCCACCCCTTTATGGATGCTTACACCGATTATTACATCAAAAACACTGATGGCGTTATTGAGAAAAATACCCTCGAAAACTATGCTAATGCAGTGAAGGTGAGCAACAAGCGCAACCAGCTTTTGCTTACATTGACCTATACGTTGTAATAAGCACTCATGATAAACCTTGTTTTTGTGCAAGATGCCCATAAAACAAGGCAATAACAGGCTTGTGATAAGATGATATTAAAGCTATAATATCCTTATAACAACATAATGATAAGGTTATAATAATGTGCCAAGAGCGTTAATGCTCAACACACATTATTATAACCTTTTTCATTTTCGTTTTATTTGTACCATTTCTATAATAGCACGATAATAGGGGTCAGATAATATGGTTGTGCTTTTAACAATCTATTTCTCGCTTCGCATGTTTTTACTTGAACACGAATTTCTACGAACACGCATTAATCCACGAATTATCCAAGTAGGACGGTGGTCTCCGTGCCCCGTCCTCCAACACCCCAAATATATTCCCACATGGAGGACGTGGCGCGGAGGCCACCGTCCTACTTGGAGGGTGCCTCAACCTCGTGAGATGTGTCAGCTCTAATTTATTTCGTTTGAGAAAGTATTACCAGACAGCAATAAACGTAAATAGAAAAGAAATAGCCTGTTAATAAGAATAGATAGCAAGCATATCGTCTCAGTACTTGGCCGAGATTACTCCAGTACTTGGCCGAGATTACTGCAGTACTTGGTGGAGATTACTGCAGTACTTGGTGGAGATTACTGCAGTACTTGGGCCAAGTACTGGCGCACTTATTTTGAGGGTAAAACATATTTATGCTGTTTGGAGTTTTAGCAGATCGCAATAATTCTTAAATTGTTAAAACACAACAATATTATCTGAGCCGATAATAGCCCTTAAAACCTTAATTGACATAAAATATTAAAAGGTGAATGAAGGGCAACAAGAAGGAAAGTTTTTATGGCAAAGTCTTGTTTTTTCTGTTTTTTTAAGTACTTTTGCCGCGCCTTATGGCAATATTATTCATTAATTTTTAAAATCTATGTACAACAACAAGAAAGCTGCGGGCACACCCATGAAGTTTAAACACTTCACACATAAGGGCTACGCTCTCTTCTCTTGTCTTGGTAAAGAGGTTCTTATTGGCACACTGAGCGTTGCCACACTGACCTATGCCAAAGCCGAGGGTATCAGCACGAAGCCTATTCAGGTGTCAGCCGACAGCTTAGCGATGCACAGCGATTATTCTCTTGATGAGGTGATCATCACTGGATCGCGCGCGCCGCTTACCCGTGGTCAGGCGGCAAGAATGGTTACTGTACTGGAGCAGAAAGACATTCAGGCTGCCCCGGTGCAAAGTATTAACGACCTGCTGAAATATGCGGCCAGCGTCGACGTGCGACAGCGCGGACCGATAGGCGCTCAAACAGATATCAGCATTCGTGGCGGCAATTACGAGCAAATAACAATTTTGCTCAATGGTATTAATATCTGTGATCCACAAACTGGGCACAATGCGTTCGACTTTCCTGTTGACATTAATGATATTGAACGCATCGAAGTGTTAGAAGGCCCAGCAGGAAGAGTGTTTGGCACCTCTTCATTATTAGGTGCAATAAACATTGTTACAAAACAACCTTCGCAGAACAATGTGTCGGCACATGCCGAAGCAGGAAGCTATGGCTATTTTAATGGTGGTGCAAGTGTAGGGCTGGTTTCAGGTAAATGGGCCAACAGCATTTCAGGAAACTACACCCGCTCAGATGGTTACAACCGCAATAAAGCTGGCCGACTGAACACCGATTTTGAGGGAGCAAAGGCATTCTATCAAGGCTCATACGTCGATCAAAATACTAAGGTGAGCTGGCATGCAGGCTTAAGCATGCGCGATTTTGGTTCCAACACTTTTTATGGAACAGGTAGCGACGACCAATTTGAACATACTTTTAAAAGCTACACGGCCTTGAAAGCCGACACAAAGTGTGGTGCTCTGCATCTTAGTCCGTCGGTTTATTGGAATCGTAACATGGACCGCTTTGAATATTTCCGCGGTCTCGACAACGTTATACCTGATGGGGGTTCGTATGGCGTAGCCTATAACTATCATCGCACCGACGTATATGGCGTTAATCTGAACACCTATTTCGATTGGGCTTTCGGTCGTACGGCCGTGTGTGCCGAACTTAGAAACGAAGATTTGGTGAGCACCACGCTTGGCGAACCGCTTGAGCAACACAAGCATGTGCATAAAACCGACCGCGACTATATCAATGGGTTAAATCGCACAAACATTAGTTTCACCCTTGAGCATAATATTCTGCTCAACCGTTTCACCCTTTCAACGGGTATCGTAGCCGTGAAAAACTCGTGGAACCACATGAATATGAGAGTTTATCCAGGTATCGATGCAAGTTATAGGATAGGGAAGAACGTGAAGCTGTATGCCTCGTATAACACCTCGTTGCGCATGCCTTCGGTCACCGAACTCTACTATTCGGTGGGCGGACATAAGGCTGATAAGAACTTAAAACCCGAAGAACTACAAGCTTTTGAGGGTGGCGTGAAATATCTTGGTGGCGGCATTACGGCCAGCGCCAGCGTGTTTTACAACCACTGTAAAAACATGATTGACTGGATATACGACACCAATGAAGGCAACGATGCCGTATGGAAATCGGTCAACTTTACAAAAATCAATACCCTTGGTGTAGAAACTTCGTTGGCTTTCAACTTCCGTCAGCTGCTGCCACAGCAACGTATGTTGAAGTCGCTCAACCTGTCATACGTATATCTTAACCAAGATAAAGACGAGCCTGCAAACATACAAAGCCGCTCAACACTTGAATATCTGCGTCATAAGTTTGTGGCCAATCTTGACTTAAACCTTTGGCAACAGCTCGATTTGACGATGAAATATCGTTGGCAAGAGCGCACAGGAACGTTTACCCGACAGGGTGCCGATGGCCAAGCCCTGGTGTCAGGCTTTAAGCCCTACGGCATCGTCGATGCGCGTTTGGCCTGGAACGCCGACAAATATAAACTGTTTGTCGAGGCTAATAACCTCTTCAATACAACATATTACGACTTTGGTAGTTTGAAACAACCTGGCATTTGGGTGATGGCTGGCGCCTCAATCAATATTAATTTGTAGGCTAATGCCTTGATATATCAACAGATATCATGTATGTTAAGAGAGAAAGAACGTCATTCAAACGTATTCTTTCTCTCTTTTCCTTATAGCCTTCTTTTCGTCACTTTTCCTCTCTTTTGCAATCGTTATCACGTCTTTTTTATCATAATCTTAGTCTTTGTGATAAGTTAATAGAAAAAGTCGTATTAATTTTACAACTGAGAAATAAAACCTATAAATTGAACTTTTAAAACCTTTAACTATGCAAAAGAATTACAAGTTAACGAATTATGGCCTATTAGTGTTAGCAATGCTGTTTATGCTGGCCTCAAACAGCTTCGCAGATAATAAATATGGCCTTAAAGATAAAATACAGGATGGCGTAATACTTCATTGTTTCGACTGGAAGTTGAGCGACATTCAAGCCGAGCTCCCCAATATAGCCAAGGCCGGTTTCTCGGCTGTGCAAACATCGCCTGTTCATCATAACGAGAAGGCTGGCTCGGTATGGTACATGGTTTATCAGCCAAACGACTTTATTATTGGCAATGGTCTTGGCGATGCCGAGGCCCTAAAATCGCTTTGTGCTGAAGCTCATAAGTATGGTGTAAAGGTGATTGTTGACGTGGTGGCCAACCACACAAATGGCAACTTGAGCCATGTGGCACCCCGCTTGCAAGACGAAAGTCTTTATCACGATTATAAGGGACGTTGCAATGATGCTGATCGTTACTCAATTACCCACGGCCGTATTGGTATGTGGGACTTGAAAACCGAGGATCCGCGTGTGCAAAACATCTTAAAAGAATACATACAGAGCTTGAAAGCCTGTGGCGTTGATGGCATACGTTGGGATGCTATCAAGCACGTAGGTCTTCCTTCAGAAAACGACTCGTTCATAACCAACGTTGTAGATCAAGACATGTACAACTATGGCGAAATATTGAACACAACAGGTGGCCCTAATCCTGATAAGCTGTTTAAAGAGTACACCCAATATATGAGTATTACCGACAATACTTATGGCAATGAGGTATCACAGGCCTTTGCAGCTGGTGGTACAAGCTCGTTAAAAGGCAATTTGGTGTTCCGTGGCATTGCTGGTAACAAGCTGGTGTATTGGGGAGAGAGCCACGATACCTACTCAAACTCGGGCAGAGACGCATGGAGCAAGCACGTAGATCAGAAATACATTGACCGTTCATACGCCATCATGGCTGGTAACAACGATGCCACAACTCTGTATTACTCGCGCCCCTTGGCAACAGAGGCCAGAGAAATTATCTTTGGTGCAAAAGGTAGCACACACTTTACCGCCCCTGAGGTGGCTGAGGTAAACCACATGCACAACCATTGTGCTGGCGAACCTAACTATTGTGTTCATAATAACGAACTCATGGCACAGGTGCGTAAGAGTGGTGCCGTTATTGCTCTTGCGGGTAGCAATGCAAACCAAACTGTTTCGTTTGCTAATGGTGATGGCAAAGGCAATTGGCTTAAGCCTGGTACCTATACCGATAAGGTAGGTGGAGGAAAGTTTACTGTTACCAAAACTACCATTAAGGGCAAAGTGGGGGCTACTGGCATTGCCGTACTGTATAAGTAGTGAAAAGTAAAGTTACATATAATAAGTTGGATTGATAATTAGATATAAGGTAATCAGAACATTACAATTTTTAATTTAGGTAAATTACAAAATGAGTTAATAAGAAACGCTTATAACTTTATTTTCAAAAGCGTGGTGGTGTTTGATACATAGCCACGCTTTTTTATACATATATTCATGTCATATACATATTATTAATGTCGTATGTATATTAATGTATAATGCCCAGTATCTGTATGGCCTTGCTACGCGATAGATCGCCGGGGTTGCTACCTGGCTCACCCTCAGGCACCGTTAACCCCTGTCGGCCATAATATTCTTTCCAGTAATCGGTAATTTTTCCAGTCTTGTCATGAAACGACATAGCAATGGGCTTAAACACCAGTTGGCCATCGCTATATCGATAATTTTTCTGCACCAGTTCGCTGCAATAAAAAGCACTATCAGAGGGCATAAAGTTGAAGTCGTAGGGCCTACCCAAGAAGCTCAGTGCCCGTTCTACCGACTGTGCCACGCCCAGTGTGTCGCACAACCTTGCTGCCACCACCATTTCGCGTCGCGCCATAAAGCTGTCCATAGGCGTTAGCGTCACCCCTTTGTGTATGGCCTCTAATGCATAGGTTTTGTTTGCTTGTTTATGCACGATGGCCACATGGTCAATTTTCATTCCGCTCACGCCCTGTGTAACCTCTGTTATGGGGTTGCTCGCTTCTTTGGCGCAGAACAAGAGGTCGCCCTCACACAGGTTAGTTCTGTTTATCTTTTTCATTTGTTGCGCACCTATTGACAGGGTGCACAGCATACATAACAATATGCCGATGCTCTTTTTCATGTCTTCTATTATATTATAATGTATGTTGCAAAGTTACTATTTTTCACTGTTTTTTCAACCTTTTGTGCGCGTAAAAATAGGCTATTTAAGAAAGCGTGTTTGAGGTAAAGTGTTCGTGGCGCAATATGCAATTAGTAAGAAAATTGCGCATTAAATGAAAAAAATGCTAAATAGAGATAGCAATTTCGATTATAAGTGTTATCTTTGTATCTCAAATTACTTTGTACTATATTTATTGTTTTTATGGCTACGAATATTTTTAGAGGATTAGGTATCGCACTTATCACCCCATTCACCCCCGATGGAGAAGTAGACAGCAATTCATTGAAACGTCTTGTTGAATACCAGTTGCAGAATGGTGCCGACTTTTTGTGCATCCTTGCTACTACTGGCGAAACCCCGTGTCTGTCGGCAGAAGAAAAAGCTGAGATAAAACGTTTGGTGGTGGAAGTGAACAACGGGCGAGTGCCTATCCTGATGGGATGTGGCGGAAACAATACGCGTGCTGTGGTTCAAGAACTGAAGTCGGCCGACTGGAGTGGCATTGATGGCGTGCTGAGCGTATGCCCCTATTATAACAAGCCCTCGCAAGAAGGCCTGTATCAGCACTTCAAGGCCATAGCCGAGGCCAGCCCATTGCCTGTAGTATTATATAATGTGCCTGGCCGAACAGGCATCAACCTTCAGGCCCAAACTACCCTTCGTCTCGCTCGCGACTGCGAAAATATAATCGCTATTAAGGAGGCCAGTGGCAGTCTTGAACAGGTAGACGAGATTATCAACAACAAGCCCGCCCGCTTCGACGTTATCAGTGGCGACGATGCCCTTACCTTTTCAATGGTGGCTAGTGGTGCCGCAGGTGTTATCTCGGTAATAGGCAACGCGCTGCCCAAAGAGTTTTCTCGCATGATACGCCTCGAATTTAATGGCGAATACGAGCCCGCCCGTAAGATACATCACCGCTTTCAGCAGCTCTACTCGTTACTTTTTGTCGATGGCAACCCTGCTGGCGTAAAGGCCTTGTTGCACGAAATGGGCTTTATCGATAACGTGTTGCGTCTGCCCCTGGTGCCCACCCGTTTAACCACCTTGCAGAAGATAACCACTATCTTGAAAGAACTGAAGCTGTAAGCCTCCAGGGCTTTCTTCTATACGTTGCCCCTTAGGCAGATATACTAATGGCGGTAGATAATTGTAAATTTGCAATTATCTACCGCTATTATCGTTAATTATCTTAAATCGACATTTAAATTTTAACTAAAAAGATATGCTGTATTAAAAAAACACTTATCTTTGCCACTATGAAAAAGAGAACGATTTGGACCATAGCCACCATCATGGGATTGTCCTTCCTTGCCTTGCTCTATCTCCAGCTAAAATATATACAGGAGATGGTTGACATGAAGAAGGAACAGTTTGATGAATCGGTGAACCGCGCACTATATCAAGCCTCGCGAAACCTTGAGTTGAACGAGACCTTGCGTTACCTGGAAAAAGACGTGAACGAGACCGAGCGTCGTGCCTTCCGTCGCGACTCGATGGGCACCCGTTCAACGTTGCCCGACGGGTCGGTGCAGCAGTCGCACCAGTTTGCCGTAACGGGTCGTGATGGTACCGTCTACTCATCGTTTGAGCTGAAAACCATCTCTATCAAGCCCTCGCAGATGCCCAAGGCAATGATATTGCATACCGACAAAAACTCGTTGTCAGAGGCTTCAAAGTCGTTGCAAGAGATTGTGAAAAACCGATACGTGTATCAAAAGGCACTGCTCGACGAGGTAGTGTATAGCATCCTCTATTCGGCTTCAGATAAGCCCTTAAAAGAGCGCATCAACTTTAAGCTTCTTGACCAAGACTTGAAGGCCGAGCTGATGAACAACGGTATAAACATTCCGTACCACTTCACCGTGTCGACACAAGATGGTCGCGAGGTGTATCGCTGTCCCGACTATACCGATGAGGGCGAAGAGTTTACCTACTCGCAGGTACTATTCCGCAACGACCCACAGTCGAAGATGGGCGTCGTACGCATCCACTTCCCCGAGATGAACACCTACATTTTCTCGTCAGTGCGCTTTATGATACCATCGATAGTGTTTACTCTGGTGTTGCTCATCACCTTCCTCTTCACTATCGTGGTGATATTTAGGCAGAAGCGTTACACCGAGATAAAGAACGACTTTATCAATAATATGACGCACGAGCTGAAGACGCCTATCGCCAGCATTTCGCTTGCCGCACAGATGCTGAACGATCAGAGCGTGACCAAAAGCCCCACCATGCTCAACCACTTGGGCACCGTCATTTACGATGAGACCAAACGCCTACGTTTCTTGGTTGAAAAGGTGCTGCAGATGTCAATGTTCGACCGCAAGAAAGCCGTGTTTAAGAAGAAAACCCTCGACCTTAACGAGATGGTTGAAAATATTGCCAACTCGTTCTCGCTGCGCGTAGAGCATACAGGCGGAAAGATATACACCGAGATAGAGGCTATCGACTCTACCATATATGTTGACGAGATGCACTTCCAAAACGCTATCAACAACCTGTTTGATAACGCTGTGAAGTATCGCAAACCCGAGCAGCCTGTTGACATCTACGTAAAGACGTGGAACGACGATAATCACCTTTACCTGTCAATTCGCGACACTGGTCTTGGCATTAAACGTGACAACCTTAAAAAGGTGTTCGACAAGTTTTACCGTGTGCACACAGGCAATGTGCACGATGTGAAAGGTTTCGGGTTGGGTCTGGCCTACGTAAAGAAAATTGTGATGTTGCACAGTGGCGACATATCGGTTGAAAGCGAATATGGCAAAGGCACAAAGTTTACCGTAAAATTGCCTATTATAAAAGATTAAAACCCGTGTGTCACTCCATTTGATACACCCAAAAAGAGATATATTTTAAACGTAAATAATAATATTAAAGATAACAGTTATGGATGATAAATTGAAAATTTTGTTGTGCGAGGACGACGAGAACCTGGGAATGCTTCTTCGCGAGTATCTGCAAGCTAAAGGCTATATGGCCGAGTTGTGCCCCGATGGGGATGCCGGCTACAAGGCTTTCCTTAAAACAAAGTTTGATATCTGCGTGCTCGATGTGATGATGCCTAAGAAAGACGGCTTCACACTGGCACAAGAAATTCGTCAGACCAATGCAGATATGCCCATCATCTTCCTCACCGCAAAAACACTGAAAGAAGATATTCTTGAGGGCTTTAAGCTCGGTGCCGACGACTATATCACCAAACCTTTCTCTATGGAAGAGCTGGTGCTGCGTATCGAAGCTATCTTGCGCCGCGTGCGTGGTAAGAAAAACAAGGAAAGTTCGGTTTACAACATCGGTCGCTTCGTGTTCGATACCCAGAAACAGTTGCTCACCATTGGCGACAAGCAAACCAAGCTTACCACTAAGGAGAACGAGTTGCTGGCACTGCTTTGCAGTCACGCCAACGAAATTCTGCAGCGCGACTTCGCCCTTAAGACCATTTGGATTGACGACAACTACTTCAATGCTCGCTCTATGGACGTGTATATTACCAAGCTGCGCAAGCACTTGAAAGACGACGATCAGATCGAAATTATCAATATTCACGGCAAGGGTTATAAGCTTATCACCCCCGACGAGGAGTAAGCTTCTTATTAAACCACCGTATAACGCAAGGGCCGCAACAGCTACTGCCTCTGTTTTGCGTCACTATCATAGTGATAACTGAAACAGTGGGCGAGGGGTGTAGCGGCCTTTTTTGTGCCTTAAAATACTGCCTTCTAAATTGTTAAAATGGTGTAAAGTAAATCAGTATTAAGCCAAGCTGTGTACCCTTTAATTATGGGAGTTTTACATTTCTTATGCGTAGCGCTTTTCGATAGTAAAGTCGTGGTAACCAAATTTTTTCATGGCTTCTTTGGTAGTGAGGCAGATTTTCGCTATCTTTGCACGAAATTATAAAAATATAAATACATTATTATATATGTCGAAGAAGTTTGCCGAACACAACGGTCTTAACCTGACCGAAGTGAATAGAGAGGTATTAGCAGCGTGGGAGAAGAACGACGTCTTCCACAAATCGGTCGACGAACGGGAGGGATGTCCCCAGTTCGTGTTCTTTGAAGGTCCTCCTTCAGCCAATGGTCATCCCGGTATTCACCATGTGTTGGCACGTAGTATTAAGGACACCTTCAACCGTTATAAGACGATGAAAGGTTTTCAGGTTCATCGCAAGGCTGGATGGGATACACACGGTCTGCCTGTTGAACTTGGTGTAGAGAAGGAACTCGGCATTACGAAGAAAGACATTGACAACAAAGCTTCGGAAAAGTATATTTCTACTGAAGAATATAACCACAAGTGTCGTGAAAACGTGATGATGTTTACGGCCGAATGGCGTAAGCTAACTGAGGAAATGGGCTATTTCGTTGATTTAGACCATCCCTATATTACCTACGATAACAAATATATCGAAACCCTGTGGTGGCTGTTGAAGCAGCTGTATAACAAGCACTTGCTGTATAAGGGTTACACCATTCAACCCTATTCGCCAGGTGCTGGTACAGGCCTTAGCTCGCACGAGCTGAACCAGCCTGGCTGCTATCGCGACGTGAAAGACCTTACCGCTACTGTACAGTTCTTGATTAAGGACCCGAAGGCCGAATGGACACGCTGGGGTAAGCCTTATTTCATTGCATGGACCACCACACCTTGGACTTTGCCTTCAAACGTAGCATTGTGTGTAGGCCCCAATATCGACTATGTAGCCGTTGAAACCTATAACCTGTACACTGGCGAGCCCATGACCCTCGTGATGGCCGAAAAGCTGGTGGGCGCTTATCTGAAGGCCGACCAAGAGTGCAAAGAAGGCGATTTGCTGCCCTTCGATAAAGAGAAAAAGCAGTGCCCCTGGCGCATTATCGACCGTATGAAGGGTACCGACCTTGAGGGCAAACACTATGTACAGCTCATGCCTTGGATTAAGCCTTGCGAGAAGGTGGGCGATTTGGCTCCCGCTTTCGTTAATGCTTATGCTGAAGCCCATGCCGATAAGGTGTTTACAGGCGAAGATGGTCGCGACCGCTTTGTTGAGATGGAGAGCGAGGCTTTCCGCGTTATCCTTGGCGATTATGTTACCACCGACGATGGTACAGGTATCGTACACATTGCTCCTACCTTTGGTGCTGATGACGCCAAGGTGGCTAAGGATGCCAACATTCCTGCCCTGTATCTTATCAACAAGAAGGGCGAAACACGACCCATGGTCGATTTACAAGGAAAATTCTATCAGCTCGACGAGCTCGATAATAACTTTGTGGCACACTGCGTAAACGTAGATAACTATGGCCACCACGCTGGCGACTACGTAAAGAACGCTTACGACCCCCGCTTCAATCCTGATGGCGTATGGGACAAGAAAGCTTCAGAGAAGGCTGAAGACCTGAACGTAGTGCTGTGCATGGAACTGAAGCAAGAAGGCCTTGCCTTTAAAACCGAGAAGCACGTGCACAACTATCCGCACTGCTGGCGTACCGATAAGCCCATCTTATATTATCCTCTTGATAGCTGGTTTATTAAAGATACGGCTTGTAAGGAGCGCATGGTTGAACTGAACAAGACCATCAACTGGCAACCCGAGTCGACGGGTACGGGTCGCTTCGGCAACTGGCTGGAGAATTTGAACGACTGGAACCTGTCACGTTCACGCTTCTGGGGAACACCGCTGCCCATCTGGCGCGATGAAAAGCGTGGCGAGAAGTGCATCGGATCGCTCGAGGAACTGTATGCTGAGATTGAAAAATCAGTGGCTGCTGGCGTAATGAAGAGCAACCCGCTGAAAGATAAAGGCTTTGTGCCAGGCGACTACTCGCAGGAAAACTATGATAAGATTGACCTGCACCGCCCCTATGTCGATTATATCGTGCTGGTGAACGATGAGGGCAAACCTATGCATCGTGAGAGCGATCTTATCGACGTATGGTTCGACTCGGGTTCGATGCCTTATGCGCAGCTGCACTATCCGTTTGAGGGTGAGATGGCCCGTGGTACTGAGGCCGACCGTCAGGCGCTGGTTAACAGCACTTATGAAGGATATGCTATCCCGCCTAAGTTCTATCCCGCCGACTTTATCAACGAGGGTGTTGACCAAACACGTGGCTGGTTCTTCACCTTGCACGCTATCGCTACGATGGTGTTCGACTCGGTGGCCTTCAAGAATGTTATCTCGTCAGGATTGGTGCTCGATGCCAAAGGCAACAAAATGTCAAAGCACTTGGGCAATGCTGTCAATCCATTTGAGATGATTGACAAGTATGGTGCCGACCCTGTACGCTTCTATATGATGACCAACTCAGAGCCTTGGGACAACCTTAAGTTCGACCCCACGGGTGTTGACGAGGTTCGCCGTAAGTTCTTCGGCACATTATATAATACCTATTCGTTCTTCAGCCTCTATGCTAATGTTGATGGCTTTGACTATGCTGAGGCTGACGTGCCCGTAAATGAGCGCCCTGAGATTGACCGCTGGATTATCTCTGTGCTCAACACGCTGGTGAAGAAGGTAGATGCTGAAATGCAGAACTATGACCCCACACGTGCTGGCCGTTTGATTGATACATTCGTTAACGATGACCTTTCTAACTGGTTCGTACGTTTGAACCGTAAACGTTTCTGGGGCAAGGAAATGAGCAAAGACAAGCTGTCGGCTTATCAAACGCTGTACACCTGTCTTGAGACAGTGGCAAAACTGTTGGCTCCGTTTGCACCATTCTATGCCGACCAGCTCTACATCGATTTGGTAAAGGCTACAGGCCGCGACAATGTTTGCTCGGTACACTTGGCACAGTTCCCCGTGGCCGACGAAAGCGTTATCGACCCCGACCTGGAAGAGCGCATGGGATTGGCTCAGAAAATAACATCAATGGTGCTGGCATTGCGCCGCAAGGTGAACATCAAGGTGCGCCAGCCGCTGCAGGAAATCATGATCCCCGCCGTTGACGAGGCTCAGAAAGCTCATATCGAGGCCGTAAAAGAGCTGGTGATGAACGAGGTGAACGTGAAGGAACTGAAGTTTGTTGAAGGTTCAGGCATCTTGGTAAAGAAGGTGAAATGCAACTTCCGCACCATGGGTAAGAAGTTTGGTAAGCTGATGAAGGGCATTGCCGCTGCTATGGGCGAGCTGAACCAAGAGCAGATTGCTGAACTGGAGAAGCAAGGCAATATCGCGCTGAACGTTGAGGGTAACGACGTAACAGTTGAGGCTGCCGACGTTGAAATCATCAGCGAAGACATTCCTGGATGGCTCGTTAGCAACGAGGGAAATCTTACCGTTGCCCTTGAGGTAGAGCTGAACGAGGAACTGCGTCGAGAAGGTATGGCGCGTGAGCTCATCAACCGTATTCAAAACCTGCGTAAGGAGAACAACTTCGAAATTACTGATCGTATCAATGTTACAGTATCGGCAAACGAGCAGGTAGAGAACGCTATTGAGAGTTATGCCGACTATATCAAGGGTCAGGTGCTGGCCGACTCGCTGACGGTGGCTGACGCTAACGAGGGCGCTGAGGTCGACTTCGACGACTTTAAATTGATGATAAAGGTGGAAAAAGCTTAAGAACATAGGCAAACAGCCTGGCTTTTAAACCCATCATGTTTCATATAATACTAAACTGATCAGGAACGGCCCTGTAAGAAGTGCAGGGCCGCACCTGTTTCAGTTCCATTCTTTTACTTATTAAACCGAACACAACTATGGCAGACAAAAAGCGTTACACCGATGAGGAGTTGGAAGAATTCCGCGCCATCATCAATGAAAAACTGCGTCTTGCACGTCGCGACTTCACTGCTATGATGAAGCAGATTATGAATGCCGATGGCAATGATGTGGATGATACATCGCCCACCTATAAAACACTGGAGGAGGGTAGCGCGTCGCAAACAAAAGAAGAACTGGTGCAGATGGCAAACCGTCAACAGAAATTTATTCAAGGTCTGGAGGCTGCCCTCGTGCGCATACAGAACAAAACTTATGGCATTGACCGCATGACGGGTGAGCTCATTCCAAAAGAACGTCTCCGCGTTGTGCCGCACGCTACACTGAGTGTGGCGTCGAAAAATGCACGCAACAAATAAATGAAAGAAAATAATAAAAACGGTATCGGCGATGGCATGTTAGCCATCGCCCTTATCTTCATTCTGCTTGTCATCGACCAAACCATTAAGGTGCTGGTCAAGACAAACATGGAATTAGGGCAGTCGATACATATCACCGACTGGTTTCAAATTCTTTTTATCGAGAATAACGGCATGGCGTATGGCATGACGTTCTTTAACAAGCTGGTGCTTAGCTTGTTCCGTATTGTAGCCATCGGCGCAATAGGCTTTTATCTATGGCGTGTGGTGCATACTAAACATAAGCGCGGATATGTTATTGCACTGGCAATGGTGCTGGCTGGCGCTGCTGGAAATATCTTCGACTCGATGTTTTATGGATTGGTGTTCGACCAGTCTACATATTTCTCGGTGTCGCAGGTGGTACCGTTTGGCACAGGATATGCGTCGTTTTTGTATGGGCGGGTGGTTGATATGTTCTATTTTCCGCTTATCGTGACGCATTATCCCGACTGGTTTCCTTTTCATGCGGGCGACGAGTTTATATTCTTTTCACCCGTCTTCAACTTTGCCGATGCTTGCATCAGCGTTAGTGTGGTGGCCATTTTCTTGTTCTACAGGCAGGAACTGGAAAATATGGGTAGCGTGATAAAGGGCAAAGAGCCTTCTGTTTAATTTTTCATTTCATAACATTAATGGCATTTTCTGATAGTTTTAAGGGGCGTACAAATGCTTACACGGGCATAAGATATTGCACAAAATGGGTGCTCATAGCACTGATAGTAGCTGTGTCAATGGTGTCGTGCAAGCCTTCTGTTCCCAGTGAATATATACAGAAGGGTAAGATGGAAAACATCTTGTTCGACTATCATCTGGCTAAGGTGATGTTTGAACAGGAAGGAAAAAACGACTCGCTTACCTTATTGGCTTATCAGGAAAGCATCTTTGAGAAATATGACGTAACACGAGCCGAATTCGACTCGTCAATGGTATATTACTCAAGACACATGCAGCTGCTGCACGAGATATATGAACATCTGGGCGACCGACTCTCAAAAGAGCTGGTGGCTCAAGGTGGAGTGGCAAGCGGACTGGGCCAATATGGTGATGAAATAGTTGGTGCCGATACGGCCAGTATATGGAAAGGCGACCGCAGTATAGCGCTCACACCGTTCCCTATTTCTAATTCGTATTGCTTTGAAGCAAAGGCCGATACGTCGTTTCATAAGGGCGACCGCATTATTCTCGACTTCGACGCGCAGTTTATCTATCAAATGGGCTTACGCGATGCCGTTGCGGTAATGTCGGTAACGTTTATGAACGATAGTGTGCGCACTGAAACGTTGCACGTGTCATCATCATCACATTTCCACTTACAGATTGAAGACTCTGATATGTTGGGCATCAAAAATGTAAGAGGCTATTTCTTGTTGACCAATGGAGGTAATGGCTATTCGTCAACCATAAGGTTGTGCTTGTGTTACAACATAAAACTGCTTCGTATGCATGTAAAGCGTGAGGTTGAGAAAACATCGGCCGACTCGACAAAGGTGCAACGCCCCGACTCGGCTAAGGCTCAATTTATGCCTATGGCTACACCCCATGTAAACACTAAGATAGCACCGCCACCGCCAAATGCAAAACAGGAAAAGTCTGCGCCGCCATCAGAGCGTATTCATTCTAATCAGAATAATATGCCTAAGCCAGTGCAACCGCTGCGTCCCATAAAAATGGGCAATCTGAAACCCATACTAAATAGTAATAATAAATAAGATAAGGTATGGTGCGTTTGGCTGTAAACAGAGTGACGGGCGAAAGAGAGGCCGTGGGGCCAACGGTGCTGGTGCTTGAAGGCCAGTGGTTAACTGATATGTATGCCTTGCAGCACGAGGAACCTTTCACCATTTGGCTTGATGGGGCTGTTGTTTTAAAGAACAACGGTGGCCGACTTACTGTTTGGCGTAACGAACAACAAATGATTGAAGGGCATTGGCCTTTGCTATCGTAACGGCTCGACCACAATTTTAATTACTGAATTGTTGAATTTAAAATTTAGATATATAATATTATGTATAGCGTAAATGAACTTGAAGACCGCCTTATCGATCTGGCTTTTGCTGAGGATATAGGCGATGGCGACCACACTACTTTGTGTTGTATTCCTGAAGATGCGATGGGCAAGTCGCACCTCTTGATTAAGGAAGACGGTATCTTGGCTGGCGTGGAAGTGGCTAAACGAGTGTTTGCTCGTTTTGACAACACCATGAAGGTGGAGGTACTGATGCAAGATGGCACACGTGTGCACAAAGGCGACGTGGCCATGGTGGTAACGGGTAAGGTGCGCTCGCTGCTGCAAACAGAACGCCTGATGCTGAACATAATGCAACGTATGAGTGGTATTGCTACTATGACCAACCGCTATGTTGAGCGCTTGAAGGGCACAAACACGCATGTGCTCGACACCCGTAAGACCACACCAGGCATGCGAATCCTTGAGAAACAGGCTGTAAAGATTGGTGGTGGTATGAACCACCGCATCGGTTTGTTTGATATGATTTTGCTGAAAGATAACCATGTTGACTTTGCTGGTGGTATCAAGAACGCTATCACTCGCTGCCACGAATATCTGAAGGAGAAAAATCTTGACCTGAAGATTGAACTTGAGGTGCGCAACTTTGATGAGCTCAATCAGGCGCTTGAGTGTGGTGGCATCAATCGTATCATGCTCGACAACTTCTCTGTGCCCGATACTGCTAAGGCTGTAAAGATTATCAATGGTAAATATGAAGTAGAGTCGAGTGGTGGTATCACCTTCGATACGCTGCGCGACTATGCTGAATGTGGTGTCGACTTTATCTCGGTAGGTGCTCTCACCCACTCGGTAAAGGGCCTTGACATGAGCTTTAAGGCTTGCGATTAAAGGAGGGATAGGCGTATGAAAAAACTGTTTATGATGGCCCTGATGTCAGTGGCATCAGTGGCTTCGTTCGCTTGCACCAACTTTATTGTGGGCAAAAATGCCAGCACCGACGGCTCTGTCATCTGTACCTATAATGCCGACGATTATGGCATGTATGCCAACTTGTGCCATTATCCTGCTGCAAAGCATGCAAAGGGTGAGATGCGCAAGATTTTTGATTGGGACTCGCACGTGTATCATGGCGAGATTGCTGAGGCTGCTGAAACGTATAATGTTATTGGCAATATGAACGAGTGGCAGCTTACCATTGCCGAAACCACTTATGGTGGACGTGAGGAAATGGTAGATACCACAGGCATTCTCGACTATGGTTCGCTGATTTACGTAACCTTGCAGCGCAGTAAAACGGCACGCGAGGCTATCTCGGTGATGACATCGCTGGTAGAAAAGTATGGTTATTGCTCTGAGGGCGAAACGTTTACGATTTGCGATCCCAATGAGGCTTGGATTATGGAAATGATGGGTATGGGCCCTGGATCGAAAAAAGCGGTATGGGTGGCTATTCGTATTCCTGACAATGCTATCTGTGCACACGCTAACCAAAGCCGTATAGGCAAGTTTAAAATGCATGATAAGAAGAATGTGCTCTACTCGAAAAATGTTATCTCATATGCACGCAAGATGGGATGGTTTACGGGTAAAGATGCCGACTTCTCATGGAAAAATACCTATGCAAAGCCCGACTTTAGTGGACGCCGCTTCTGCGACGCACGTGTATGGAGCTTCTTCCGTCATTTTGATAAGGGCTTTGACCGCTATTTGCCTTGGGCTTTAGGCAAAGATCCTAATGCCGAGGATATGCCGCTTTGGATTGTGCCTGACCGTAAACTATCGGTACAAGATGTTGAGGCTTGTATGCGCGACCACTATGAAGGAACGGCGCTTGATATTGCTAACCGCGATATAGCGGGCGGTATATGGCAGATGCCGTACCAGCCCACACCGCTTACCTATGAGGTTGATGGCAAGAAGTGTTTTAATGAGCGCCCAATAAGTACGCAGCAAACAGCTTTCTCTTTTGTGGCTCAGATGCGTGCTTGGTTGCCACGTGAGGTGGGTGGCGTGCTGTGGTTTGGTAACGACGACCCCAATATGGTGGCTTATACGCCAGTATATTGCTGTAGCACCGTGCGCCCCGAATGTTATAATGCGCCTGATGCAGATGCGGTAACGTTCTCGACAAAGAGTGCTTTCTGGGTATGCAACTGGGTGAGCAACATGGTTTATCCGCGCTATTCGCAGCTTTTCCCTGCACTGAAAGAGGTGCGCGACAGTTTAGAGCAAAGCTATTTTGCACAGCAAGCTCAGGTTGAGGCGAAGGCACTTGAACTGCAAAAGACAAACCGCGACGAGGCCGTTAAATATCTTAACAACTACTCGGTTGACAAGGCAACGCAGATGTTGCAACGTTGGAACAAGTTGGCTACCTATCTTATTGTGAAGTTTAACGACATGGCCGTGAAACCTGAAAAGGACGGACAGTTTGAACGCACAAAGACTGGCCTCGGTGCCACAGTATCTCGCCCTGGATATCCTACTGAGTATGCTCGCAAAATGTTGCAACTGAAAGGCGAATTTGTAACAATGCCTGAAACAAAATAAGGCACGCCTCTCATTTTTATCTTGATATATACTAAATGTATCATATTATTATGCCTACGACAGAAATGTCGTAGGCATTTTTGTTTTGTGACTACAACTCATTGTATAAGTGAGAGTGTAGAAAAGAAAGTGCCAGTACTTGGCCCAAGTACTGCAGTAATCTCACCCAAGTACTGCAGTAATCTCGCCCAAGTACTGGCGTAATCTCCTATGAAGTACTGGCGTAATCTCCTATGAAGTACTGGCGTAATCAGCGCAAGTAGCAATGTAAATAGCTTGTTTTACGAGTTTATGTACATTGATTTTAAAGATTTATTCTAATCTTATTACGAATGATTTAATGAACGAATTTGTTAGGCGCTTATACTTAATATGTTACAAGGGTAATTGTATTGTATGAAAAATTATTTTCAAAATAAAATTGTAAAAAGTACAAAATTGTTTGGTAGTTTAAAATATTATTTCTATCTTTGCAATGTGAAATAAATGAGACACAATTAAGATGAAAGAAAGTGATGCCTATCTTAGGTTGGTGGACTGCGGAATTCGTCCATCGATGCAGCGTCTTTCGATAATGGATTATCTGTTAAAGCATGCTACGCATCCCACCATTGACGATATATATAAAGATTTGCTGCCGTCTATACCCACGCTGAGTCGCACCACATTATATAATACGTTGCGCCTCTTTGCTGAAACCAATGCAGCACAGTTGCTCACCATCGACGACCATCATCAGTGCTACGATGGAAACACCAAGGAACATGTTCACTTTTTATGCAAGAAATGTGGACGAGTGATTGACCTCTTTGATGTTCCTGCTCCGAAACGTAGTGAGGTAGGCATGGTTGAAGGCAATAGGGTAGACGATGTACAACTGTATTATCGTGGCGTTTGTGCCAATTGTTTGAAACAAGAAGAAACAAAGTGTTGATGCTTGAAGGTAAAGCGTTATGCTGGAACGGCTAAGTGTTGATGCTTGTAAAAGATAAATGAAATAATATAGATAACATATACAATAACATTAAAAATAGAACATTATGAAAAAGAAATTTATTTGCACAGTTTGCGGTTATATTTATGAAGGTACTGAAGCTCCTGAGGTTTGCCCCGTATGTAAAGCACCTAAGAGCAAGTTTAAAGAGATGGACGTTGCAGGCGATGAGCCTACTTTCGCTACCGTTCACACTCTGGGCGCTGCTCGCACTGAGGACGCAAATGCTGAGATGATAAAAGACTTGGAAACCCACTTCAATGGTGAGTGTGGCGAGGTAGGTATGTACTTGGCTATGAGTCGTCAGGCTGATCGCGAGGGCTATCCCGAAATTGCTGAGGCTTTCAAACGCTATGCTTTTGAAGAGGCCGAGCATGCAAGCAAGTTTGCAGAATTGCTGGGCGATGTATTGAAAGATACCAAGAGCAATCTTGAGGCTCGTATCGCTGCTGAGCGTGGTGCTTGCGAAGACAAGTTCCGTATTGCAAAGAACGCTAAGGCTGCTGGCATGGATGCTACCCACGACACTGTTCATGAGATGGCAAAGGACGAAGCTCGCCACTGCGCTGGCTTCATGGGTCTCTACAAGAGATATTTTGGTGAATAATTAAACTGCCGACACAAATTTCGACCAATGATACAGGGTGCGCTTGTTATGTAACAAGTGGTCCTCCACAATAAAAGGATGAACATTCATGCTCAATCAATTAACGAATTGATGATGAGCAAGAATGTTCATCCTTTCTGTTTACCAACATTTCTGTTTCGCGATAGCTGTTGTTTCGCGATAGTCACTGTTTTATGATAATCACTGTTTCGCGATAGTTAGTGCCTTATAGCTTGCTATTCGATTATTGGCGTTATTGTTAATTCACGTTTCCCCTTAATGTATGGCAACAAGGTGTTTGTAAACTCTTGCTCAAAGTTAGGAGTGAAGCTGTTATTGCCAATATTTTGTTGAATAGTGTCAATAGACCAAAAGCGGCCACCGTCTAATTCTTCCGACGATGGCTTAACCTCTCCGTCGTATGTGGCAGTGAAGACATGAACCAACTCGCGTTCACGAGCACTCTCGAAGACGTATTTTTTAATGAAAATAGGCTCATAACTGTCAACGCCCAATTCTTCGTGCACCTCGCGATGGAGGGCAGTAGCAATATCTTCGCCAAAGTCGACATGTCCGCCACAAGCAGTATCCCACTTGCCAGGTTGAATATCTTTCCAGTTGGGGCGCTTTTGTAGATACAGTTCGCCTTTGCTGTTAAACAGATGCAGATGAACCACCGGATGTAGCTTTTTGCTGCCATCATGTGCTTCGCCTCGGGTTATGCTTCCCAGCACGTTACCTGTTTCGTCAACCAAAGGAAAACGTTCGTTTTTATTGTCCATATATAGCATGTTATTCTTAACGAATAATCTTTTCAATGTGTTTTTATCAATGTGTTTTGTCTATCTACATTCTTTTCAACGTATCTTCTCTTTGGTGTATTCTTCTTTTTGTTTTTGAATACTATTTAATGATATCGTTGAAAATATTATAGTTTCATCTTAAATATTTGGGCATTGCCAAACACGGTTTCATCAATCTGTGGCTCTTCTCTAAAGATGCCGAACATGGCACTGCCGCTACCACTCATTTGTGCATAAACAGCTCCTTGATTGTATAGTGCTTGTTTGATGTGGCCCAAGATGGGATGTGCTTTGAAGGCTGGTGCTTCAAAATCGTTTGTCAGATTATCTTTCCATGTGTCGATAGGCATACGCACGGCATCGCGACAGCAGATGCTGGGCTTTTGTGGCACTATTTGTTGGTAAGCTTCTTTTGTCGATACTGCCACATCAGGTTTTATCACAACAAGATGATAACCATGCAGATTGCCTTTAGGCGAGTCGGCAGGCGATAATATATTGCCTATGCCAGTGGCAAACGATGGTTCTGAGGTGATGAAGAAGGCACAGTCGGCGCCAATCTTGGCGGCATGTTTCTCCATCTCGGCAATGCCTATGTTCAGTCGGAAACGTTCGTCCAGCAGACGTATCATATAGGCGGCGTCGCTTGATCCGCCACCTAATCCTGCTTGTGAAGGAATGTGTTTATAGAGATGTGCGTGAACGCGCGGAATTTTATATTCGGTGGCAATGCTATTGTAGGCTTTCACCACAATGTTGTCGGCATCATTACAATCAATGGCGTTGCCTGTTACTTTGAGGTCGCAGTCTACGGGCGATGGAAATCGTTCGTCCATCAGCTTTATTTCTAACGCATCATATAGGGGGATGGGGTAGAATACGGTTTCAATGTCGTGATAACCATCAGGGCGTTTGGCTACAACATTTAGTCCAAGGTTAATTTTTGCGCAAGGAAATGTAATCATAGGCTTTCAAATATAAAAAGAAAGATGACAGGAAAGGTATGAACACTTAACGATGCTGTTGCATCCTTCTGCGTCTTCTTTCCTGTCATCTTTTAGATAATGTAATTATTTGTTGTTCTTAATCTTGTCTACGTATGCATCGATAACAGCTACGGCTGTAATGTTAACGATGTCGCGTACTGAACTTTCAAAATCGGTGAAGTGGATAGGCTTGTTCAATCCCATCTGTATCGGGCCGATAATTTCAGCGTCGGGGTCAAGTGCTTGCAGCAGCTTATAGCTGGCGTTAGCGCTACTCATGTTGGGGAACACCAGTGTGTTAACATCCAAGCCTTTCAAGCGAGTGAACGGATACTTATCGTCGCGCAGCTGCTTGTTCAAAGCAAAGTTTACTTGCATTTCGCCGTCAATAGCCAAGTCGGGATATTGCTTTTGCAGCTCTTCAACAGCATTGTGCACCTTTACGGGGCTGCCTTGCTCATCGGTACCAAAGTTAGAGTAGCTAATCATGGCAATGTGTGGCTCTTCGTTAAAGAAGCGCACGGTGTGTGCCGAAAGTTTAGCAATATCTACCAACACGTTCTCGTCGGGGTGACGATTGATGAGGGTGTCGGCAATGTAGAATGTGCCCTTTTGTGTGTTGAGAATGTGCATAGCACCGAAGTGTTTGTATTCAGGACGAATGCCTACAACCTCTTTTGCTACCTTGATGGTGTTTGAATATTTCGTGTAAAGACCTGTGATAAAGGCGTCGGCCTCACCCGTCTCTACCATCATCATACCAAAGTAGTTGCGCTCATACATTTTATCATAAGCCTCCTCGAAGGTGTAGCCTTGACGTGCACGCTTCTTAGCCAGATGTTTGGCAAAGTTGGCACGGTGGCGTTGCTCTTGGTCGGCACGCATATCGATAATTTCGATGTCGCTGAGGTCGAGTTTCAAACGTTGGGCCAAACGGTTCAAGCGGTCGGGGTTGCCCAGCAAGATAGGCTGGCAGATGCCTTCAACCTTAGCCTGAACGGCAGCCTTCATCATGGTGGGGTGACCACCTTCAGCAAACACTACGCGCTGTGGGTGCTTGCGGGCGGTGTCGTGCAACTTGCGTGTGAGTTTCGACTCCTGTCCCAGCAGCTGCATGAGGCTCTTCTTGTAAGCATCCCAGTCGGTAATTGTGCGACGTGCTACGCCACTCTCAATAGCAGCTTTTGCTACGGCAGCACTTACCTCGGTGATGAGTCGTGGGTCGACAGGTTTCGGGATGAAATAATGCGGGCCAAAGGTGAGGTCGTTTACATGATAAACGTCGTTCACAACATCGGGCACAGGCTGCTTGGCCAAGTCGGCGATAGCATGTACGGCTGCCATCTTCATTTCTTCGTTGATAGCCTTGGCATGAACGTCGAGGGCACCGCGGAAGATATAGGGGAAACCAATTACGTTGTTAATCTGGTTGGGGTAGTCGCTACGTCCAGTCGACATCAGCACGTCGGGGCGGCTTGCCATCGCATCTTCATAACTAATCTCTGGCACGGGGTTTGCCAGCGCAAACACGATGGGCTGGTCGGCCATTGAGCGTATCATGTCTTGTGTCAGCACGTTGCCTTTCGACAGACCTACAAATACGTCGGCACCTTTAACGGCTTCGGCCAAGGTGTGTACGTCGCGACGGTCGGTAGCAAACATCTTCTTCTGCTCGGTAAGGTTTTCGCGGTCAGAGGTAATCACGCCTTTCGAGTCGAGCATGACGATGTTCTCTATCTTAGCGCCCAGTGCTACATACAACTTTGTGCAGCTGATGGCAGCGGCACCAGCGCCATTTACCACGATCTTTACTTTTGCAATGTCTTTGCCAGCAACCTCAAGTGCGTTCTTCAATCCTGCTGCCGAGATGATGGCGGTGCCATGCTGGTCGTCATGCATCACAGGAATGTCGAGCGTTTTCTTCAGTCGCTCTTCAATATAGAAACATTCGGGGGCCTTGATGTCTTCCAGGTTGATGCCACCGAAGGTAGGAGCAATCTTCTCTACGGCCTCACAGAATTTCTCAGGGTCTTTCTCGTCAACTTCAATGTCGAAGACATCGATGCCACCGTAAATCTTAAACAGCAGGCCCTTACCTTCCATGACGGGCTTACCGCTCATTGCGCCAATGTCGCCCAAACCCAATACGGCTGTACCGTTAGAGATAACGGCCACAAGGTTACCTTTGTCGGTGTACTTGTAAACATCGTCGGGTGTGTTTTGAATTTCCAAACAAGGAAATGCTACACCAGGTGAATAAGCCAAACTGAGGTCTGTCTGGGTGTGGTAGGGCTTCGTCGGCTTTACTTCGATTTTTCCAGGACGCCCATTCTGGTGATACTCCAGGGCCGCCTCTTTTGTAATCTTGACCATAATTATATCCTTTAAATGTGTTTTCTGAAAACAACTTATTGTTTCGCCTATCTCTGTTTCTTTTTGTGGGATGTATGTAATGATTTACTATAAGTAGACCAGTTATTATTGCACAAAAGTAATAAAAACTTTTGAAAAAATATAGGTTTTGTTACTTTTTTTGTAACTTTGCGACAAAACATAATACTTATGCAGAAAATAAACTGTCAGACTGCTTATCGCCGTGAATTACGCAACCGTATTTTGTCGGTTTCTATGGACGAGTTTCATGCCCATGGCGTGAGAGCCGTGAAGATGGACGATATCGCGTGCAAACTGTCAATCTCGAAACGTACGCTTTATGAAATATATGCAAATAAAGAAGAATTGTTATTGGAAGGCATTGAGCATTTTGAAATGGCGATGAACCGTCACATGAAAGAATATACTGCCGATGCTTCGCATAATGTTATTGATATCTTTCTTGAATTCTTCCATATGAAGATAGAGCATACTGCAAGCATGAACCCATTGTTTCTTGATGAGCTAAGCAAGTATCCTAAGGTGTTAGCGTTTTTCGACCAACAACACTGTAAGATGCGCCAAAACCAAAATGCTTTTTTAAAACGTGGTGTGCAAGAGGGCTATTTCCGTTCAGATATTGATTATGATATTGTTACAAGAATAGGGGATGCCGCAATGGATTATGTTATGCGCACGCAAATGTATCGCACCTATAAGCTCGATTATTTGTATCATAATGTAACCTTGCTCTTTCTTCGTGGCATTTGTACCGAGAAGGGTGTGCAGTTGCTGGATAAGAGTTTGTTGTAAGATAGCAGATTGCTGATGATGCAATAATATAAGCCACGACTTGTTCAACAATGATGTTGCAAGCCGTGGCTTATTGTTTTAAATCTTAGAATCTTAGTTTCTTTTGTTATCTAAATTCTTAATTTCTTATTGTCTTATTTCTTTATTTCGTATCTTCTTCACTGTTTATGCTCTTATCTTCTTTTACTTCCTTTCCTTGATAAGGTCGTGCCGATAGGCATACAGCAAGTCTTGCAGGTCAGAAATCTGACGTTTCAGTTCAGTACCTATATCGGTGTCGGCCACTAACATTCTGCGATGCGACATCTCTATGATGTAGGTTGTGCTACGAATGTCAAGACACTTGCGTATGGCGTCGGCCGTACTGGTGAATGGTTCATGCTGTACAAGCTGGAAACCGCGGCTGTGATAGATGAGCGTGTAGCCAGCTATGCCCGTTTCTTTATGATAGGCCGAAGAAAAACCGCCATCAATCACCATCAACTTACCATCGGCTTTAATGGGGTTTTCGCCGTTTGCTACGTGTACAGGTACGTGTCCGTTGATGATGTGTCGGTTGGGTCCTGTCACACCGAAGGCATCCATAATGGCATCTACGATGTCGGGGTTATCGCGCAGCAAGAAGTAGTTGCCTTTTTCCTCCTTATGTGTTTCTTTATCGGCAATGAAGTAACGTTCAAACGTAGCCATCTTCGACTTGTCGAACAGCGGGCTATTAGGTCCACACCATAAGTAGAGAAAATAGTCGGTAGCATATTTTCGCTCCTTGGGTGTAGCATCGTCTTGAAATGCTTTCCTAATGAGCATGCCAATATTATACAGCAAATCTTTGCCTTTATATTTCCTTCCAGGTGTAACTTCTACTTCTTTCAGTGTTCCATCTTCGTTCAGTGGGATAGAGGCGTGAAACAGCAGATTGTTGTTAAACACCGCATACATGCAGCCATGTTGTAGCAGCAAACGTATGTGCTTATGCAGCTTCTCACTTACGCGGAACGTGTGCACCAACTTCTCCATTAAGTCTTCTTCCTCTGCGCTCAGGCGGTAAGGGTCTTTGGGGTCGATGGTAACAAAATTGTTGCTGCGCAATTCATACTGTTTTCCATCAATATCGATGGTGCCGTCGGTATAGTTGATGTGGTTGAACAACAGACGGTCGGCCATGTTCCATTCAGGATGCTTGATGAACAGTTCGCCCTCAACCTTAAATTGTAGAATGGCTATTGCCTTGTGCATCAAGGTGATGAGGCGTCGCGTCTTGTCATCAACGTCGTTATCCTTGCTTAGCTTTGGCTCAAATTCGGTACATGGCTCATCGCCATACGTCTCCATGGCAAAGGTGGCCAGCGGCACCAGATTGATGCCGTAACCTTCTTCTAGTGTAGAGAGGTTTGCGTAGCGCAACGACAATCGTATGACATTGCAGATGCAAGCCTTGTTGCCAGCCAGTGCGCCCATCCATAAGATGTCGTGGTTGCCCCATTGTATGTCCCAACTATGATATTTTGCCAGTGTGTCGAGAATGATGTGTGCCCCCGAGCCGCGATCGTAGATGTCGCCCAAAATATGCAGCTGGTCAATTGACAGCCGTTGTATAACGTTACAAATGGCAATGATAAAGTCGTCAGCGCGTCCGGTTGAAATAATGCTGTCGATGATGCCGTTTACATACGCAGTTTTGTTTACGTCGTCGGTGCGTTCATGCAACAACTCTTGTATGATATAGCTGAAGTCGGCTGGTAACGACTTACGTACCTTCGAACGTGTATATTTGCTCGATACCAGTCGGCAGATAGAAACCAAATAATGAATGGTGATGTGATACCAGTCGTTTATATCAGGTTCAGAAGCCTTTACCAGTTCCAACTTTTCGTCAGGATAATAGATCAGGGTGCATAGCTCGCGTTGTTCCGACTCGCGCAAGGTGTTTCCAAACAAGTCGTTCACCTTTCGGCGTATGTTACCTGAAGCGTTTTTCAACACATGTCTGAACGCTTCATGTTCGCCATGCACGTCGGCCAAGAAGTGCTCGGTACCCTTCGGTAGGTTGAGGATGGCTTGTAAGTTGATGATTTCAGTGCTAGCCTCGGCAATCGACGGAAACGATTGCGATAGCAACTTTAGATATTTTACATCGGGTGTTGTTCTTTCCATATTATTGGGGTTTTGTGGGGTATGGTCGTTCGTGTGAAAATTATATTTTGTGTGTGCGGCCAGTGCCATCATGTTATTCTATAGTTTATTTACAGCGTTTATTTTCAACTGCTTCTTGCTTCGTTTGATGGGCATGAAGCCTTCTGTTAGTAATGATTGCTCTTCCAGCAATGCCAGCAGTTCTTGGGTGAATGTTGTTATGCCCAACTTGGGCAACAGTGCCGCCAAGCGGTCTTCATCATAGTCGGTACGAATGAGCAGTTGTGCCGTTTCTTCCAATCGCTTAGTAGTTAGCAGTCCGCGTGTATTCAGATATTTGTCGTACAACAGTTGTTTGCTCACCACAGCTACTTCATCTGCTGCATCGACCTTTACCAAAGCCAACTTTTTCTCTATTGTTTCCTGCACTGTTCGTTCATGTTTTGCCATGGTAGTGCTATACAGATGTATCAGAGCATTCGTCATCTCTTTGAACGAAGTAGCACCCGTAACTGCGGCATTGGCAATAGTGGCTACTTGAAGGTTGGGCACAGTTGTTTGTAGGGATGCTGCTTCGGTTTCGCCTATTGCGTGTACGGCTGTAGCCCGTTTCAGTACTTGCTTCTTTAGCATCCGTCCCGATTTTTGTTTCAGTTCAGCATGTTTCTGAGTGTAGGTTGATAGGGCGTTGCACACTGTCAATACCGTTGGTATTTTCAAGTCGTGATAGCGGTCAAGCAGGTGGCGTGTTTTCCAGTCGAACTCGCCAAACAGATGCACAATGTCAGGGTTCTCATCGCCTATATGGTGTGCTGTGTCTTGGCTTATAATGCTACGCAACCCTTCTACCATGTCAAGGTATGCTTGGCACGAAGGGCCTTCAGAGGTGAAAACGATGCTTATATTCATATAACTGGGGCTTATTACTGATAACAATATAACGCTTGCTTATGAAAGCACTTGTTCACGGAAGCGCTTGCTCATTGTATAACGCTTGCTTATTCTTATTGCCAGAAGATTGAGTTTACAGTTTATGACTTGAGAACACGTGTTTATCGGCATAAGCATAGCGTATGCGGTAGAAGAGGCTATGCCAGAAGCCGCGAAGCTCGTAAGGGATGGCTCGCCAAGCCGACAATTGTGTGTCGAAGCGTTTAAACATCTTGTTGGCGATGATGGTGCGAGCCACCAGCGTGCCGATAAAGGCCACACAGGCTGCAGCCAACATAATCCAGTTTTGTGAGATGGTTGCCCATGTGCCAAATGCTATGTCGGCAATATAGTTGGCATACAGACAAAAGGTGTCGAACATATGCAGAGCCCTGTAGCGGTTGATGCCTTGCAGTGAGCCACGATAATTGATAAAGCCTATCTTTTCGATGCGCCACGCGTTCTTGCTGGGGGCATCTTCTTGCATCCATGCGTCGGGGCATGTTATCACGGCAGTATTGCCTTTTTGGGCATATTTGTTTACGATAAAGTCGTATTCGCCCTGAATAAACTGCAAGTTTCCACGATAGCCATCGTTGTTGATGAAGAGGTCGCGGCGGAACATTACATTGCCCGCATTGGCACAAAAGGCCTTGCCGTTATATGCCATGCGTAGAAAGTAAGTCTGCTCGCGTAAACGTTCAAAACGATAGAAAGGTTTAGCCTTGGCCTCATAGTTTGAGTAGCCCAGCACCAGATCTTTATCGTTGCTGCATCCTGTAGCCATGGCTTTAAGCCAATGGTCAGACACGGGGGTATATCTCGAGTCGGTAATGATAACCCACTCGTTGTGAGCTGCTTTTGCGCCAATGGTCATGGCCAGTTTCCCCCTACTCATAAATAGCGAACGCTGTGGCACAAAGGTAGTATAGAGTGTCGAGTTGGCCGCATAGCGTTTCAGCACGTCTTCTGTTTCCGAGTCGCGATGCCCAGCAACCACAATCACCTCGAAACCAGGTTCATAGTGTTGTGAGAGGATGGCCGATAGATGGTTGTCCATTTGTTCGGCCGTACCGTTCGACACCACTATCACCGACAGGCGTGGCCCCACATTGTCCTCGTGGTCAGCGTTATCTTCGTCGCAGGGCATATCGTTATGTCCTGGGCGAAGTCGGAAAAATGGGTTTGCCACCAATGTTGTGATGATGGCCAAAATAATCAGTATTGTTGATACAATGACAGTTAAATTATCTACAATCATAAATCTTCAGTTACATAGCCTTTTGGTAGTTGGCGGCAATTGTATTGGCTAGCCATTATCTCGCCGTAGGCTCCTGCCGACCGTAGCGCTATTAAGTCGCCGCGATGGCATTTATTGATTTCAATGCTTTTGGCAAACACGTCGCTCGACTCGCAGATGGGTCCCACCACGTCATACACCTCGCAAGGTTCGTTGCTGCTGATGTTTTCAATCTTGTGGGTAGCCTGATAGAGTGCAGGACGAATGAGGTCGGTCATGCCCGCATCAACGATAGCAAACTGTTTGCAGGTGCCTTGTTTGACGTATAGCGTGCGTGTGATGAGCGCGCCACATTGTCCTACCACGGCACGTCCCAGTTCAAAGTGCAACTGCTGTCCTTCGCGCAGCACGAGGTGTTGAGCATAGGTGTCGAAATATTCTTTGAAGTTGGGTATGGGTTGCCCGTTAGGGTCGTCATAGTTGATGCCCAGTCCGCCACCTACATTAATGTTTGCAATATTAATATCTAACTGGTCCATTTCATCCTGTATCTCGTTGATGCGATGGCACAGTGCAACAAAGTCAGACATGTCGAGAATTTGCGAACCGATATGAAAGTGCAAGCCGATGAAGTGTATGTTCTTCATCTTCTTGGCCTTGACAATGGTGGGCACCATGTCTTGCATGGCAATGCCAAACTTGTTTTCGGCCAGCCCCGTGGTGATGTTGGCGTGTGTGTGTGCTCCCACGTTAGGGTTGATGCGCAGCGCCACGCGTGCCACCTTGCCTTTAGCTTCGGCCAGCTCGTTGATGACCTCCAGTTCGGCCACACTTTCAACGTTGAAGCAGCTGATGCCAGCATCCAGTCCGAGGTTTATTTCCCAATCGCTTTTTCCTACACCAGCATACACAATATCTTCTGCTTTAAATCCTGCATCCAGCGCCGCCTTTATTTCGCCACCGCTTACGCAATCGGCGCCCAGGCCCGCTTGTTGTATGATGTTCAAAATTTTAGCGTTGGCATTCGCCTTTACAGCATAATGCACATGATAGTTGCTATGCTTGGCTGTCTCAGCGTTGATAGCTTTCAAGGTGTTATTCAGCACCTTTGTGTCATAATAGTAGAAGGGTGTTTGTATGCCTTCGAATTGGCCAATTGGAAACTGTCCTTTCATCGTTTTTCTTTCAATCGTTATGTAAATCTCTCTCTGTTATCCTTTTTTTATTTAAACAGCACGTTGCTCAAGTTTTGCAAAGCTTTTTGCTTGTCAGACTCTTTGATGAGGAACGAGATGTTATAATTAGAGCCGCCATACGAAATCATGCGCACGGGTATATCCTTCATTGCCTCAAGCACCAGTGTTTCAAAGCCCAGGTTGCTCCAGTCGAGGTCGCCCACCACGCACACAATGCACATATCTTCGTCTACCGTTACGGTGCCATACTTCTTCAGTTCGTCAACAATGGCGTTCAGATGCTCAATATTATCAATGCTCATTGATACGCCTACCTCGCTGGTGGCCACCATATCGATAGGTGTTTGGTAGCTTTCAAATATTTCAAACACCTTGCGTAAGAAGCCCGTAGCCAGCAACATACGGCTCGACTTGATTTTAATGGCGGTGATATTGTCTTTGGCTGCCACGGCCTTTATCTTACCCTTAATGAGCACGTTGTCAATGATGGTTCCAGGAGCCTGAGGGTCCATAGTGTCTTTCAAACGTACAGGTACGCCCGAATATTTGGCAGGCTGCACACAGGTGGGATGCAGAATTTTAGCGCCAAAGTAGGCCAACTCGGCAGCCTCTTCAAAGTTCAGCTGACGTATAGCGTCGGTACCTTCAACAAATCGTGGGTCGTTGTTGTGCATACCGTCAATGTCGGTCCATATCTGTATCTCTTCGGCTTGCAGTGCCACGCCAATGAGCGATGCTGTGAAGTCGCTACCGCCACGCAGCAGGTTGTCGGTCTCGCCGTATGCGTTACGGCAGATGAAACCCTGTGTGAGGTATATCTGGTAGCCTTCGTTATCGGCCATTATGTTTGTAAGTTTTTCTTTGATATACTGTGCGTCGGGTTCCGAGTTCTTGTCGGTACGCATAAAGTCGAGCGCAGATATCAAGATAGCTTTGATGCCTATTTCTTCAAGATAATTAAGCATCATGTTTGTGCTCATAATCTCGCCCTGTGCTACGATGCTTTTCTCTTCAAAACTGGTGAAGATGTCTTTGGTGAACGAGCGCATATAAGCAAACTCGCTTTGCAGGAATGTGATGGTTTTCTGCTTATACTCGTCGGTGGTAAACAGCTCTTCTACGTGCTGCATATACGTCCTTTCAAGGTTGTTGATAACCTCGTTAGCGCCGTCAGAGTTTTTCTTATACAGATAGTTTGAAATTTCCAACAGCGTGTTGGTCGTACCAGACATTGCCGACAATACGACAAACGTAGGCTCACCTGATTCAGTGATGAGCGAGGCCACATGCTTGATGTTTTTGGGAGAGCCGACCGATGTGCCTCCAAATTTCATTACTTTCATGTCTATCTTTATTTATAGGTTGCTATTAATGATGTTTCTTCTATTTATTATGTAATATGTTGCGGTAGGGGCGAATCCGAAACTGCTTTCTATCAACTGTTTATCTTTTGCAGTTCGCCTTTTTCACAGCGATACACGATGCCAGGGTGTTTGTCAACGATGGGCAGATTGTGTGTCGACATTACCACGGCTGTGCCCGAACTGGTGATGTCGTGCAGCAGACTAACAATGTTGTCGGCTGTTTCGGGGTCGAGGTTTCCGGTGGGCTCGTCGGCAACAATCATTTTTGGTGTGTTCAGCAAAGCGCGTGCTATGGCAATGCGTTGCTGCTCTCCACCCGAAAGCTCGTGTGGGCGTTTGTCTTTTTTGTCTTCCATGCCCACTTTTTCCAGCACCTCGGTTATTCGTTTGTCAATGTCGTCGTTGCTTTTCCATCCTGTCGATTTCAGTACAAACCTTAGGTTGCTGTACACAGTGCGGTCGTGCAACAACTGAAAATCTTGGAAGATGATGCCCATCTCTCGGCGCAACGCAGGTATCTCTTTGCGTTTTATGTGTATGAGGTCTCGCTCCAGCACCTCGGCTTTTTCGGCCTCGTCGCTGTAGATGTCGAGCTCGCAATACAGGGTTTTCAGTAGCGAGCTTTTACCCGATCCTACCTTACCGATGACGTACACAAACTGTCCTTCGTCGATATTCCAATCAACGTCTTTCAATATCAGTTCTTCGTCCTGGTAAATATTTACTTTACGATAGTCTACCAACATATCTGTTATGTGTGTTAATGCTTATATGCTTAGTGTTTATGCCAAGAAGGGTTGTGGCGCACCTGAAGCTCTTTGGCAATGTCTTCAATGCGCAAGCCCTTGCTTGTAAGCAGCACGATGAGATGATAGAACATATCAGAAGCCTCGTATATCAGACGTTCGTTGGTGCCATTAGTGGCCTCAATTACCGCCTCGAGAGCCTCTTCGCCCACCTTTTGTGCCATACGGTTCAGCCCGTCTTTAAACAGGCTGGTGGTGTATGATCCTTCAGGCATCTCTTCGTGACGCTTGTTTATAAAGTTTTGCAATTCAGTAAGAAACAAAAGCGGATTGGCAGTATTGTCTTCGCCCCAACAGGTGTCGGTGCCTTTATGGCAAGTAGGCCCTTCGGGGTTTACTTTTACCAACAGCGTGTCGTTATCGCAATCGTTCTGTATGCTAACCAGATGCAGATAATGTCCTGATGTTTCGCCCTTTGTCCACAGACAGTGTCGCGAGCGCGACCAGAAGGTCACCTTCTTTGTCTCGATGGTTTTCTGATAGGCCTCTTCGTTCATGAAGCCCAGCATCAGTACATTTTTGGTGGTGGCATCTTGAATGATAGCTGGCACCAGTCCTCCCATTTTTTCAAAATCAATCTGCATCATGTTTCTTCTTGTAATGTCGTTGTATTTGTGTATGTATATATAATAAGGTGTAAAACCTTTATTTGCTTTTTCCTCTTCAGGCTTACAGCCTAACGTTAATACCTTCGTGGGCAAGATAACGTTTTAGGTCAGGTATGGCTATCTGCCCGAAGTGAAACACGCTGGCAGCCAGTGCCGCATCGGCCTTACCCAGTGTGAAAGCCTCTTTAAAGTGCTGCATGGTGCCTGCGCCGCCGCTGGCAATGATAGGTATTGAGAGACGGTCAGAGAGCTGTGCCAGCGCCTCGTTGGCATATCCCTGCTTCACACCGTCGTGATCCATGCTGGTAAATAGTATCTCGCCAGCGCCACGGTCGGCCACTTCGCTGGCCCAGTCGAACAGGTTCAGCTGCGTGCGTTCGCGTCCGCCTTTCACGTAGCAGTGCCATCCGTCGTCATCCAGTCGGGCATCGATGGCACACACACATACCTGTGAGCCAAAGCGTCGAGCAATGTCGTTCACCAACTGTGGGTTTTTGATGGCCGCCGAGTTGATGCTCACCTTGTCGGCACCCGCCATTAGCAAGCGTTCAACATCGTCAATGGCGTTGATGCCACCGCCCACGGTGAAGGGTATGTTTATCTCTTCGGCCACGCGTGTCACCATATCGGTGAAGGTTTTACGTCCTTCAAAGCTGGCTGTGATGTCGAGGAAGACGAGCTCGTCGGCACCCGCTGCGCTATACATTTTTCCCAGTTCCACAGGGTCGCCGGCCCGTCGCAGGTTTACGAAGTTGGTGCCTTTCACCGTTTCGCCATCCTTCACGTCGAGGCAAGGAATGATGCGTTTGGCCAAGCCTCGTTGAGCCGAGAAGTGTTGTGTCGTTGTCATAGTTGCAATGTTTCAAGATTGATGCGCCCTTCGTAGAAGGCTTTCCCAAACACTACGGCCGGTATGCCCGCCGCGTTCAGCGCCTCTATGTCGGCGTTTGACGATACGCCTCCGCTGGCAATAAGGTGCAAGCTGGGGTAGCGTTGCATGATTTGCCTATACAGGTTGATGGCAGGCCCTTTGAGTGTTCCGTCTTTCGATATATCGGTGCATAGCACCTGTGTAACGCCCATGGCGGTGTAGTGGTCGAGAAAGTCGAAAAGGTCGGTGCTCGAGTCTTCCTTCCATCCGTTTATCGACACCTTACCGTTGCGCACATCGGCCCCCAATATTATTTTATCGGCCCCGTAGGTTGCCAGCCATTTTGCGAAGAGGGTGGGGTGGCTCACTGCAATGCTGCCCACCGTTACCATGTGTGCGCCGTTGCTGAAGGCTTTTTGTATATCGTCGTCGGTCTTGATGCCACCGCCAAAGTCGATGCGCAGCTGTGTGCGCTCGGCAATGCGTTTCAGCGTATCAAGGTTTACCACGTGCTTTGATTTGGCACCATCAAGGTCAACCACATGTAGGCGGCGTGCTCCCAAGCGTTCAAACGTTTGCGCCATGTCGGCAGGATTATCGCCGTAAACGGTTTTCTGGTCATAGTTGCCCTTTGTAAGACGCACACACTGGCCGTTGATGATGTCGATGGCAGGAATAATTTCTATCATAACTCTAAAAAGTTTTTGATGATTTTTTCGCCCGTGGCACCACTCTTCTCTGGGTGAAACTGTGTGGCGTAGAAATTGTCTTTATGTAAAGCCGCGCTGAAGGGCGCTATATAATCGGCCGTGGCGGCAGTAAAGTCGCACAGGGGCACATAGTAGCTGTGTACGAAATACACAAACTCGTCAGGGGCGATGCCTTTGAACAATGCCGACTGGCAATTGTAAATGCTATTCCATCCCATGGCTGGCACCTTGTCTTCGTGTCGTTGGGGCACAAAGCGTTTTACGTCGGTGGGGAAGATGCCTATGCAGTCGGTGTTGCCCTCTTCCGAGTGGCGGCACAGCAGTTGCTGTCCAATGCATATGCCCAGTACGGGTTGCCTTAGGTTTTTTATCACCTCGTCAAGGCGGTGCGCCTTCAGATATTGCATGGTGGTAGCCGCCTCGCCTTGTCCTGGGAACAAAATGTGGTCGGCCTTCATCAGTGCTTCAGGCTCGTCGGTGTAGGTAGGCGTTACGCCCAAGCGTTTCAGCGCGTTCACCACCGAGTGAATGTTTCCGGCGTTGTATTTTATGATTGCAACATTCATCTTTTCTCTCTTGTTTGTGTTGTGATGTTGTTGTCTTATGTCCACCTCTTATTGAGGTGTGATTAATATAGTATGCAAAGATAATAATTTTCTTCAACAAAGTGTATGTAAAGAGGCGTTTTTTCACCTACAATGCTATTGTTTGCTTATAATTTGAATTTTTATGTAAGCAAAATGCGAAAAACTGTAACCGTTGATGTGTTCTTGATGCTTGGCCAATGTCAAACTGGCGAGAGAGGCATTTCTTGTTTTTGTATATTTATGCAAGAAACTGCATAAATATACAAAAACGAGCTTTTAGGGAATTAACTTATGTTTGTATAAGAAATGTGAAAAATATTATAACCTATAAGCAAATACGTATGAATTGCTTACACTTTTCAAAGTTGATACTTCTCGTTTGAGAAAGCATGGGTTTTAGGGCCTGAAACCCATGCTTTCAGGCTGTGATATGCTGGGTTTTACGATGCGAAACCCATGCTTTCAGACTGTAATTTGATGCCTTTCAGAAGACGCATACCATATTGCATATTTATGCAGAAAATGCATTCTCATTTTCGTCAATATCAATCCGAAATAGTTAAAAAACATTATATCGCTTTAAAGTGTAGTTTTTTATGTCTACCTTTGCACATAATAATATATTATTACTTATCTTATTTTTTTACTTAATTGTTGAGAGAGTTTGAATGGTGAGCCAATTGAGAGAGGCGGCTTATTGTTCTTTTTGGCTTGACTTAGTTCAATTTTTTTTGATTATGAAAAAAAGTTTTATCTTGACCGTGCTGCTCATGGTCGTGGCATTAGTGCCAATGCAAGCCTTCAACGTTACCGTGAACGTTGACGACGCTTCAAAATTAACATTGTATTTAGGATCGTCGGCCCAGAGTTTGTCCAATGGCGACAACGTGCTTGATGTGAAGACGGGCGACCGTCTGTATTTCTCGGCGAACACTGGTTTCGTGCTTAAGCAGGTGAATAATGGTACCTCTGACGAGTATATATCTTCGCTCACCAGCTGCATCGTAAATCTTGACGAGAGTAAGCATGATGGCGCTAAGTGGGTGGTAACCACCGCCACGCTTGACGAGGTGCGCACTGCAGTGTGCAAGGTAACAGTCGACGATGCCTCAAAAGTAACGTTAGGCACCTCGGGCACCTATAGCAAACTGAAGCTTGAAAACGGTGTAAACAATGTTAAGTTTGTGCCTGGTATCGAGTCGCCACTGGTGGTTTCGGCCAAAGATAGCAACACATCATTGTATAGCGTGACGAAGAATGGCACTTCAGTATCAGCCTCATACGGCTCATACCGCATCGACGTGGTTGATGGCGACGAGATTAATATTGAGGCCAATTATCCCAATATCGATTATGCTGTGAAGTTTAACCTCAGCGAGAAGGCCGACGGCTTTATCACCGAGGTGCTGGTAAACAACGTTCCTGTAACCAATTATCTCGACGACAATTTCACTGTAAAGGCAGGCTCAAAGGTTACCATTAAGGGCAATACCAACGATTATAAACTTGAGAGCTTCAAGGTAAATGGTAGCGATATCGACTTCTACGGCAGCTACGAATTTATGGTTACTGCTGCCAGCACCGTTAACATTGTAGCCCACAAGTATGGCAACATGACTGCTCATGTAAACATTGACGACGCTTCGCACGTAACCGTATATAAAGGCTACTCATATTATGGCAATAAGGCCGATGTGAAGACAGGCTTGAACGATGTTGAAATTCCTGAGTCGGCTCCCATTCTCTGCATCGCTGCTAACGACGGTTTCCGTTTGGTAAGCGTTACCGATGGCACCACCGAATATACTGACCGTGACGGCTTTAGCGAGGTAAACGTGAAGGCTGTTGATGGCATGAACCTTACGGTTACTACCGCTGCATTGGTGCGCGACAAGAAGGCCGTGGTGTATGTTGAAGATGCCGACGCTCCCTCAATGATGCGTTTCATGCGTAAAGACTACACTCAGCAGAAATTGGCTACAGGCTATAACACCGTCGAGTTTTACGATGGCGACAATCCTTTCAGCACCTCGGTTTATGGCACCACATCTCTTAACGTGTATAAGAACGACGAGCTGGTAACACCGCCTTACGCTGGCGCCAAGTCTTACTCGCTCACCCTTGCCGATAACGATGTTGTAAAACTGTTCTTCACCAAAACGCCTGCCATGGTTGAGGCCACCATCAACGTTGATGGCGATGCTGAGAAACTGAACGTAACAAAAGACCGCATCGTTTCTGTTAACAACTTTGCCAGCGCCCTCTCATGTCTTGAAGGCACCGAGGTGGCTTTTAGCACGGCTGATGGATATGCTATCAAGGCTATCGACATGAACGGCACCGCTGTAACAGCTGAAACTGATGGTTCATACAAGGTGGTGGTTAACAGCAACAGCACCATTAATGTGAAGGTGGCTGTGGCTTCAGGCATTGGCAGCGTAACCACATCGGCACAAAAGGGTGTCGACGTTTATACCGTAGCTGGTGTGCTGGTGCTGAAAAATGCTACTCCCAGCCAAATTAACGCACTGGCCAAGGGCCTCTACATCATCAACGGTAAAACCGTGGTGCGCTGATAACCCATAATGGCGATAATTTTTTTATTCTATCAATATTTATAACGAATGATTCGAACAATACGATTGTTTATGGGGCTGGCCCTGTGCTTCTTCTATATCACAGCACAGGCCAATACCCCTGATGACACAAAACTTTACGTCGTGACGAAGGCTGGAGGCGAAAAGTCCTTTAACCTGAGCAATGTAAAGAAAATAGTGTTTCAACCCAACGCGTTTACCGTTGTGCAAAAAATGGGTGGTGAGTATCAGTCGGCCTATACCGATGTTGTGAAGTTTTGTTTCGCTCCTCAGGCAACGGGCATCACTAATGTGGCTACCACAAAACTGGCCGCTCGTTACAACAACGGCACGCTCTTCATCGACGGATGGAACGAAGGCACCACCAACGTTGCGCTGTATGACGTAAGCGGATGCTTGCGCAGCGAGGTAAAGGCTTGGAATGGTGGCGCAATAAGCGTCGGACAGTTGCCCAAGGGCCTCTATCTGATGAGAGTGAAAAACTATTCAATAAAAATCATGGTAAAATAAACATCACACAAGTATATAATGAAATTACGTTTTAACATTATCACACTCGTAGCCGTGTTGCTGTGCAGCATCGCTGCTCAGGCCCAAGAACGCAATGCTAACCGTATGGTTTTTCATAAGGGCGGCAATATCGTAAAAACCTACTCGGTAGACGAGGTTGACAGCATCTGCTTCGACTATGTAGAGAATAAAGAAGTGGGCATTAAGGTAAAAAACATTGATAACTATACCGTTACGGTGGCTTTCACTAAGCCCGACAACTGTCAGTATTATCTGGTGTCGGCTATTCCTGCCAACTCGAAAGAAGACCTCACTAAGTATGTGCTCTCTAACTATAAGGCAAAGTTAACAGAAGATAAAGAATATACATTTGAGGGCCTAAAATCGGGCATCGAATATTATATCATGGCGCTACCTGTTGATAAGTATGGCTTGTCTACCATCTTGTCAAAGAAAAAGGTTACCACATTGTCGTCTGATTATAAAGAGCAGGAGTCGCTGTTCTTTGATGTCGACTATTGGGGCGACGCCTATTTGAACGGATATCAAAACTTTGTTATACGTATGGGCGACTGTCCTCATAACGGTGTTTATCCTCAAGGCAATGGTCGTATCTTCAACTTCAGTATCTATAACAAAAAGGCCGACGGCACCACTGCTCCTATGCCGCAGCTGGGCACCTACTCATATTATACTGGCGATACGCCCATTGATATGTGTATGGAGCACACAGAAAGCATTTTGCTGGTTTATTCTGATTTTAAGGGCGAAAAAGAATACACTGATAAAGACGTGAAGTATAAAGATGCCACACTGACAATCACCAAAAACGCTGATGGTACCTATACTGTAAAGGCACTGATAGAGCAGGAAGATGGCGAACTGATTGCCCTTAACTACACGGGTAAATGCACCTATCGCGACCGCTCGTTTAAGGGATATACGGGTCCGAATGTAGATAAGGATCTTGAGTTTGAGTGTGACTGGCTCATCCCCTACGACCTCGATGGCACATGCTTCGAAATTATGGATGGTGGCGACCCCTCTGCCGACGGTGCTTCATGGTACAAACGTAATCGTATCACCATTTTCTTGGCCGATGACAATGGCACGCTCTTACCTCGTACCGGCACCTTCCTTGTAACTAAGGATGGCGCTAACGGCACCGTTCGTGCTGGTTCGTGGAAAAACTTTGGTGGTGGTGTTTCGGGTTCTGACGGCACACGCTACGAGTATCGTGAAGGCGTAGAAGGTATGTCTACGTTCGGTTTTATCAGTAGCGGCTCTGTAACCATCAGAAAGAACAATGCTACTGGCGACTATACCATTGCTACCGACTTTGTTACTGATAAGGGCTTTAAGATTAACGCTACATATGTAGGTCCGTTTAAGAGCAATAAGGCTGCTTCGGCTACAAAGAAACGTGTGGCTCGTGTAGCACCCGCTGCTAAGTAAAAATATAATTCTGCTCGCAATGCTTTGCATTGCTTGCCGTTTTTAAAAACATTAATTCCCATTAATTATCCATTAATTATCATTAATATGCGCTTCGCGCGGTTCTTTATTAATGTTTAATTAATGTTCAATTAATGGGAATTAATGTTTACAATAAAACGCGCAAAGCGCGAAAAGAGATTATATAATCTGTTTTTTGTTCGCCCTCGTCGAGGCTGCTTCTGTTTTTATCTCTACCCTCTATTCTGTAGGGTTATTCATGTCTTCAATCAGCCCCATTTCTTCAAGCCGTTGCTTCAGTCGGCTGAGCAACGATTTGCCCCAGGTGGGTTTATGCTGATGTTCGTTCTCTGTTCGCACCTCAGGTTCAGGGTCGGGCGCTATTTCAATCTCTATTTCCGGCTCAGGCTTAGGTTCGGGTTCTGGTGTTTGCTGAACTTCAGCCACTGGTTCAGCAACCGCTGCCTTAGCCTGTTCCAAAAACGTCCAGTTGTCTTTCTTCATTGGCTTATATAGCTTGGCTATTAGGGCCGAATAATATTCGTCTTCATGCGTTCGGTTTTCATCACTATATTGCTTCGACCCAAACTCATCGTCAAAGCCTGTAGCCAAGATTGTTACCTTGGCATCATCTTCCAGCGTGTTGTCGTCTGACACGCCCCATATCACCTCTATATCAGGGTTTAGAGCATCCATAAAGGCGTCTATCTCGTTCATCTCTCTCACATGCAACGTCGACTTTCCGCTGGTGTATATGTTAAACAATATGCGCTTGGCCTTGCTGATGTCGTTGCCGTAGAGTAGGGGCGAGTCGAGGGCATCAACAATAGCTTTCTCAACACGTCGTTCGCCGCTGGCACGTCCCATCGCCATGATGGCGCCACCACCGCTGCGCATGGTCGACTCTACATCTTTAAAGTCGAGGTTAATGTCGCCTTCAATGGTTATCAGTTCTGATATGCTCTTGGTGGCGTTGCACAGTATCTGGTCGGCACGTCGAAACGATTCTTTTACGGTGATGTCTGAGTCGGAGTAGATGTCGCAAATGCGCTCGTTGTTCACAATCAGTATGGCATCCACATTCTTGCGCATCTCTTCTACACCCTTTAACGCCTTGATAATCTTGCGCTTCTTCTCAAAGAAAAACGGTATGGTAACAATGCCAATGGTGAGCAACCCCAAACTCTTGGCCACGCCTGCTATCACAGGGGCTGCACCTGTGCCAGTGCCGCCGCCCATGCCCGCTGTAACAAACACCATCTTGGTGCCATCGCTAAACAGGCGCTTTATCTCTTCAAGATGACTTTGGGCCGCCTTTCGACCCTCTTCAGGGTTGCCACCTGCTCCCAGGTTGCCAATGGGCAACTTTACGGGCACGGGCGACGTTGACAACGACTTGCTGTCGGTGTTGCACACGGCAAAGTTTACGTCTACAATGCCTTCGTTAAACATGTTGCGCACGGCATTGCAGCCGCCACCACCCACGCCCACAACCTTTATCAGTCCGTGGGTTTTGTCTTCTACGGGGCCAAAGTCGATGGCAGGCTTATGTGGCGCCTCTGCTGGGGTAGAACTGTCGGGGCTGAAGTTTATAATGTGATGCGGCTTCGGCTCACTGTGAATCTCGGCTGAAGTGTGGCCGTTTGCCGTGTCGTTGGGAGTGTCGAAAACGTCTATCATATATCGTCTTTTTCTTTCGTTTCTTGTTGTTATATTTTCCTTGTCTGCTCGTCACTCGTCTACTGTTTTGCAAGTTTTAAAGCTTACAAAACCTAAATAATGACAATGCAAAGATAATAAGGTATGGGCAATGGTGCAAGTTTTCGCAAGCCTTGCAGAAAACTACAAATTATGTACTATTGTTTTGCGGGTTGCCATATTTGTCTTACTTTTGCAACGAGATAAAAAACAATGACCGAGGAAGAGCAGAAAATAATGCAGATGGCAACAACGGTGCGCCAATGGGTAAACCAAATGATTGCTAACGGACGTGCCGATGTGGTGCTTCAAGCCATTGGTATGCCTAATCTTGAACTGCTGCAAATGGAGGCGGCACGAACAAAACTCAGTCGGCTACTCATCACCTCCGACTACCGCTTCTTCCTCATCGACTATAACAATCGCGAGGTAGAAATGTCGCCCATACACAAGGCTCTATACCTCTTGTTTTTGAACAATCCTGAGGGTATAGAGTCGAAACATCTCTCTGAACATCGCGACGAACTGCTCAGCATCTACATGCGCATCTCGTCGTGGCTTGATGTAGAAAAGGTGCACGACGTGGTAGACCGATTGGTAGACCCACTCGACAATGCCTTCAACGAAAAATGCTCGCGCATAAAAGCCGCCTTCGCAGCACTAACCGACGAATATACAGCCTCTTACTACGTAATATCAGGACACAAAATACGCCACCTCACCTCTTCGTCACGCATATGGTACGAACGCAAAAAAGTAATCACCCTGCCACGAGAACTCGTGGTTTGGGAGAAGGGGTGAGAGGGTTTATAGGGCTTGTTGGTTTAGGATCAGCGGGTCTTCTCGGTTAGTAACACTATATAACAATCTTTTTCGCGCTTCGCGCGTTTTATATTATCATTAATGTTTAATGACCCGCAAGCAATACGAAGCATTGCGAGTATTAATTTTTAGCTAAACGGATGCGCCCTCCAAGTAGGACGGTGGCCTCCGCGCCCCGTCCTCCAGCACCCAGTACTTCTAAATAGATAACCTCACATGTATTATTGCCCATTCCTAATGTCGGGAGGACGGGGCACAGAGGCCACCGTCCTACTTGGATAATTCGTAGATTTTTCTTTGAGTTTCGTACGCTTCTCGCTTAGCTTTGCCTTATCTCATTATAATAAGTTTGTGTAAACTAAGGTAATCTCCTCGTCTCTTGTTCGTTTGCTTTGCCGATTGCCTAAGCAAGAACTTGTTTACTGGCAGCATGTCAAAGATATGCGAAACTTAAGTTTGTATAAAAGTGATGATGATATTAAAAATATTTTAATATTTATTTTTTTAGTTTGAGAAAAATATATAAATTTGTGTTTGGATTATCATGTCTCAATCATAATGTAGAGGCAAGACGCGTTCTTGTTTAAATATTATGAGACAGCTCACGCCGTGTGAAGCATGGTGATATCGAAAGAATATCTATGCAAAGCGGGCTTGGGTGGGAAGATAATCCAAGACATATTAAAGGCGTTTACTCAACGCTAAGTTTGAGACACATCGAAATCTAGCAAATTACGATAATCCTGTCTTGAATGAAGCAACGGTAGATGTTCAGGGGTGTGATTACATCAATCCTGTGGAGACCTTGTAAGCATGTATTGTTCCCATACGGGTATTGTATGCTTGTTTACGGAGGTCTCTTTACGGTAGCGTATATCATATCGGCGTGGGCTCTGACGTTGTCTGTTCAACAGGATTAGGCAGTGCTAGAGCCTCGGTGTGTGGGACGGACAACAGAACGACTCACGCTTTTTTTGTGTCTGTGTATCAAGTCAAGTCTTTGATAAGATACCATCACGATATGGAAAAATATTGCGCCACATCAGATGTAAAATGCACAGTAGGAGCCGACCTATCTCCTCAAAGCGCTGGACTTACCACCAACGCCCTCCCCGAAGTTCGAAAGCCAATTAAACCTATGAACTCACAAACAGGGGCGTCCACCAATAATGTCCTGTTGAGAATTCCTGTTACCACCAACAAAAGACCCTCCGACATTTCCCATTGGTATGCTCTTCGCACAACATACGGCAGAGAGAAAAAGGCATACGATTACTTAGGGGTTGTCGTTTAATTCTAAGAATTCAATATCTATAGACGAGGGTATTCCTTCCGAGGTTGCCATCGTCTGCTTATTTCCGGAGTTTTATCGTAATTTTAGTC